>OGWV01002577.1_pt1 | contig 11037 bp, 9 predicted proteins | sample 1576081 | NCBI WGS metagenome assembly OGWV01 (sample SAMEA3541541, study PRJEB24748) | human gut metagenome | biome: human gut; feature: human-associated habitat; material: faeces | place: China | collected 2012 | reverse complement strand
ATGAAACCTACATAAATTCCATTTTTCCCTTTTGTTACTACATATTTTACAACAGATTATTTTCTAATTATTTTGCATATTTTGCTAAAACATCAACCTTGTCTGTTTTCTCCCATGGTACATCAATATCATTTCTTCCAAAATGACCATAAGCTGCTGTCTGCTTATAGATTGGCCTTCTTAAATCAAGCATCTTAATGATTCCTGCTGGTCTTAAATCAAAGTTCTCGCGAACCATATCTACGAGTTTATCTTCTGCAATCTTCCCTGTTCCGAAAGTATCTACCATGATAGATGTAGGCTGTGCTACACCGATTGCGTAGGATAACTGAATCTCACATTTATCTGCGAGTCCGGCTGCTACGATGTTCTTAGCTACATATCTTGCAGCGTAAGCAGCAGAACGGTCTACCTTTGTGCAGTCCTTGCCTGAGAATGCTCCGCCGCCGTGACGTGCATATCCACCATAAGTATCTACGATAATCTTTCTTCCTGTTAATCCACTGTCTCCGTGTGGTCCACCGATTACGAATCTTCCTGTAGGGTTAATGAAGAACTTTGTATTCTCGTCAACCATATCTTGTGGAAGAATTGCATCAAAAACGTATTTCTTAATATCTTCATGAATCTGTTCCTGTGTGACTTCAGGATCATGCTGTGTAGAAAGAACAACCGCATCAAGACGGTCTGGTTTACCATTCTCGTCATATTCTACAGTAACCTGTGTCTTTCCGTCTGGTCTTAAGTAAGACAGAGTTCCGTCTTTACGAACCTTTGTGAGCTGTCTGGATAACTTGTGAGCTAATGCGATAGGATATGGCATATACTCTTCTGTCTCATTGCTGGCGTAACCGAACATCATACCCTGGTCTCCAGCTCCGATTGCTTCTAATTCTTCATCGCTCATCTTGTTCTCTCTTGCTTCAAGTGCTTTATCAACACCCATAGCAATATCGGAAGACTGCTCATCTAAAGCAACCATAACACCGCATGTATCTGCGTCAAAACCATATTTACCCCTTGTATATCCAATCTCTTTGATTGTATCACGGACAAGCTTCTGAATGTCCACATATGCACTTGTTGTTACTTCTCCCATAACAAGTACAAGGCCTGTTGTCATTGCTGTCTCGCAGGCAACGCGGCTCATAGGGTCTTTTTCCATTAATGCATCAAGTATAGCATCAGAAACCTGGTCACACATCTTATCCGGATGTCCTTCTGTTACAGATTCTGATGTAAATAATCTTCTTTCCATTATACTTTTCATCTCCAATTCTTAATTTACAGTACCTGTTTTATAAATAAATTTATTGGTTTCTTTCTCGGAATCAACCTTCTCAATCAATCCCCCAAGAGCACGGAGCTTCTCATCGAATCTCTCATATCCTCTCTGAATATAACCAATCTGAGTTACCGTTGTATATCCTTCGGCTGCAAGTCCTGCGATAACAAGAGCTGCTCCTGCACGAAGGTCTGGTGCTGCTACTGATGCACCTGTATACTTCTCAACACCGTGAATAATCGCAGTGTTGCCTTCTACCATCTTAATATTGGCTCCCATACGACGAAGCTCTTCTACATAGCGAAAACGATTCTCAAAAATACTTTCTGTAATCGTACTTGTACCTGTAGAAAGCCCCAGTGTAATTGCCATCTGTGGCTGCATATCTGTAGGAAATCCCGGATATGGAAGTGTCTTGATCTGTGTGTGACGCAGACGCTGCGCTGCCACAACTCTTACTGCATCATCAGACTCTTCAATCTCTGCTCCAATCTCTATTAACTTCGCAGAAATTGTCTCTAAATGTTTAGGAATTACGTTCTTAATCAGAACATCTCCTCTGGTAGCTGCCGCTGCCATCATGAAAGTTCCAGCCTCAATCTGGTCTGGAATTACAGAATATTCTGTATCGTGGAACTTCTCTACACCTTTGATACGGATAACATCAGTTCCAGCACCGCGAATATTGGCTCCCATGCTGTTTAAGAAGTTCGCAACATCCACGATATGCGGCTCTTTTGCAGCATTCTCAATTACAGTATTACCCTGTGCGAGTGATGCTGCCATCATAATATTAATTGTTGCACCAACGGAAACCACATCTAAGTAAATGCGGTTTCCAACAAGCTGTTCTGCCTGTGCGATAATCATGCCATGTTCAATCTTAACTTCCGCACCAAGTGCACGGAATCCCTTAATGTGCTGGTCGATTGGACGGCTTCCGATATCACATCCTCCCGGAAGAACAACCTGTGCTTTTCTATACTTACCAAGTAAAGCTCCAATTAAATAATAGGAAGCTCTGATTTTTCTAATATATTCATTATCTACAATTAAGTCTCCAGTAGAATCGATATTCTTTCCACTGATTACAACTTCATTATCTCCCTTACGGTCAATCGTTGCTCCAATGCCTTCCATTGCCTGTAAAAGAACATTGGTATCTCTAACATTCGGCATATTATCAATTAAACATTCTCCATCAGTCATAATGGCAGCTGCCAGAATTCCTAATGCTGCATTCTTTGCTCCACCAATTACAACTTCACCAACTAACGGATTACCACCTTTAATAATATACTGTTCCATTTCGCACCTCTATAATCTATTCTAAACGTTATTATTCTTAACACTAATTTTCAAACTTAAGTAAAACTAAATAAATTCTAAGTAAAAACTTCTATGTAAAAAAATTCAAGTAATAAATTCCTAACTAAAATATTTTTTATATAAATATAGGAATTTAAACAAATTAAATCCAATTTATAATATTTCTATTAAATTTCCAAATTCAAATAAAAAGCTTCTATTTTGTACAAAATTCCAAATAACAAATTCTATTCAAATTATTTTCATTTTAAACATAAAAATCCAAATAACAGATTTTTAATCAAAATATTTTCATTTCAAAAAATCAGATAATAAAATATCAACCAAAAAAATGGAATTTCTATTCCAAAGATTACTCTCTACACAAAAATGAATTCAAAATAAAAATAAAATTATCGTAACTATTCATAATCCGTTTACAAAGACGTATTCCCGATGCCTTCTCTTATATGGTTATTTTTATCTGAATAGTTATAAACTACCTGTAATCCTGTTTCAAAAATTCCTGTCATAATATTTTATATCTCAAACAAATATGTACTTTTCTTCATAATTCAAATTAAACCTAGAATCATTTTATTATATCATATTCCCTGATTTATTGTAAATCAGAAATTATTACAAAATAAATGTTTTAATTTATCTATTTTTTCTCTTTTTTTTCTTCTTGCGAACAGAATATCCAAATGTCCCCAAAGATTCTCCCAGTCCAAAATATGTCCCGTGAGAATATACAATTGGTGCTGCCTTCTCTAAATGAAACGTTCCTCTCTCATCCATATAGGAATCGTCTACTGTCACATGAACAACATCTGCTATAAACATCGTGTGAGAACCAAGTGGCACTTCCTCTCTGACACGGCACTCGATATTTACCGGACTATCCTCAATGACAGGAGCATTAATTTTCTTTGCTTCCCCTTTAATCAGGCCAGTCTGTTCAAACTTGTCCATATTCCTTCCGGAACGGACACCACAGAAATCGGTTGCTTTTGCAATCTTTTCCGTAGTGAGGTTTACAACAAATTCCCCTGTTTCATGTAACGCTTTATAGGAATGTCTCTCTGGGCGAACAGAAATGTAGAGCATGGGTGGATTGGTACATACCGTTCCTGTCCAGGCCACTGTTATAATATTATCATTTCCCTCTTTATCTCTCACCGATACCATAACCGCCGGAAGAGGGTATAACATATTACCCGGCTTAAAATCTAATTTACCCATACTCTGTCCTTTCTATTACTGAAATTATTGTAAAAATTACTATAAATATCCCTAATTATTTTTTCATCCAAACTATCTGATATTTATAAATCAGATACTTTGAATCACCTTTGTAAACAACATTCCAGAAAACCATCAATACTTACAAAATGTAAATTTCCAGAATTTTACCATAAGCAATTAATGAATAATTAGATAGATTTCTTAATTGACTGTCTGATTTCTTCTAACTGCTCCGCGGAAATCTCCTGCTGTGGCCAGTTAAGATTCAGTCCATCTCCCTCATAACGAGGAATCAGATGTAAGTGGAAATGATTTACAGTCTGTCCTGCAATCTCTCCATTATTCTGAACAAGGTTCAGCCCGTCACACTTTAACGCATCTCTCATTGCTCTTGCGATGCAGGTAGCCAATGCAAATAACTTGCCAGCTGTCTCTCCATCTAAATCATAAATATTGTCAAAATGTTCCTTAGGGATAATGAGACAATGTCCCTTTGTTGCCGGATTCACATCAAGAATTACTGTGAAATGGCTGTCTTCATAAACCGTAGCAGAATGAATCTCTCCTTTTGCAATCTTACAGAATATACAATCTTCTTTCATTATTAAACACACCTTTCTCTTCCTATAGCGTGTTTGAAAAATGCTCTAGTACATATCGAAAAAACAAAAAACAATCTGCACATCTCGCTTTATAAAAAAACACTTTCAAACACATACCACTATTTCATATCTAATATTATAAATATATATAAAACCCTTTAAAACTTAAAAATCAATGTCGCCAGTGGCGGCACAGATATTTTAATGGAGTATGGTCTCAAATCCCAACATTCAGAGACCGCCTGAACTTCCTGATGCTCGTCTCTGCCTTCGCCGCCAAATTCCACAGCATCGCTATTCGAAATCATTGTATACTTTCCAGCTTTCGGAACACCTACCTGGCAGTTCTCTTTCTCTTCTGTGCCAAAGTTACATATAAATAGCAGATTATCTCTGCCTGACGGTGACTTTCTCATAAATCTTAATACAGAGGACTCCGCATCCATCCCGTTAATCCACTCAAAAGAAGCTCTCAGTGGATCATACTCATAAAGGGCAGGATATTCCTGATAAATCCGAATCAGGGACTTCACATATTCCTGCGAAGAAATATTTTCATGTGAATGAAGATCCCACGCCTTTCTTCCGGGCACTCCCATCAGATAGCCATAAGACATCCTGACTCCTGTTAACTTATCATAATCACATGAAGGCTTCTTGTCAATGAGAGATTCATCAAAAAGATTATTTTTCTCTTTATTAAGTAAAAGCAGTGTATTAGAGAAATCTCCCTTCATCAATGGTTGTGAAAGACAGAAATATTTTCCCTGTCTCTTCTCAAAATCTGTTCCAAGATATTCTTCCACTCCTGCTTTTAATTCCATATTCCATTCAAAGTCAAAGAAGTCTCTTGTCTGTTTTCCTTTTATTTCTTCCCCAATGAACAGTACACTGTTGTCTTCTTTTTTTATTACTTCTTTTGCTTTCTCAAGAAAATCAGAAGAATTCTCACTCAATCCCCGAAATACAAATCCATCGATATGATATTCTTTTATCCAGAACAAGATATTAGCAAGAAGATAGTTGACTGCCTGCGGATGTTTTTTCTCAAAAAGATGTACTGCTCTTGTTAAATATTCTGGTGATATTTCTAACATAACTCCAATATTTCTTTTATGTGAACGGTTCACAAAAAATCGCATTGTATCCGGTGTGTTCCCGTAAAATGCCGGCTCAAAAAATCCTCTTTCCACTCCGAGTTTCGCTCTCTCCGGTGTGCCTCGGAGTAAAATATGTGTATGCCCCATATCCTGCACAATTTCCTGTACTTTCTCATCCGGGGAATCTAATTCACTAATCCGTACTTCACACACAGACATCGGTGTCTTAAAAACATTTCCATGATATCGTTTGGAAAGCCATCTCGAATCCTCCCAGCGAAATCGCCCAAGATCAAACATTCTTGACGCGCCGTTTTCCTTTTCCTCATTCATTACGGCATATGGGTCAACCATCTGTATTATGTCACCCTGTACATTTTTTATTTCAAATTTATAAAACTGTCCACAGGAAAGTCCTGGAATAAACAGTTCAAAAATGTCGGAGTTCTCCATTTTGTGCATCGGATATAACATTCCATTCCAATAATTAAAATCACCAACTACGCTGACACGCCTTGCTCCTGGTGCCCATACTGCAAAATACATTCCTTCTGTATTTCCAAGTTTTACTTTATGACAGCCCATCTTATGATAAACTTCTGTCCAGTTTCCTTTTGAGAATAATTTTTCTTCTTCTTCCGTAATCAGCCCTTCATAACTGTACGGATCACTACTTATATAAGTATTTCCATCATGAAACGTCATATGTATCTGATAAGAGAATGGTCTTTTATGAGGAAGAAACAGTGAAAATACTGGCTGTCTTTCTACAGTATCCATAGGATAATGCTCACCATCCTCTGAAATAACTTCCATCTTTACCGCATCTGGATGATAGGCAGAGATAACCTGTCCTTGTAAGATAAAATGTCGTCCCAGTAAATCTTTTGGCTTGCTGCAGTTACCAAAAACCAATTCCATAACCTGGTCTTTTTTTACGACTTCGCTGATTTCATATCTCATGTCATTCCCTCCTCTTTTCAGTTACTTTTTTCGAAAACAAACATTCATATATAGTATATTCAAAAATGCTTTCTGACATTCATAATCAAATATATAAATGTATTGTTACCTGGAATACAAATCATATTTAAAGCGCTTAATTCAAGAATATCCCGGCATTCTTGCTGGGAAAATATTTTTATATGACTTATACAATTTTTAATAGTTATTTACATTATAATTTTTTTAGATAAGAAAGTCAATAAATGTCAAAAAAGAAGAAATCCCAGAAACAGTAACTTTCCACTGTTTCTGAGATTTCTTCTTCATTTATAGCAACTAAATTAAGAAATTGTTTTTTTAATCTTTGGCCGGTATCTTCATGATAGATATTCTCTAAGGTACCAGTCAATGACTAACGGCAATATGTTTACATGTTATTAGACATTTGCCTGTCACTTATTATACGTTTATTGTTCGTTTGTTTATTATTGTTTTATCATTATTCGAACAATCGTGACTACTTGCTTTCTACTGGCTTTCTTAAAAGACCAAGCATAACTGCTCCAACGATGGAACCGATTGCTAAAGCAATGATATACATTAATGCATTTCCTACTACTGGGAATACGAAGATTCCACCATGAGGTGCCATCAGTGTACATTTGAATGCCATAGATAACGCTCCGGCTACTGCTGAACCGATTACACAAGGAGGAATAACGTGGAGGGGATCTCCTGCTGCGAATGGAATAGCTGCTTCAGAGATGAAGCAAAGTCCCATGATTGCGTTAACTGGTGCTGTTTTTCTATCATTATCTGTGAATTTGTTTTTAAATACCCATGAAGCAATGGCAATAGCGATTGGAGGAACCATTCCACCTACCATAACGGCTGCCATGATCATGTAACCTGCGTCCGTCTGGTATGCTAAAGAAGCTGTACCAAATACATATGCTGCTTTGTTGAATGGACCACCCATGTCAATGGACATCATACCACCAACAATTAATCCAAGTAAAATACTGTTTGTTCCAGATAAGGAGTTTAATGCATCAGCAAGTAACTGGTTTAACCAGGAGAAGAATGGGTTAATTGCAAACATAATCACACTGATTAATAAAAGACCTGCAACTGGATAAATTAACATTGGTCTGAGACCATCCATGGAACTTGGCATTTTCTCAGTAATCTTTTCTAAAGCTAATACCAGATAACCTGCCAGAAAACCTGCAAATAATGCTCCAAGGAAACCACCGGAAATTACCGTGATGTCTGAATTAAAACAAGAAGCAAATGTTGTTCCGGCACTTGCGATTGCACCACCGGCAAAACCAACCATTAAACCAGGGCGATCAGCAATACTCATCGCAATGAATCCTGCAAGAATTGGAAGCATGAAGTTAAAGATCCTGATCGGCGGTATCTTCTTTGGTGCTGTTACCGATTTCGGTGCGCTGTATGCGAGTGTCAAAAACGAAGGAAAATCCATGGGACTTCTCATTGAGAAATACATCGGCAAAACAGGAAAAAAACTGTTTCTTCTCTTCTGCTGGCTCTTTACACTGATCGTTATCGCCGCCTTTGCAGATATGGTTGCCGGAACATTTAATGCTTACGAAACGGTTGACGGCGTCACAAAGCTTTCTGCCCAGGCAACTGTAAACGGCGCTGCCGGAAGCATCTCCCTGCTATTTATCGCTTTTGCTGTTGTCTTCGGACTGCTCCAGAAAAAACTGCAGTGGAAAGGCTGGAAAGAAATGGTACTCGGCCTTGCCTGCACTGTTGCAGCCTTTGCAATCGGCATGAATGTACCGCTTGTAACAAGCAAAGCAACCTGGACTTATCTGGTATTTGCCTACATCTTTCTTGCCGCTGTCCTTCCGATGTGGCTTCTGATGCAGCCGCGTGACTTTATGACAACCTTTATGTTTGCCGGCATGATCCTTGGCGCTGTTGTCGGACTTGTTGTTGCACACCCGAAAATGAATCTTCCAATGTACACCGGTTTCCACAATGCGGCATCCGGAGATCTGTTCCCGATCCTGTTTGTCACCGTTGCCTGTGGTGCTGTTTCCGGATTCCACAGCCTGGTATCGTCTGGAACCTCTTCGAAAACCATTGCGAATGAAAAAGATATGCAGAAAGTCGGATACGGAGCTATGGTTCTGGAGAGCCTGCTTGCCGTCCTCGCCCTCTGCGTTGCCGGTGCTGCTGCTTCTGCAGACGGTACGGCTGCTGTCGGAACGCCATTTGCGATCTTTTCTTCCGGTGTTGCCGGATTTCTGGAAATGTTCGGCATCCCGGTATACGGAGCACAGTGCTTCATGACGATGTGTGTATCGGCGCTGGCACTTACCAGTCTTGACTCCGTTGCACGAATCGGCCGTATGTCCTTCCAGGAACTGTTCACTGTCGATGATATGGAACATGCTGCCGGATGGAGAAAGCTGCTCTGCAATAAATATTTCTCTACCATTGTTACTCTGCTCTGCGGCTACATCCTGACTCAGATCGGATATGCCAATATCTGGCCGCTGTTCGGAAGTGCAAACCAGATGCTGAGTGCACTCGTTCTGATCACGCTCTGTGTCTTCCTGAAAGTCACCGGCCGTGAAAACAGAACCCTGTTCCCGCCGCTTATCATCATGCTCTGTGTCACCTTTACCGCACTGGTAGAGCGTGTCATTGCACTTGTAAAAGCGTATGGAGCAGGAACCGCTGTCTTCCTCGTTGAGGGACTGCAGCTCATCATCGCCATTCTGCTGATGGTTCTTGGTGTCATCATTGTTATCAGCTGTGGAAAAGAACTGTTCCGGAAGAAAGCGGGACAGGAAACGAAATAATATAGATGTTTCTTCAAAGAGCTTCCTAACGCAAAACGCCGTCAGACTACAACAAGTCTGACGGCGTTTTACATGCCATAGTTTTTTACGAAACAATTGCCGCCTTGGTCGCACCGATAATCGGGGAGCTGACTCCCTTCGCCCATTGCCATGCCAGTGCGGTCATACATTCGGGGCTTCCATTGTTTCCTCAATCGGAGTTTCGTAGTCAAAACGGTGAATGATATACAGATCCAGATACTCTGTTCCCAGCCGTTTCAGTGTACCGTCAATCTCTCTGTGAATGGCTTCTGCCGACAGATTGCCAAAATTTTACTCCGTATAATACTGTGCCTGCGCATTCCAAAGCTCATAGTATTTGCCGTTTGTATCCACAAATCCCCTGTTCCATAAGGTAGCATCCAGATACTTCGGGATCTCCCGGCTGTCCTGCTGTAAAAGTGACATCCTCCACCACCTGTAGAGGTGGGGGAGGATGTCACACTTCATGACCTTATTCCTTCTCCAGAAACATACTCTTCAACAGATGCGTTCCCGCTTCCGTCCGAAATACTTTTCTGCAGAAATTTTCAATCGCCTGTTTTGAATATTCGCTCTCGCCGGCATTGACCAGAAAATCGGCTTCCAGCAGGATCTGGTAATCCATTCCCTCTACATTTGTATAGGTATGATGATGCGTAACCAGCCATGTGATGCGTTCGACATCCAGTTCTCCTGCCGGTACATCTTTGAAAAATTCTGCAACGAGCGGCGCACTTTCCTCTTCCTGATGCTTTCCGCTGGTATTTCCGTATTTTTCCCGACACAGCGGGCAGGCAATATCATGGACAACAGCTGCCATCTCCAGCGTTTCCTGTGTTTTTGGATCCAGTCCTTCCGCCTCGCCGATGTTCTTTGCAAAGGCCCATACCTTCAGAAAATGATAAATATCATGAATATTTCCCTTATAAAAATCTGTCATTTTTTCAATTGCAGTAGCAATTTTCATATCGTGTTTCCTCCTTCGCATCCTGTCTTTCTTCCCATTATATCACATGTTTCACGCATTTGAGTATCAGATTATCATCTGATCTTATCACAAAATATGCAAAAACAGGAGGCAGAACCTGCCTCCTGTAGCTTTTTAACACTATGATATTCTTTATGCCAGCGGTTTTCCTGTCAGCATCTCATATGCCTGAAGATATTTCTCGATCGTCTTGTCTACGATTTCCTGCGGCAGAGTCCAGTCGTGGTTTCCATCGTTGGCTTTGAGCCAGTCGCGCGCGAACTGTTTGTCAAAAGATGGCTGACCATGGCCTGGTTCATAACCGTCTGCAGGCCAGAAGCGGGAGCTGTCCGGAGTCAGCATCTCGTCGCCGATTACGATATTTCCGTTTTCATCAAGACCAAACTCAAATTTTGTGTCTGCAATGATAATGCCTTTGCTTAAAGCATAATCAGCACATTTTTTATACAGAGCGATGGTGTAGTCGCGAAGCTTCTCTGCATACTCGGCTCCTTTTCCCGGGAAGTATTTTTCCAGATGGGCGATGCTCTGCTCATAAGAGATATTTTCGTCATGATCTCCGATTTCAGCCTTTGTGGACGGAGTGTAGATTGGCTCAGGAAGCTTGTCAGATTCTTTTAATCCTTCCGGAAGCTCGATGCCACATACTTTTCCTGTTTTCTGATAGCTTGCCCAGCCGCTTCCGGCGAATTTTCCG
>OGWV01002574.1_pt1 | contig 11049 bp, 9 predicted proteins | sample 1576081 | NCBI WGS metagenome assembly OGWV01 (sample SAMEA3541541, study PRJEB24748) | human gut metagenome | biome: human gut; feature: human-associated habitat; material: faeces | place: China | collected 2012 | reverse complement strand
CAACTTCCACGGCGTGTGCGAGTGCACCACCGTGGAGCGGATGGACCGCTGCACCCAAATTGTGCTGAACATCATCAGTCTGTACGCAGAGTAATTTCATCGTCTAATATAGCAAAAATGGAGGCTGTCCGGATTCGGACAGCCTCCATTTTTGCATGATTTGCAGAATGCCTCAGCCCACATTGATGTGGCCAACCGGCATGATCTTGCGCTTGTTGTCGTCCGGCTTGGCGGTCAGGCTCATGGCCAGCGACACCGGGCCCACACGTCCCATAAACATCACGGCCATATACAGGAGCTTTGCCCCATCCTTCAGCCGGGCGGTCACGCCCACCGACAGACCCACCGTGCCAAAGGCCGAGCAGGACTCGAAGATGGCGTCAATGACCGACACCGCATCCGAGGTGTTGTAGTACACCACCACAGCCGAGCCAAAGGCAGCCAGTGCGCCGATGACGATGATGGTCAGGGCACGGTACACCGTTTTGGACTCAATGTGGTGGTCGGCGATCACGCAGTCATCCCGGCCCTGCGCCACACTGCGGATGGTCAGGAACAGCACCGCAAAGGTGGTCACCTTCACGCCGCCGCCCGTGGAACCGGGTGCCGCACCAATGAACTGCAGCACGCTCATCAGCAGCTTGGTGATGGGCCCGCAGGCCGCCAGATCAATGGTGTTCATGCCAGCCGTGCGGGTGGACACCGACTGGAACAGCGACGCCATGATCTTATCCCCTGCGCTGAGGTTTCCCATGCTGCCGGGGTTGTTCCACTCCAGCAGACCGATGAGGGCTGCACCCCCTACCCACAGCAGCACCGAAAAGATCAGCACCACCCGAGCGTGGAGGGACAACTTGCGCTTTTTGGGGTACTGGATCAGCTCCACCCACACCATAAAGCCCAGGCCGCCTGCAATGATCATAAACATGATCACGGCCTGGACATAGTAGTTGTGGACATAGGGCACCAGGGAGGAATAGGCCCCAAACTGACCAAACAGGTCAAAGCCTGCATTGCAGAAGGCCGAAATGGCGGTAAAGATGCTGATCCAGATGCCCTGGAGCCCAAATTGGGGCACAAAGGCCAGCATCAGCAGCAGGATGCCTGCCCCTTCAAAGCAGGCCGCCAGCCCCACCACGATGCGCAGCACGTCCTTGGCCTGCGCGTAGCCATCAGCCGACACGCTCTCGCCCAGCACTCGCAGGTCCCGGAAGCCCATGCGCCGCCGCATGGCCAGCGCAAAAAAGCTGGTCAGGGTCACCAGACCCAAGCCTCCCACCTGGATCAGGACCAGGATCACCGCCTGCCCGAACACCGTGAACTGGGTCCAGGTGTCCCGCACGACCAGACCGGTCACGCAGGTGGCGCTGGTGGCCGTGAACATGGCGTCGATCACCCGCATCCGCCCGTAGCGGCTGGCAATGGGCAGTGACAACAGCAGCGTACCCAGTGCGATCACGATCACAAAACTGACGCAGATGATCTGGGTAGGGCTGTACCCCCGCGGTTTGTTCCGGTTCTTTGCACGATGATACCGGAATGGGTTCTTGAATGGCTTTTTCATACGTTCCTCCGCAGGCAGCACACACCTGCACTGCCGCTTTCGTTTTCTCCCTTATAGCATACACCATTTTCCTCGTCGGTTCAACTTGATTTTATGCGCACGATGCGGTATTATAGATAGGCGGTGCGCCTTGTGTGCATCGGTCTGTGTCTCGGTAGCTCAGTTGGATAGAGCGTCCCCCTCCTAAGGGGAAGGCCGCAGGTTCGACTCCTGTCCGGGACATGATATAAAACAGCGGCAGATTTCCGTTTTCGGAAAACTGCCGCTGTTTGTTTTAAGAAGATGCCGCTATCTTGCCGGCCAGTTCTTCCATCTCATCCATCGAAAGATGCACATATCGTACATTCTTATCCTTACATCGAGATCCAGCCCAGAGCATTGGCCACAGAGCTCACCAGAATGATGGCCGCGAACACGGGGCACAGATAGCGGATCATAAAGTTGAAGATCTTTTTCCGACGGAACGGTTTCCCGTCGGCGGTGACCTCCGCTTCGATCTTTTCCACCCCGATGTCCCGCGACACCAGCAGGCAGATGGCAATGGCCGCAATGGGCATCATGACCGAGTTTGTCAGGAAATCGAAGAAATCCAGGAACTGCATCCCGAACACCGTCACACCGGCCAGAGGACCATAGCCCAGGGCCGACAGACTGCCCAGTGCCACCATAATGACGCCAATGCAGCCGGTCGCTTTCTGGCGGCTCCAGCCCAATTCATCCTCAAAGGTGGAAACGGCGCTCTCGGTCAGAGCAATGGAGCTTGTGATCGCAGCAAAAAGGACCAGAAGGAAGAACAGCACGCCGACAACGTGGCCGAACCCCATGCTCTCGAACACCTTGGGAATGGTGATGAACATCAGCGAGGGACCTGCCTGCAGGGTATCCGGGTCACCGCCGGAGAAGGAGAACACTGCCGGAATGATCATCAGACCTGCCATGATGGCAATGGCCGTATCAAAGACCTCGACGTTCTCGGTGGATTCCTCAATGGAAACGTCCTCTTTCATGTAGGAACCAAAGGTCACGAGAATGCCCATGGCAATGGACAGCGAGTAGAACATCTGCCCCATGGCGGTGACGACGGTCATCCAGGAAAAATTGGCCACGTTGGGCACCAGGAAGTACTTGACGCCTGCCAGTGCACCCGGACGGGTAACCGAGTAAACGGCAATGATCACCGACAGGACCACCAGAACCGGCATCATCAGCTTGGACACCCGTTCCACACCATTGCGTACCCCGGCAAAAATGATGACCAGCGTAAAAATGGTAAAGATGAGGAAACACACCTCTGCAGACAGACCGCTGGAAATAAAGCCGGAAAAATAGCCGTCCTGTGCCAGCTCACTGCCGTGGCCGCTGACATACGCGGAAAGATACCGGATGACCCAGCCGCCAATGACCGAATAATACGGTACGATCAGAATGGGAATGACTGCATTGATCCAGCCGCCGAATTTCAGCCTGCCGCTTTTGCCGAATGTGCCAAATGCCCCCACCGGGCTTTTTTTGGTCATGCGGCCAAGCGCTGTTTCGGCCACGATCATGGTATAGCCAAAGGTGACAGCCAGCAGGATGTAGACCAGCAAAAAGATGCCGCCGCCGTACTTTGCTGCCAGGTACGGGAAACGCCAGATATTGCCCAGACCCACCGAGGCACCTGCTGCGCTGAGCACGAACCCGATCTTGCCGGAAAACGCACTGCGCTTGGATTTTTGAGTTTCCATAGTAATGATTCTCCTATCCTTTTATTCAAAACAGAAAGCCTTTTAAGTGTAGCACAATCCCGGCCCGAACACAATCGTTTTGCCTATTTCTGCCGAAAGATGGCAGCACTGAGAAAGGGCCTCCCCCGGCTTGCGCCGGAGAAGGCCCTCTCTCATTTGGCTAACGATGCATATATGGAAGAAGGAGAATCACATAACCAGATAGCCGCCATCCACAGGGATGATGGCACCGCCCAGGTAGTCGCTGGCATGAGAAGCCAGGAAGATGCAGCAGCCCTTCATGTCGTCAGGGGTGCCCCAGCGGTGAGCGGGAATGCGCTGGGTCAGCTCGTCGTAACGCTGCTGGGTGAACTTGGGGTTCTTCGGGTCGGTCAGGGCAACGTTCATTTCGGTGTCCATGTAGCCCGGAGCGATGGCGTTGACGTTGATGCCGTACTGCAGCAGGTCGTTGCTGAAGGCCTTGCACAGCTGCATCACGCCGCCCTTTGCAGCGGAGTAAGCGGGCACGGTCTTGCCGCCAAACCAGGAGCACATGGAGGCGATCATGATGATCTTGCCGTAGCCCTTGGCCTTGAAGATGTTGGCAGCTGCACGGGACAGCCAGAACACAGAGTTCAGGTTGGTGTTGATCACATCATCCCAATCCTTGTCGGGGAACTCGTTGGAGGGGTGACGGCGCTGGATGCCGTGGGCCGGCACCAGGATGTCCAGGTCGCCCAGCAGCTCGACGCACTTATTGAATGCTTCGTTGCACTGGTCACGGTCGGACAGGTCCGCCTTGACGCCGTAGCACACAAAGCCGCGTGCCTTGAACTCGTCGGCAACCTGATAGACCTTGTCGGAAGTGCCGATGATCGCCACTTCTGCGCCGGACTCCATCAGGCCCTCTGCCATGCCCTTGCCCAGGCCGCGGGTGCCACCGGTAACGATTGCTTTCTTGCCGGTGATATCAAACAGACTATTAACCATTTTTATGCCTCCAAAACAAGATGTTCTTTACAGTTTCTTACGGAGTCTGCAGCGCGCCGTCCATGCGGCGGGTCTGCGTCCAGGTCGTTACGGTATTTTCGCAAGGGTACTTCTCGGCTTCCTTCTCGATCAGGTCCACGCCAAGGCCGGGCTTGTCGTTTGCGTAAACGTAGCCGTCCTTGTACTCGGGCAGACCGGGGAACACCTCCAGCAGAGCACCATGGGGTCCCTTCAGCTTCTGGATGACGAAGTTGGGCGGCTCAATGCCGGACCACTCCTGCACGCCGAAGTTCGGGGCAGCCAGGTCGATGTGAACGTTGGCTGCATGAGCCAGCGGGGACATATCACCGGGGCCGTGCCATGCGGTGCGCACGCCGAACTGCTCTGCAAAGATCTGCAGCTTGCGGGCGGGAGTGATGCCGCCCACCTGGGTGATGTGCACACGGATGTAGTCGATCAGGCGTTCGGTGATGAGGGTGCGGTACTCGTAGGGGTTGTTGAACAGCTCGCCTTCCGCGATGGGAATGGAGGAAGCGTTCTTGATCTGGCGGATGTACTCCACCTGTTCCAGAGAAACGGGGTCCTCCAGGAAGGTCAGGTGGTAGGGCTCCAGCTCCTTGGCCAGACGGACGGCATCGGCCGGAGCGATGCGCTCGTGCACATCGTGCACCAGGCCGATCTCATCGCCCATCTTGCTGCGGATGCCGTCGAACAGTTTGACGGTATCACGGATGTAGGCATTGCCGTCCAGATACACGCCGGGCTTTGCGCCCACCGGTGCACCGGCCGGGGTATGGCCGTACTCGCTGCCGCCGTAACCGCCGCACTGGCAGCGGATGGTCTTGACGCCGATCTCACGGTACTTGGCGATGTTCTCGCAGATCTCGGACAGGTCGCGGCCATCGACGTGGCGGTACACCGGCACGCCCTCGCGGCACTTGCCGCCGAACAGCTGGTACAGGGGCATGTTGGCCATTTTGCCTTTGATGTCCCACAGGGCCATGTCCACACCGGAGATCGCATTGTTCTCGATGGGGCCATTGCGCCAGTAGCCGTTCTGGTGCATGAGCTGCCAGATGTCGTTGATGTCCGAAACATCACGGCCGACCAGCAGCGGGCGCAGATATTCTTCCACGACCAGCTTGACGGCCAGATGCCGGTAAGCGAAGGTACCGCAGCCCAGGCCATACAGGCCCGGCTCGCTGGTTTCCACCTTCACCACCAGAAGGTTGATGCCTTCCGGCGCGGTGCAGATGGTTTTGATGTCTCTGATGGTTACCATAGGTTTCTCTCCTTAGCGGATCAGGAAGGTGCAGAAGGTCTCGGAGAACACGCACAGGAAGAACACAGCCACATAGCCGATGAAGAAGGGGATCTCAGCCTTGGAGATCTCGCCGATTTTCAGTTCACGCACAGAGCGGGTGACCTGCACAGCCGAGAAGATGTTGACGGCCACGGGAGGGGTCATGGTACCGATGACGTTGGAGATGCACAGGATCATGCCAAAGTGGATGACGTTGATGCCCATGCTCTCGGCGATGGGCCACAGAACGGGCACCAGCAGAACTGCGATGGCGGTACCTTCCATGAAGGTGCCGAAGATCAGCAGGATGATGGCCACGACCAGGCAGAACAGGGTCTTGTTCAGGTTCATGGAGACGACCAGCTGCACCAGAGCAGCGGAAGCACCGGAGAAGGTGAACACCCAGGAGAATGCGGTGGAAGCTGCGATGATGAACAGGATCATGGCAGCGCTCTTAGCAGACTTCATCAGGATGGGGATCAGGTCGGCGATCTTGATCTCCTTGTAGATGAACACACCGGCGATGAAAGCCCACACGCAGGCCACAGCAGCGGACTCGGTAGCGGTCAGCAGACCGGAGTAGATGCCGCCCAGGATGATGACGGGGGTCAGCAGAGCAGGCACAGCCTCCAGGAAGATCTTGCCGATCTCACCGGCGGTATGCTTGGTCTCAGCCTTGGGCCACTTTTCCTTGTGAGCATAGTACAGAGCTTCCAGGATCAGGACGATCATGATCAGGATGCCGATGACCATGCCCTGGCTGAACATGTTGGTGACGGACGCACCGGTCAGGGTGCAGTACAGCACCATGATGATGGACGGGGGAATGACCGGGCCCAGGCCGCCGGCGATGACCAGCAGACCGGCGGTGCGGTCCTCCGGGTAGCCCTGCTTGACCATGTCAGCGTACAGCATGGAGCCGATCGCGACGACGGTTGCGGGAGCGGAACCGGACAGAGCAGCGAAGAAGGCACAGGCGATGACCAGAGCCACGCTCATGCCGCCGCGGATGTTGCCGATGAGGCAGTTTGCAAAGTTGACGATACGACGGGAGATGCCGCCGCCGGCCATCAGGTTGCCGGCCAGGATGAAGAAGGCAATGGCCATGATGGAGGTGGACTGCAGGCCGCCGAACACGCGCTGTGCGATAACGGCAGGCGAAACGCCCAGGTTGCCCAGAGCCACAGCGGCCAGAGAGCCGATGCCCAGGGACATGGAAATGGGGACTCCGATCAGAACGCAGACTGCGAAGATCAGAAACAGGATAACGCCAGCATTCATGATCACTTCGCCTCCTTCTTCTTGATGATGCCGTCGATCACGGCATCAATGTTGGTGATGTCGCTCATGTCGATGTGCATCATCTCACCCACCAGCATCAGGATCTGGTTGATGACGATCAGTGCAAAGGAGATGACCAGCGAGATGTAGATGACGAACATGGGCACCTTCATGACCGGGGTGGTCTGGCCGGCACTCATCTGCTTGGCCACCAGGGCCACGCTGTAGCGCAGCATGGTGCAGGAGAACACGATCAGGGCCACTTTGGCGATGAAGTTGACGATTTTGCCGACCATGGTACCCTTGAGCTTTTCGGTCAGGGCGGTCACGCTCACCTGCGTGCCGTCGCGCAGACCCAGCTCGGTGCCGATCAGGGCCATATAAACCATGCAGTACAGGGCCAGTTCCTCGGTCCAGGGCATGGACCCTTTGATAAAGTTGCGGTTCACCACCGAGATAAAGTAGCACACGACCATGATCACAAAGGTCAGGGCCGTTGCCCACAACTCGGCCAGGGTGACACCACGAACCACTTTCTTCAGTGCTTTCATGGAAGCTCCTCCTGTGTATGACAGCAATCCGCGGATGCAGTCTCTGAGGCTGCATCCGTGAACTGCGGCACAGATAGGCGTTCTATCTATGCAATTTGTTTACGTTTTTGCGTGTTTTCCGATCAGGCCTGAGCTGCCTTGGCGGCATCCACAGCGGCCTGCCAGGTCTCGTCGTAGGTCACGCCGGAGGAAGCCTTCTTGGCCTCGTAAGCGCTCTTCAGCTCGTCGGTGTCGATGTCGTACATGGTGACGCCCACGCCTTCCAGCAGGCCGATGGCCTCCTCGTTGGCCTCGTTCAGGTACTGCCACTGCTTCTCGCAGCCAGCCCAGACAGCCTCCACGAAGGTATCCTTCATGTCGTCGGGGATCTTCTTCCAAGCGTTATCGCTCATGCACAGGGGGATGTAAACGAAGCAGTGATGGGTCTTGGTGACGGAGGTGACACCAGCCTCATAGAACTTGTTGACCCAGCAGTTGGACACAGCGTTCTCGCAGGCGTCGATGGTGTTCTGCTGCAGAGCAGTGAACTGGTCGCCGGCTGCCAGAGCAACGGGGTTTGCACCGAAGGAGGTGAAGGCCAGCAGCTGACCATCATTCTGCATGGTGCGGATCTTGACGCCGTTGAAGTCTGCCATGGTCTGGATGGGCTTCTTGCTGAACACATCACGGAAGCCGGACTCCATGTAGCCGATGACGTGGATGCCCTGAGCGTTTGCCTTCTCCTGGATCAGATCGCCCAGCTCATTGCGCACAGCGTAGTTGGCCTGATCCTGGCTGTCCCACAGGAAAGCCTGGTCCAGGATGCTCATCTCGGGGATGTAGTTTGCCAGCACGGAGTTTGCGCAGCTTGCGATGTCCAGGTCGCCCTGAATGGCCATGTCCAGAGTATCAGACTCGCCGCCCAGAGTGCCGCCTGCAACGACCTTGATCTGGAACTGGCCGTTGGTGGCCTCGTTCACGCTGTCCGCGATGGCCTGAGCGCCCTTGTAGTAGTTGGACTGCTCGTTATCGACCATGGACAGGGTGAAGGTGACGGACTCACCGGAAGCTGCAGCGCCAGCGGTGGAGCCAGCCGTGCTGCCGGCGGTGGAGGCAGAAGAGCCGCCGCAGGCTGCCAGAGCAGCAGATGCGCCGATGATGCCGGCTGCCTTCAGGAAAGAACGACGAGAAATAACGTTTTTCATGGTAAGATCTCCTTCTTCGCTTGTATATATGCTTCGTTTTTCTTCCAAGACATGCATCGTCATGTGACGTATGACGTCTTATGTTGGCTAAAATATAACACCGTCAACAGAGCTTGTCAACGGTGTCCGACTCAATTCTCCATATTTTACAAACGAAAAATTCATATTTTGTTAATTATCACGATTCTGGTTCTGCTCCATGCTCATGCGCCGCACGATCTCGATGCTCTCGCGGTTTTCGGACACATGCTCATACATGCTATCGTAAGCTTTTTGGGGGTCGTTGGCGCAGATGGCCTCCATGATCTGCCAGTGGGTGCGGATGGTGTCCTCCAGCAGGCGGGGTGCCTTGAACTTGGTGAACATCTCAATACTATAGGTGATCACGGGCATGATCTCGGTGATCACACTGTTGTGGGTGCAGCGGGCCACATAGGCGTGGAATTCCTTGTCGGCCGGGCCGTGGTCCTCGCCGGAACGGATCTTGTGCTCCACCTGCTCACACAGCTGGCGCAGAGTGTCCTTTTCGTTTTCCTCAATGCGCTGGGCGGCCAGCTGAGCCACCCACGGCTCCAGCTGCAGGCGCAGCTCCATCAGGTCCACCGCCAGCGTGATCTTATCCTTTACATAGGCAAAGCCCAGCGGGTCCTCGATCTGACCCGGCTTTTCCACCACAAAGGTGCCCTTGCCCCGGCGGATCTCCAGACAGTTGCGTGCCACCAGCAGCTTGACCGCTTCGCGAATGGTGCCGCGCCCCACGTTCAGGTGGGCAGCCAGTTCAAACTCGTTGGGCAGCTTCTCGCCTGCATTGATGTTCTGGTCGATGATGACCTGATTGATCTGATCCGCCACCTGTTCCGCAAGAGAGGAAGTGCGGTTGTCCTGGATATTGCTGAATACGCTATGATCCTGTGCCATCGTATCTGTACTCCGTTCTGCTCCGCTTGCTTACAGCTTCTATAAGGAAGCCGTATGCCTTTTGTAGACGTCATGACGTCGGACGTCGTTCCTTTACTTTATTATAGACGTATTTTGTTTGACATGCAAGTAGATTTTCCTGGTTTTTGTTAATATATCACCGACATGCGTTTTTTCTTTTGTTTGATTGCACAAATTCCATACAGATTTTTTAGCAGAATATTCACATCCTCCCTGCTCGGTTGGATGAACCGGATTGTTCTGTGCGGTTTCAGGCATGAAAAAACAGCAGGCCGCAGCCCCTTGACGCAGAGCCTGCAAAGGGGTATACTCCGTGTCAGTGAAATATTCGGCTATGACGAGAACAAGTACCCGGGTGGAGTGCTTCAGAGAGCTGCCGGTGGATGCAAGGCAGTGCATGAACCCCGTGGGAAGATCCTCTCCGAGCTTTCGGGCTGAAACAGCGGCTGCTGTGTGTAGGCCCGGACGGCAGGCTTCCGTTATCAGAAGCCGCGCATTGTTGGATGCGCACTGAGGGGTCGGCCCGGTTCTGGGTCGGCAAGTAAGAGTGGTACCGCAGAGGATGTACACGCCTTTGTCTCTTATGATGGGAGACAAAGGCGTTTTTTATTGCGGCACCGGGCCATTCCGGATGTTTCATGCAAGAACAGCCTGTAAAACAGAAAGGACGAAACAACATGAAAACTCTGGAAAAAGTAAGCGATTTTGTGGGCAAGTACATGGCCGCCATCGTCATCGTGGTGGCAGCCGGTGCCCTGTTCTTCCCCGGCCCGTTCAGCGTGGTCAAAACCAGCTGGGTGAACACCCTGCTGGGCATCGTGATGTTCGGCATGGGCCTGACGCTGAAGCCCAATGACTTCAAGGTGGTGTTCAGCCGCCCGAAGGACGTCATCGTAGGCTGCGTGGCACAGTTCACCCTCATGCCCTTCCTAGCATGGGTGCTGACCATGGTGTTCCACCTGCCCACCGAGCTGGCCATCGGCGTCATTCTGGTGGGCACCTGCCCCGGCGGCACCTCTTCCAACGTGATGACCTACCTGTCCAAGGGCGATGTTGCTCTGTCCGTCGGCATGACCGCCGTTTCCACCGTGCTGGCTCCCGTGCTCACCCCGCTGCTCACCCTGCTGTACGCCGGTCAGCGCGTGGATGTGAACCCCGTGAACATGTTCCTCTCCATCGTCAAGGTGGTGCTGGTGCCCATCGCACTGGGCTTTGTGGTCAACCACTTCTTCCATGAGTTCACCCAGCAGGCCGTGCGCGTGCTGCCGCTGGTGTCCACCACCGCCATCGTGCTGATCATCTGCGCCGTGGTCTCCGCCAACAGTGCCAAGATCATGACCAGCGGCCTGCTGATCCTGGTCGTGGTCGTCCTGCACAACCTGCTGGGCTACCTGACCGGCTACGCCGTGGGCAAGGCCCTGAAGCTGGATTCCACCAAGTGCCGCGCCATCTCCATCGAGGTCGGTATGCAGAACTCCGGCCTGGCCACCAGCCTGGCTGCCGCCCACTTTGCCCAGTACCCGCTGGCCAC
>OGWV01002569.1_pt1 | contig 11055 bp, 6 predicted proteins | sample 1576081 | NCBI WGS metagenome assembly OGWV01 (sample SAMEA3541541, study PRJEB24748) | human gut metagenome | biome: human gut; feature: human-associated habitat; material: faeces | place: China | collected 2012 | reverse complement strand
CATGCGGACGGATCAAGAATCAAATCTGATTCATAGCCATTCGCATAATCCCGGTCATAATAAGTGGTCTGAATGTCGTTGGTCGGCACATAATATACAAACTCTTCTGGTGAATTCACCAAATCTGGATAGTCATTCGTATAATATGCCATTGAGCCAACAAAATCATCTTCTACATATTTCTTGTAGGTTGTCAGGTCGGCAAACGGAACATCTGCCTGCTCTGCAAACGCTCTTGCTACATAGTAAGCCCCCAGCTGAAACCAATGGTGGTCGGTTCTCGCATAAATCGGCTCGGCAGTGTGTTCTTTTAGAACGCCATAGGCATCAATCGGAATCACACCTTCAAAAATCTTTTCTGCTGCATCCATGCAATCCTTTTCACTGGAAAGTGTGGAATCCTGAAAGGCTGCTGGTGTATAGAAAGAAGCATTGGTTGGAGCTAAAATCGAGTAGCACTGCACATCGTCCCCCAAATCTTTTTGATACTGGTTTAAAATTTCTGCATACGCTTCGGTTTGTTCAGCGTACCCATTAAACAGGTTGATGGCACGCTTATGATCCCACAAAATGCCGGATACAACTTCAATTGGTTCTGCACCATCATCCATCGTTGTGACAATCGTCACATAGGTGGTGACTGTGGTCGTAGTGGTTTCCATGGTGGTAACCGCTGTGGTGCTGGGCATTGTTTCAACGGCGGCTGTTTCTGCTTTCTGGTCGTTTCCGTCTGCTGGTTTCATCAGCATGAAAATCAGCCACGCAATAGCTGCCAGCGTTACCAGCACAGTCGCTCCCAGAATCAATCGGTCTTGCCACTGCATCTGTACTTCATCCGATTGCGGCTGGTTCTGCTGAGATGCAGTATCGGACTTTTTTCTCTTCTTAGGAACTGCCTGCTGCTGCAAAGCTCCGCAGTTGGGACAGGTGGTTTGTTCCGGTGTCAGCTTCGTACCGCATTCTTTGCAAATCATATCCGCATTCTCCTTTTCTATGACAAAAAAATAGAACAGCGGCAAGGCAGGAAATCTCACCCCGCCGCTGTTCGGTTTCTTTTTCCAATCTGTTCCGAACGATTACTGTACACGATTGCTCTCTAAGTAGCTTTCATTTCCACCAGTTGCACTGAACGTATTCATCGCAAACAGCAAATCGGTACAGCCGACCTGCTTGCAGAAATCAATGGCATTCAATTCAAAATATCGCATATCGCAGACGTAAATATTTTCAAAAGACGAGGTTAAGCACGGTACTAACGCATTGCCATAGCTGTCCTTGAAAATGACCAGCGTTCTGCCATTCTTGCAGTCGGTTTCCACATGCGTGATTTTATCGTCACCGCCCATGAAAACCAAGTAATACATACTGTTATCATAACCATCTAAATTCATCAGCAAATCGCCTTCGGTTGGGTCGGTGAAGCTGGTGCTGTAATAGGTGGTCTTGTATTTGTTTTTCGGGATGTAATATGTAAACTCTTCCGGATTGTCCAGCAAAACAGCACTTTCTGTGTAAGTATACATTGAGCCGACATAATCCTTTTTCGTTGCCGTATCATAATCTGACAGCGATGCAAACGGTACATCTGCAACCTTTGCAAACGCTTCAGCGGCATAATATGCCCCCAATGGCAACCAGTGGTGGTCGGTACGGGCATAAATTGCCTCTGCGGTATGCGGCTTCAAAGCGTTGTATACATCCACTGGCTTTACGCTGTTCAGATAGCTGTTGATGTTGTCAATGTTTTCCGTTTCGCTTGCCGTATAGTTTGCATATTCTTCCGGCAGGTAATAGGAAACGGCAGTTGGTGCAACCAAGGAATAAACCTGTACATCTGAGCCAAGGTCTTGCTGATACGCATTTAATGTTTCGGCATAGTCCTGTCCTACAGAGAAACTACCGCCATAAACGCAGACTGCACGCTTGTGATCAAGAATAATGCCCTCGCCGATTTCCGCAGCTGGTTCATCATTCGGATCTTCCGTTGTCGTTACAACTGTTGTGGTAACTGCTGGCTCTGTGTTGGTTTCATCACTACCAGCAGCAACTGCAACCGTGGTTTCTACGGATTCTGTTGTTGCAACAGGTGTTGTGGTTTTCTTCTTTACCTGTGAAACATTGCCGAAAAATACGGTATCTTCTTCGCTCTGAACACCCGTCCACTGCATCATTGCGGAAATAGTCTTTTTCAACTTGCTGCGGAACGGGACAGTATCATTATAATATTCAGACCAGCCAGAAGTATAAGAGCCATCTAACAGCGATGTCAGCGAGAACTTCGGCTTTTCTGCCAGAAGTCGATTTTCTTCATAGGAAATTGTGGAACGTGGTGCTAATAATAAAACAACTGCCAGCACGACAACAACACCGCTCAGCAGGCTTACACCGATGGTTTTGGAAAACCGCTGTGCCTTTCGCTGCATGTATTCCCGTTTCGTCAAGCGTTTTTTATGCGGTGGATTGCCCGGCTGTTCTGCCTCTGAAACTGCACCCTTTACCGATTCAATCACATCTTTTTTGTGCTGCTGCTGTGCCATTTCTTCTTCCGTTGGCAGAACAGGCTGTTCCGAAGATTCCGGAAAATCGTTGAATAAGCGGTTATAAAACGCCGCCGATTCCAGCTGTGGTTCTGGCTCAGGTTCTTCTTCCCGTGCATGGGAAATAACCGGACGCTTTGTTGGTCTTGACGATGCAGGTGCTTCCTGCACAGGGGGCATCACGAGCTGTTTTGGTACAGATGCAGCCGATTCCGGCATGGGTGATGCAACGGGTTCTGCTATTGGCTGCTGCGGTGGAGTTGCAACCGGCTCCGGCTGTGGCGGTGCGGTGTTTCTCGTCAGTGGCAGAACAGGCTTTTGCTGTTCTGGGTCAACTGGTGCATCTTCCAGAAACAGTTCCCGGAAGAAACGGGCTGCCTTGCTGGGCTGCTTTCCGTTTGAAATTGCCCGAGGCTTTTTTTCTGCTGCTCCGGTCAATTCTGCAACGGATTCCCGTGGCTGCCGATTCTTCAAATATTTGGTTCGCTGCTCTGCAACCTGCGGTGGTTCTTCTTCTGAGAACCATTCTGGAATAGGCTCTGGTGCAGCGGTATCAATCGAAATATCCTGCGGTTTTACCGGACGGAATGACGGTCTTACTGGTTCTGGCTGTGGTGCAGCAGCTGTTTCCACTGCTGGCTTTCCCTGATACCGCCGAACCGGCGTTGACTTTTCCGTTTTTGTGTCTGCTGGCTGTAAATCGTCCAGCGTTTTTCCCTCCGCTTTCATCTGCCGGAGCATTGCCGTTGTAATAAACGGTGATGCAATCGTTGGCTCTGGTTCAGGCTGCGGTTCTGGTTCAGAAATCGGCTGCTGTACTGGCTCTGGAACAGCTGCCTGCACTGGCATTTGCGGTGCTCTCCGCTGCGGACGAGCCGGACGAGATTTTTTCTGTGGTGGTGCTGGTTCTGCAACGGGTTCTGGTGTTGGAACTGCCTGTGGCTCTGCCGGAGATTCCGATACAGCGGAAACCACTGGATTTGCAGTGGTCTGCTGCTGTGCCATTGCTACAATTTTCTGGAGCAATTCCGGCGTTAAGGTTGCCTTTCCAGTGGCATCCTGCTGCACCATTGCTGCAACCTGCTGCAACAATTCCGGTGAAACGGTAGCAGATTCTGCCGTTGCCTGCGGTTCTACTGGCTTCGGCGGTTCTGGTGTTAGCTGTACTGGCTCTGCCTGTTGTGGTTCTGCTGCTGGTTTTGCTGATGCAGGCATCTGCGGCATTGCTCTTGCATCCCGTACGGGTGGCATTTTTGGAGCTAGTTTTTCCGGTTCTGCCGAATTGGTCGGCGGAACGGCTGCTGCTGCCTTTTGCGGAGCAGACTTTTTGGGAGTCTGCGGTTCTTCTACGGAAATATCCGCAAAAAACCGATTATAAACAGCGGATTCCTCCGGCTGTTGAGTTGCCTGCTGCTGTAATTCCTGCAACGCCTCCTGTGAGAGTGCTTTTTCTGGTTTCTGAACGGGCGGCGGCGGTACTTGCTGCATTGGCTGCCGTCCAAAATGTGCTGGCTGCTGCGGTGGAACTCGCATCGGTTCTTGCGGAGCAGTTCTTACACGCTGCTGCTCCATTTTTTGACGGCGTTCCTGCTGGCTGCGTTGTGCAAGGGAATGCATACCACTTGGAACGGAAGAATTCGAATTCTTTTTTCTCATGACAATGCCTCCTTAAAAACGCAGATACAAGAATGGACGATTGGTTGCATTGACCAGCAGAATGCTGGATACAATCAGAATAACAGCTGCTAAGATTGTTCCGCAAACGGAAAGGGTCAAATATGCCCCCGGACTTTTCTGCATGGCACGTTTCGGCAGTTCCAAAATCGGGAAGCAGCCAATCAGTGCAATCACTAACAAAAAGACATTTGTCATGATGGAAGTTTGCAGGACAGCATCTGTCAAGCCATGTCCGCCAAATCCAAACATACACTTCAGGCAAGCTCCCAGCTGACCGAAGTCCTCAAAATAGAAAATGCCGAAGCCCACCACGATGACAATTTTATTATAGAGATGTCGGATGACCAGCGGAATTTTTTTTATCCGCTTCTTACCAATCAGCAATTCAATCAGAATAAACAAGCCATAATACAAGCCCCAGAGAATGAAGTTCCAGCTTGCACCGTGCCAAAGTCCGGTACAAAACCAAACTAAGAACAGTCCGCCGTATTTTCTCCGCTTACCGAAAATCGGAATGTACAGCACATAATCCCGGAAAAATGTTCCCAGGGAAATATGCCAACGCTGCCAGAATTCTGTAATGTCCTTACACAAGAACGGATGCCGGAAGTTTTCTTCCAGCTGAAAGCCCATCATACGGGCAATTCCGATTGCCATATCGGAATAACCGGAGAAGTCAAAGTAAATCTGCATTGCATAGACAATAACACCATACCAAGCTCCTAATGTAGTCTGCTGTTCGATATTGCCATTTGCAAGGAACTGGTCAACGATATTTCCCAGATTATCGGCAATAATCACCTTTTTGCCCAGACCGATAATTACACGCATCATACCTTCATACAGGTCAGACGGATTGCAGCGACGAACTGCCAGTTGATTTTGCATCGTTTCATAGCGGGCAATCGGGCCTTGCATAATGACAGGGAAAAATGTCATATACAGCAGGAAACGAGAGAACTTCTGCTCTGCTTCGACTTTTCCCCAATAGCAATCCACAATGTACGAAACTGCACGGAATGTATAGAAACTGATGCCAATCGGCAACGGGAAATTCGGAACAGGAATCGAAAGCGAAAACCAGTTGTTCAGATTCTCTATGAAAAATCCGGTATACTTAAATAGAATCAACATGCCAAGGTGGAATACCAAGGACAGGACAAGCGAAACTTTTGCCGTGCGACTCTCGGGGTCAGCAGAAATCAGTCTGCCGAACAGATAATTGAGCAGCGTACTCATCAGCAACAGCCAGATAAAAATCGGTTCGCCCCATGCATAAAAGACCAGCGAACACACAATCAATACAGCGTTGCGGTAACGGGGTTTTGCCACATAGTACGCAATCAACGACAGGGGCAAAAAGAGATAGAGAAAAAATAAACTTGAAAATACCATTTTTTACATTGCCTCGTTTGTTCTGAAATTTCATTCCACAGATTGGTTTTTCTTTCTTTGTGGTTTGATGATTTTTGTGAAATCTATGGATAATCCGCACTGTGCCGCTGCATTTTTCTACGAAAACAACAAATGAAAAGAAATAAAAAAGATTTGGAAAAATGAGGCAGTGCATCCCTCAAAAAAATTGAAATGATTACTTTTTTATTATACAACAAATAAAATTTGTTTGCAAGTATCCATTTACAACTTTTCTTTCTTTTGGAAATTTCACTTTTTTCAACAAAAAAAGGCGGCTTGAAGCCGCCTCTTCTTGTCGAAAAAGTACAATCCTTTAGAAATCTTAGAAAAGCTTCCTAGGGAATTTAATTTCTTTCAACTAGTCTTTATGGAGCATCCTGTGAAATTGTCGTCCCATTTTTTGCAACCTGTGCCACAGTTTCACTGGATTCTGTCGGCTGGTCAGATTCTACAATGCCCTTTAAGCCAGCTGCCAAACCAGCCAAGCCCTGAATTTCGCTCGGAATGATAATCTTGGTTGCCTTGCCGTCTGCTGCCTTCTGGAATGCTTCCAGTGCTTTCAGCTGTAAAACAGCGGCATTCGGATTTGCCTTGTTCAACTGCACCAAGCTGTCTGCCAATGCCTGTTGAACCACTTCAATCGAACGTGCTTCACCGTCTGCAATCCGGATTTTCTGTTCCTTGATGGCTTCGCCTCGCAGGATGGTTGCTTCTTTTTCTGCTTCTGCATGCAGGATGGCTGCCTTTTTGTCGGCTTCTGCACGAAGTACCTTTGCTTCCTGTTCACCCTGTGCAACCTTGATTTGATATTCCTTTTCACCTTCTGCACGGAGAATTTTTTCTCGCTTTTCCCGTTCTGCCTTCATCTGTTTTTCCATGGCATTCTTGATGTCCACCGGCGGGTCAATGTTCTTCAGTTCCACACGAATGACTTTGATACCCCAACGGTCAGTTGCATGGTCGATGGTTTCCGTAATCTTTGTGTTAATCAGGTCACGGGAGTTCAGCGTTGCATCAAATTCCAGTTCGCCGATGATGTTACGAAGCGTGGTTGCGGTCAGGTTTTCAATTGCTGCCAACGGACGTTCTACACCATAGGCAAACTGTACCGGATTGGTAATCTGGAAGAAAACAACGGTATCAATCTGCATGGTAACATTATCTTTCGTAATAACTGGCTGCGGCTTAAAGTCTACAACCTGTTCCTTGATGGAAACTCGCTTTGCAACCCGATCCAAAAACGGACACAAGAAGTGTACACCGGTTTCCCATGCAGCATAAAATTTTCCCAGCCGTTCTACAACATAGATGTTCGACTGCGGAACAATCTTGATTCGAGTAAAGAGGACAATCAAAATAAAGACAACTAATAAAAAGAGGACAATTAACGGCATAATGAAATTCCTTTCTGTCGTGTGTTAAGATGTGTGTTCTGAACTGCTTGTTGCATTTGCAGATTCCACTACAGGTTCTGTCGTTTGCGGTACAGGTGTTACAAACAATTTTGTTCCATCAATTGCCTGTACCTGTACGGTCGTACCTTTCGGAATCACCAAATTCGGCTGAGAAACAGCGATCCAGTCAATGTCATCGACCCGTACTCTGCCTGTTCCTTTTTCTGCATCGATGGTTTGCACAACCGTGCCGAATTTTCCCAAGTCCAACCGCAAATTGGTATCTCGGGAAGCAAAATTGGTGAATTTCCGCACCAGCGGACGTGTCAGAATCAGCAGCAGGGCAGATGCTGCAATAAACAGCAATGCTTGCAACCAAATAGGTGCACCGCAAAGTGCTGCAAGTAAGGCAACCAGCGAACCAGCTGCAAACCAGATGGAGATCAACTGCTGGGAGGCAATTTCTGCAATCACAGTCAGAACAAACAAACTTCCCCAAATCCAAAATACCATTATGCTCCCTCCTTTCCGTCTGTTTCAGGCTTCGCCATTCGCTCTATGCATAGTATAACATAATTTCATACAATTGTAAAGAACGTGTTGCGTGCAATTTCTGCTATTTTTACGTTACATCAAAGAAAAGAGCAGTTGAAACGACAATTCAACCGCTCTTTTTCATTGTTATGTATGGAAATCCGTAGAAATTCCACTTAATTTTTCTTTTCCGCATCTTCATCCTTGAGATATTCCTCAACGATGAACTTTGGTCTTTGTTTGGTTTCCAGATAGACCTTACCAATATATTCCCCAATGATACCGATTGCTAACAGCTGCAAACCGCCGATTGCCCAGATGGATACCACGGTAGATGTCCAGCCGACCATCGTTGCACCCATCGCATGTCGTACCACTGAATAAATCAACATGGCAATGCTAACTAGAAAAATTACACTGCCCAATGTCATAATCATCCGAATCGGCTTCACAGAAAGCGAGGTCAACCCTTCCCATGCAAACGCCAGCATCTTCTTCAAAGGATACTTGGATTCTCCGGCAAAGCGTTCCTTTCTTGCATAATAAACCTTGTCGCTTTTATAGCCAATCATCGGCACAACGCCACGCAAGAACAGATTGACTTCTTTGAATTGTTCCAAGCCATCCAACGCCCGTTTGCTCATGAGTCGATAGTCTGCATGGTTGTATACAATATCTGCCCCCAATAGCCGCATTACTTTATAATATCCCTCTGCGGTTTTGCGTTTGAATGCAGTATCTGTATCTCTGGCGTTTCTAACTCCATAGACAATGTCGCAGCCTTCAGCGTATTTTTCCAGCATGCCATCAATCGCATCAATGTCATCCTGTAAGTCTGCATCCATAGAAATCGCCATGTCGCAATGTTCTTTCACCGTCATCAGCCCTGCAAGCAGTGCGTTTTGATGTCCCTTGTTTCGGGAAAGCTTAATTCCTTGAAACAGCGGATTTTCCTTGTGCAGGGATTCGATAATTTCCCACGTCCGGTCTTTTGAACCATCGTTGACAAAAACAATCCGGCTCTCTTTGCTGATTTTTCCCGCTGCCATGAGTGTTTCCATTTTCGCACGGAGCTGCTTCGATGTTTCCGGCAATACTTCCTCTTCATTATAGCAGGGGATTACTAAATATAATTTCTGCATCACAATACACCTCAATCCCAGAATGCAATGACATCCTGCATGGCTCTGCAAACTTCAGGATAATCATTTTCAGAAAAAGCAAATGGTATAATTTGTACAATATTAATTACCAGTGCCAGCATAACCGAGCACGCCAAAAAGCCACGAAACCATGTCTTTTTTGTCTCGTTGGTACTCATTCTATAAAGCCAGAAGAGCACCGCCAATGCACCAATGATAATCTCCCAAGAAAAGTCTGCTGTGTAACGAATTGCATAGCCGCTTTCCCAAATTGAGCAGATGATAATCAGTGGCATAATTACACACGGCAATCCAACCAGTGTTCCATACCGCAATCTAGATTTCCGGTCAGGCAGGCGGCGAAGTGCTCGTCCGCTCAGCAGATAACCGAAAACGGGCAGTGCTAAGAAAAAGATACCCGAAGTGTTTCCAGCATCGGCAAAATAATAGCCGTTTGCATGGAAGGAACTGAATGGTGTCTTGATGTACGGGAAATCTGTGGAGAAGCCCGGCACTGCAAACAGGAAATTAAACAATACAATCAGTACAAAAACAAGATGGAACTGAGAATGTACGAAGTCGTTTATCGTGAGAGAATACTTGATACCAAAATCAAACGGCGAACCAAACCGTGCAGCATTATACCACATCTGGAATCCACCCAGTACACAAATCGGAACAGCTGCACAGAGAATGAACAAAATCCGTCCCTTGATAGTGGAAGAAGAAGACTTTATCGACATCAACAAGAACACTGCTGCACAAATTGCATACACAGCAAGTGTCGGACGAGATAATACTGCAAATCCTAAGAACAGCGAACAAAGTGCCGTGCGAACAAAAGATGTTTTTCCATCGCAAAGCATATTCGAAGAAATCAAGAAATATGCCCCTGCATTCAGATACATAAAGCCGCACGACATGGCAATTTCATAGAAAATCGTTCTGCCAACGCTATACCATATGCCGCAGGCAGTCAGCAGGATTACAAATCCACCGATGACACAACCAGCTGGCACATCTCGAAACCAGCGTTTTGCGATTGCCAAGTACGTCAGCCCCAAAAAGACTAGACCGATACAAGAGAAAATCCATACCGCCATATCGCAGGCAAAATAATGCCCTGTCAACTTGTGATATGGGAGGAAGAATGTCAGAACCGGAGCAATTCCATAATAGGAATAATACTTCCCATCATAATAAACATGATCCCATTCTGCACTAACACCCTCCTGATTGCGGGCACTCCAGTCATATGGATTTTCCATATTGATGAGTTGTTCTGTCGGTTCTTTTAACAAGTTTACCTGCTTGTTTTCAAATGCATCGACCAATTCCTGTGTAATCTGATTCCCTGCTTCCAACTTCCAGCGAGAAGCAAAGCCATCCTCTGGCAGCTTTATCATAATAATTGAAGTTGCCAGCAACACTGCTGCCCCAGTCAATGCAAGTACACTGGCAGTGGTGCTCTTTCGAGTTTCCCGAAACGGCTTTTTCAAGAAGCTGGAAACCACGATTCCATAACAAAATGTGGTTACCAACGTCAAAAATCCAAACCGTATAGCGGAAATATCAAACGGAATCGTCTTGTTGAAATGAATTGCCTGAATCGTAACAGAATCATTGTCATTGAAACAAGAAACCTTCAACCGCAATTGCGAAACATCTCCGGAAAACCGACACGCTGTATAGTTCGAGTTGTCATTGTCCTTTACAACAACACCGGATGCAATGTCATATCGGTAATCCACATGTGTTTCATCTGCCATATCAATTTTCAACTGTGCACGCTTTGTTTTTTCGCCATAGTCAACATCTACCTGAATCGTGCCCACTGGCATGTCCAGTTGCTGAAATTCCATGATGACTTGGTCTTTGCCGGTGACAGTCACCGCTCCGCCGGTTTCATCAATGGTACTTTCCCCACCGGAAATAGAGGCACTGGTCGGAAGAAATGTTTTCTGTTCATATCCACCGGACAGCAAACTATACGATGGAAGCTGAAACAGCGTCAATTCCAAAATGGTGGAAATAATCACCATTCTTCCAAAGAATCGCAAGGTTCTACTTTCTTTTCTCCGGCGAATGACTTTCGTCGCAAGAAATAACAATCCTGCAACACCAATGAGTGCAAGGCTGCCCTGATACACACCCATCGACAAAATTCTAAATGCATCCAGTAAAACAAAAATCAGCAGCACCAAAGCAACTACAAACAGTCCACCCCTCCGGAGCTTTGGCAGTTCCTTTTCATTCATCTCTTTCATAAAAATTCCTCTTTTAAAAATGATTTCTAAATTTTAAATAACGTTAATTCGTAAATTATTCCCACTCAATCGTTGCCGGCGGCTTTGT
>OGWV01002567.1_pt1 | contig 11065 bp, 10 predicted proteins | sample 1576081 | NCBI WGS metagenome assembly OGWV01 (sample SAMEA3541541, study PRJEB24748) | human gut metagenome | biome: human gut; feature: human-associated habitat; material: faeces | place: China | collected 2012 | reverse complement strand
TGGAAATGAAGAAGCATGCAGCTGACTTTATCTGTAAAAAATACAACTGGGATGAAGTCGTAAAGGAAACGATGAAACTGTACAGGAGAAAACAATAGATGAGAGTATTGATAATAAATAATCTCCTCTAACCGAACGCAGGAAGTGAGATGTATATAGTGAAAACGTCGGAAAAATAGCGTATTTACGGCACTTTTAGAGAGATGGGCGAAGTTGTGAGCACGGTTTTTATCTCACTACCTAGGTTCAGTAACAGCAGATGATTTTATCATAAGAACTTTCAGTATTACTACCTGCGTTTGTATAGAGAACTCTGGTTTATGAACAACACATTGGAAGTGCTTCATCTGAACAGAGGTAGTGAAATAGAACATAGAACAAGGAAAAATACAACGATACGTCAGTGCGTTTGGTATTATAGACTCCACTATGATGCCCATACATCGGTTTAAATGAGTAAGACCCGATTTTTATATATTAGAGAGAAATTGGGAATAGAGTGAGGAATGATGGAAAAATGAGCGAATATAGAAAAACAGATGACACTTTAATCAGTGTAATAGTGCCAGTATATAAAGTGGAACAGTATTTGGAAAAATGTGTGAACAGCATACGTGTTCAAACATATTCTAATTTGGAAATTATTCTGGTTGATGATGGATCTCCTGACAAATGCGGCGATATTTGCGATTCTCTTGCAAAGAAAGACAACCGAATCAAAGTAATTCATAAACCGAATGGAGGCCTGTCATCAGCACGCAATGCGGGAATTGATATAGCATCTGGCCAATACATTGGTTTTGTAGATAGCGATGACTCTGTTGAGCCGTACATGTACGAAAATCTTTTAGGGTTAATTAAACATGACGGCACGAAACTGGCTGTGTGTGCGGTTAATTATATTTATGAAGACGGAAAAAAGGCAAATAAGGCGGCACTCGGGAAAAATTGTACATTTGATTTCTATCATGCGATGGTTGAAATGAACACACATCGACTTTTTGATATGGGGGCATGGAGTAAGCTCTATCATAAAAGTTTATTTGATGATCTTCGTTTCCCAGTTGGAAAGCTAAGCGAGGATTATTATATTATGTTTAAAATCTTTGATAGAGCACAGGCAATCAGCTACTTGGATACTCCGTGCTACAATTATCTCCAGCGAAATAATAGTATTACACGTAGCACAAAGATTAATCATGATCATGAGTATGCGGCCAGAGAACAAATGATATATCTTGACAAAAAATATCCAGAGTTAAAGATTGTAAGCCACACATCATACGCTTCGGCTGCGTTGACAGTATATGATTTTTATATAAAAAATCAAGTTACTTGTCCTAAAGAGCAGCTTCAGCATTTTCGCGATGTAGTCAAACAAAATGAAGGATATATCAAACAGGCGGACTATTTGTCCAAAAGTAAAAAAATACAGTTTTCTCTTTTTATGATAAGTCCATGTTTATACAGAACTGTATTCAAAATATATCGAAAAATCAAGAGGATTTAGAGATGAATGATTTAATATCAATTATTATTCCTGTTTATAATGCGGGGAAAACAATAGATAGCTGTGTCGAAAGTGTTTTAAAAAGCACCTACTCTGATTTTGAAATTCTTATAATTGATGATGGCTCAAATGTTGAAACAGCTGAGGAATGCGATAAAGTAGCTTTGAAAGATCAGAGAATTAAGGTGATTCATCAAGAAAATGGTGGCGTAAGTAAAGCCAGAAATTGCGGAATCGAAAATGCAAAGGGAAAATTTATAACATTTGTCGATGCGGATGATATGGTAGATTCTGATTTGCTTGCAAGTATGATGAATGCTATGCGACAGGAACAAGCTGATGTTGTAATAACTGGTCATAGAGAATGTTATGATGATGGCAGCTTTAAGGAATGCTTTTGTAGCGAAAAAGAATCAATAAAGCGCGGAACTGAAATACTATCAGAATTCTTCACGACAAATAATATCAGTTGGACAGTGTGGGCAAAACTATATACACGATCTATTATTGGTGATGTAAGATTTCAAGTTGGAAAGCGTATTGCAGAAGATATGTATTTCAACTATGAAATACTAAAAAAGGCTAAAACGATTGTCGAATGTGGTTCTCCCAAATATAACTATATCAAACAGGATGAGTCGGCGATGGCCAGCAGTGACTGCTCACGGTTTTTTGACTCGTTTTATTTGACAAAAGCTGTTTTTGATGACGTAGAAACAAATGAAAATCATCGGACGGATAAGGTGTTTTTCTATGTCAGAAGTGGACTCTTTTTCTTCCGATTGATGTATGCAAAAGATAGAAACAAAGAAGCTACGGAAGATATAAGAAATGCACGAAGAGCATTTCTAGACAGCATTCAAGATAATACAACTACATTACCGAGACGTATGCGATTGGAACTTTTTCTGCTTAAGTATTGCGAACCTCTGTATAGGCAACAAGCAAAAATCTATTGGGGGGGGAACAGGAAGAAAATGTAAAGTGTGAATCCACAATTGACTCATATGCACGGCTTAGAAAATTACTAAATAGAGAAAAGAAAAACTATCCTAACAATTGGTTTGATAATATCAGTTGTAATCAACGAGTTTATAATTGACGGTTTATAAAGCTCCTTCGCAAGTGTGAGTATTATCGTAGTAAAACACGAAAGTCAAACAATCCGTTATGGATGGTATTATACTGGATTGCACGAACTCACAAAAATCACATGGGCGTTTTTATTGGCGTAGAGATTCCGGAGAATGTGTTTGGCGAAGGACTTATTATACATCACAACGGGAGCATTGGGGTAAATGGTAGTAGTAGAGTCGGAAAAAATTGTCAACTGCACGGAGATAATTGTATTGGCAATGTTGGTAAGTCGGATTCATTGACTGATTGTCCACAAATTGGGAATAATGTTGAAATTGGTGTTGGGGCAAAGGTGTTAGGTGGAATCATTATTGCAGACAATATAAAAATAGGTGCAAATGCGGTAGTGACGAAGTCTTTTGATGAGAAAGAAATTACACTTGTTGGAATTCCAGCACACAAACTAGAAAGGTAAACTAATTCATGAAGATTCTTTTGCTGATAAATTGGAAAATAAGATACTGTGAGCAAGTGCCGGATGACCTTCAGCCATCAGACTATAGTTGCCCGCAAGAACCGTTTTGGTTTTTTAAATACTTTGACAAAAAGCCACAGGTAGATGTAGTGGATATAAGTGCGCCAAAGTGGATTGAAAAAATAGAGAATAAAATCAGGTTCCATTTTTATCAGACTCTTAAGATTCTTTCTAAGGTGAATAAATATGACTTGATTTTTGTTCACGGGTCTAATAGTGCGATGTTGCTGTGTGCATTGAAGCGTTTCTTTCGCTTAAAAATGCCACCCATACTCGATGTAGATATTTCCTCGTTTCATCAGGCAAGCTGTTCAGGCATGATTCATAGACTTTCCCAATACTCAAGTAAGGCATTTGATTATATGATTTACCACACAAGCTCACAACAACAATATTATAAAGCTCAGTTTCCGTGGCTTTCAAGTAAATCACAATTCGTTTTACTTGGAGTTGATTATGATTATTGGAAGAATAGGATTTACCCGGACACCAAAGAGAAAAATTCGTATATCGTTTGTGTTGGATATCGAAAACGCGACTGGAAAACACTTTTGGAAGCATATAATAAAGCGAAAATAAAAGAAAAGTTGTATTTGATTGGAAATCCGAATCTTAAAAGTGAGAATCCTAAGGTTAAGGTGTTGCCGTTCATCCCAATTGAGGAACTAATGACATACATAGTAAACTCTAGGTTTTCAGTCATTCCACTTGACGATTTTAATTATTCATTTGCTCAGCTTACATTGTTGCAGCAGATGGCTCTTGGAGTCCCAATTCTTGCAGCAGATGTACCTGCAATTAGAGATTATGCGAAAGAAAGCAAAGGAGTAGAATCGTATATTCCATACAGCGTTGAAAATCTAAGAGAAAAACTGGTCGGCATGTCAATGAAGTCAGAAGCGGCTTTTGCCAAAATGGGTGAGGATAATATTACAGCAATCAAAACCACATTGAGTGAACAAGAGATGGCGAAAAAAATAGAGATGATTTGCAAAAAAACTTGTGAAGGAGAGAAAAGATGATTTCGGTGATTTGCGTATGAAATAACGAAGGGCAATATCAAAAAATATTAATTGACTCGCTCCAAAAACAAAACTGTGATTATGAGATAATCTCAATTGACAACCGAAACCAAGCATTCTCAAGTTGTGCTACAGCATTGAATTGGGGAGCAGACCACTCCCAAGGCGGTGTTTTAGTTTTTGTACATCAAGATATTGCAACCACATCGCTTAAAGAATTTGGAATCTTTATCACTAACCATTCAGATATGGTCGTTGGGGAATATGGAGCAAAGCAAAAAGGTGAAATCTACGAAGCTCCTTATTTGTGTGAAACAGTAGATGAATGTTGTTTTGGAATGACTTGTGAGTGTTTTAATAGATTGAGATTTAATGAAGAAGTTTGCAATGGGTGGCATCTGTATGCAGTAGAAATGTGTTTAAGAGGAAAAGATAATGGAACTCGAGGGGGGAGGGGGGATACAACCCCGGAATCAAGCATTTCTCGGGTGGAAATGTTGGCTCAAACTACATGATAAAATTTAAGCAACTACTTAGTATTTATCATCATGAGGATTATATTTGTACAACCTGCAAGAGTATGCCTTGCAATTTGTTCTACTACTATGTTTATTTCCCAATTTGGAGCATAAAGAAAAAGTTGTTAGGGAATTACTCCTCAGTACAGACTATAAAATCAATATTTGAAATTTAAGGTGAGATGAAAATGCAATTAAAAGTAAAAAGAAAAAATCTACTGACGGATGCACTCTATGTGCTGTTTGTGCTTTGCTATTTGACGGTGTTGTTGATTTGGGGGATGGGATCTTCTTTTTCTCAGATACGGTATTATATCCTTATGTTTGCGACTGTTGTGGCTGGGCTGAGTTTGATTCGGCGAAGAAAAAATATAATTTATGGCAAAAATTTACTACTTGTCATACCGCTTGGATTGTTATTTCTTGCAATATCATTGCAACGTGCAAACGAAGCGCAACATGTGTTGCTATTTAGGACATATGTGCAAATATCGTTGATTGTTTTACCTGCGCTCTACGCAATGTTTTTGCTGAATCTGTTAAAAATCGAATCCCTGATGAAGTTAATGGAGATTACACTGATTTGTACAGTTATAGCGTACTTTATAGAGCCAGGGCATAGAATTATCGATTTTATAAATATAAAGAATTGGATGGGAGTTTCTATTATCCATTCAAGAAGTTTCACAGAAAGTGATGTATGTTCAGAAACGTTTTTTAATCTGTTCCTTTTTTTTAATTTTTATAGAAATGCGAGTGGGAAAGGAGTAGACTCTAGGTACACGAAAGTGTTTTATAATATTTCACTGATATTCACATTTTTGTGTTTCAAAAGATTAGCAATGCTTGTTGCGGTCTGCATTATTATTTTAAACAAGATGGTTGATTGGCGAGGTTTTATTTCAAAGTATTTTGCTCCAGTGATGGCATTGCTTTTCACAATAGCTACAGTTCTTTATACGGAATTCATGAAAGGAAATTTGTTCCTTGGATTTGATATATATAATTTTACGACAGGTCGGGATTATATTTTGTCACTTTGGAACCGAATCAACTATATGTCCTATGGTTATGGAAGTAGCATGGTGCTGATTGGGCGTTATTTAGAGATGGACTTAGTTCAGATATATATGGAACTAAATATCATCGCAGTATTTGCATTTTCATATGTATACTTTAAAATTGCTGGGGAAAACGTATACTCGATTTTGGCAATGACGTATGCTTTTTTTAATATGCTGACTGCGTCAAGTCTGCCAGGATCTCTATCATGGATTATAGCTTTCTTAACGATTGCATCTGTTTCGTCTGATAAATGTAGACAGGAAAATATAACCATCAATGAAGAAAAATCACACGTGAAGAAATTGTTTTCCAAGAAGAAAGGAACAAGAAATAATGTACAGGCAAGCGTATCTTATTATAGCACATCGGTACGATGAAACGTTTAAAACCCTTTTGCAAATGTTAGATAGTGACGAAAATGATATTTTCGTCCACATGGATAAGAAGAATAAGCAGTTTGATGAGAAAGAATGTAGAGGACTGGTTAAGCAATCAGGGCTGTTTTTTGCGGAGCGAACAAGTGTTACATGGGGAGGATATAGCCAAATAAATTCGGAGATGATATTATTGGAAATGGCAGTATCGCATAAAAAGTATGATTACTACCATTTGCTTTCTGGACAAGATCTTCCTATTAAAACAAACGATTATATACAAAATTTCTTTATAAGTCATCAAGGAAAAGAATTTGTGGCATTTGATAAAAAGAAGTTCGATTGTCAAACTAGAGTGCAATACCGCTATCCGTTACAGGAGATGGTAGGGCGCAATCGAAAAAGTAAGGTTGGAAAATTCGCATCGTTAATCACATTTGTGCAAAAAAAAATCCATTTAAAACGAAATAAAGATATTCGTTTTCAAAAGGGATCTAATTGGTTTAGTATAACAGATGATCTAGCAAAATATGTAATAGAGAGGAAAGAATGGGTTCGGGAAGTCTTTAAAAATTCACTTTGTTGTGATGAAATTTTTTTACAGACAATTGTAGCAAATTCACCGTTTTTTGACAGGGTGTATCAGTATGTGACGATTCCAAATACAGAAGAAGCAGCAATGCGCTTTGTGGATTGGAAGCGTGGTGGGCCATATGTGTTTAGAAATAGCGACTATGAAGAATTGTTAAATTCAAAAATGATTTTTGCACGGAAATTTGACTGCGAATGTGATGCAGAAATTGTGAAAAGAATCTCTAACAGAGGAAAATAAGAATGGTCAAAAAGTCTTTGAGTATAAATGCGGTACTTAATGCAACGCGAAGTGTTTTAAATATGCTTTTTCCGTTGATTACATACCCATATATTACAGCAGTGCTTTCTGTTGACGAACTTGGAAAGTATAATTTTTCATTATCGATTATAAATTACTTTGCACTGATTGCCGGTCTTGGTGTGAGTAGCTATGCAATAAGGGAAGGTGCACGCATTAGAGATGACAAAAAGGCACTGTCTCTCTTTGCAAATCAAATGCTTGAAATCAACCTGATTTCAATGTGTGTTGCATATGTGTTACTCTTTGTTGTTCTTGGTGTGTCAGTTACACTTGTTCCATATAGAAGTCTAATTGTGTTTTTGAGTATTCAAATGTTGTTCATGACAATAGGTGTTGAATGGGTATACACTATTTTTGAAGAATATCAATATATTACAATTAGATCTATTGTGTTTAAGGTAATCTCAATCGCTCTCTTGTTTATTATGGTAAAGAACGAGGGAGATGTATTTCGATATGCTGCGGTGGTGATGTTTGCAACAACAGGGTCAAATATTCTGGATGCTTTTTTTGCAAGAAAATATTTTAAATTTTCATTTGTTCCTTTGCAAACTTTAAAGAATCATATTCGACCGATTATGATTCTATTTGCTTCTAATATTGCTGTGATGGTATATGTGTATTCTGACACAACAATGCTAGGTTTTATGGCTGACGATTATACGGTAGGCATTTATGCTGTATCTTCAAAAGTTTATAGCATGATGAAGAGCGTATTGTCTGCAGTTCTTGTTGTGTCTGTTCCAAGGCTGGCAAATCTTTACGGAACAAGAAAAATTGCGAAATTTAAAAGCGTTGTGCAGAATATCACAGATGTAATTGCTCTTTTGTTGATTCCAAGCGTTGTGGGGCTGATTCTTCAGTCAAAAAATATAATTTTGTTTATTTCAAATGAAAAGTACTTACAGGCTGTTCCGTCTCTAGTGATATTAAGTATTGGACTAATATCTTGTATGTATGGATGGATATACAATCAATGTGTTTTATTACCAGCACAAAAGGAAAATGTAATTCTAATAGCGACAATTATCAGCGCAATTGTTAATGTTGGATTGAATTTTATTTTAATTGAAAATTGGAGAGAAATTGCAACAGCATTTACAACATTGATTGCTGAAAGCATTATGTTGGCGATTTGCAGACACGAGAGTCTGCAAATTTGTAAAATTAAGATATTTAACAAAAATTTGATCACGGTAGGTATTAGTACAGTTGCTGTTATTTGCATTTGCAAAATTGTGAGTTTGTGGAAACTTCAAAGCACAGTAGAACTATTCGTTAGTGTTGTGCTTTCTGGAATAGGATATCTGGTGGTTCTTTTGATTTTAAGAAATGAGCTAGTCATAAAAATAATGAGAAAATTGATTAATGTGCTGAAAATGCATAACTGGTAGTTTATAAAAGTATATGTTTGATATATGAGGAAATGTAAGAATGAAAACAACATTACTTATCATGGCGGCCGGAATCGGAAGTCGATTTGGAACAGGAATAAAACAGTTGGAGCCGGTGGATGCTTCTAATCATATCATCATGGATTACTCAATCCATGATGCGATTGAGGCTGGCTTCAATCATGTGGTATTTATTATCCGTAAGGATATCGAGAAAGAGTTCAAAGAGATCATTGGCGACAGAATTGTAGCAATCTATGCTTCCCATAACGTGACCGTGGATTACGCTTTTCAGGACATCAACGATATTCCGGGAGAACTTCCAGTAGGCCGTACAAAGCCGTGGGGAACTGGTCAGGCCGTGCTTGCAGCGAAGAAGGTTATTAAGACTCCGTTCATTGTGATCAATGCAGATGATTACTATGGCAAGGAAGGCTTCAAGGCTGTTCATGAGTATCTGGTGAATGGCGGCAAGTCTTGTATGGCAGGTTTTGTTCTGAAGAACACTCTGTCCGATAACGGAGGCGTGACTCGCGGTATCTGCAAGATGGATGAGAATGGCAACTTGACAGAGGTTGTGGAGACCAAGAATATCGTGAAGACCACAGATGGAGCAGAAGCAGACGGTGTGGTTGTTGATGCGAATTCTCTGGTTTCCATGAATATGTGGGGAGTAACTCCTGATTTTCTGGATGTACTGGAAGAAGGCTTCAAAGAGTTCTTTGAGAAGGAAGTCCCGGGCAATCCTCTGAAAGCAGAGTATCTGATCCCTATCTTTATCGGTGAACTGCTGGAGCAGGGGAAGATGTCTGTGGAGGTTCTGAAAACTAACGATACCTGGTACGGCATGACCTATCACGAGGATGTCGCAGCAGTAAAGGACTGCTTCAAGAAGATGCTGGAGAACGGCGTGTACAAGGCTGACCTGTTCAGTGATCTGTAAACAACGATGAAAGAAACGATTGATTTACTCGGGAAAATTCTCACAAACATCCTGACTGCTCTCTATGAGCCATTTGGATTTTCACTCCTGCTTTCCTTCCTAGCCATGTTTTTCTATCTTTATGCTTATGAACCTACCGAAGCCGGCAAAGGCTGGAAGAATGCCATAGTGACATGGTATCAGAAGTTCAAGGAGAGTGTGTTCTTTCGGAAACTGTTCTTCCTGGCCTTTGTGACTTCACTTATTCTGTTCCGAACCCTGTTAAACCGCAATCTTTGGATGAATCCTTTATCCGATGTTATGGGCGACTGGGGCATCTGGGAGACTGTGAATGGCGAACAGAAGCTGACCACCGAGTGCATCGAGAACGTAATTATGGTGGTGCCGTTTTCAGCTGAAGTGATGTGGACGTTCGGAAAGAAGATAGGAAACAGTTGGAAGAAGATACTGTGGTATAGTGGGAAGATAGCATTTATCTTTTCGATAAGCATTGAGATGCTACAATTATTGCTGCGGCTAGGAACATTCCAGCTATCAGACATCTTCTATAACACAGTCGGCGGAGTGCTAGGCGGATTGATGTACTGTGCGGTGATGAAGGTAAGAAAGCGTCTGTAAAAAGGGTTGAAATTGTGATATGCTGGGAACGGTAGCTCCCTACGCTGCTCGAAACTTTGCACACCTCTCCGTGGTGAGTAGCAGGCAACGATCTATTATGATTGGCGAAGATGTGAGAAAAAACTTAGGGAGTTGTTATTATGAACATCCTTACAGAATTGAAAAATGAACTTGGATATGCGAATGTCACAAACCAATATATAGAGCTGGCGGCAAGGATTTTTCAGTTGGATCATGGAAATGATAACTTTCAGGAACAAGCAGGAATGGTGGGGCTATCGATTGCGACTTTGCCAGAAGATTACCTTACACGAATTGCTAATGGCTATATCATTGGGGTTCACTCGTGTGTGGAACACTTTCTCGTACAATACCGTCTCCTTCCGGGGAGTCCGGCTCGTGGTCAAAATTACAGCGCAGAAGATGATGATAACCGGTTGAAATGGATTCTAAATATTTGCTACGGTAATCGAATCCCACACGATGTAAAGCAGCTTTACTTTATTTGTAACTATTACAGGTTGGCGAGGAATGAAATTGTACATTGTGGTACGGGCAGAGTCGAGTTAAGGCAAGCGAAAACTGAATTGAATAATTTAACTGATGATTTAGCAGTATCCAATATCAGGGGACATTTAAATGCACCCAACGATTTTACAAATCTTAATTTTGATGATCAGGTGTTATTTTCAAGAGCAGCAAGAACGATATGTGACAGAATATATAAGGATAGTAAGTATGATTGGGATGCGGTTCTAGAAAATTATAGAACGAAAATTAATAGCTTTATTCTTTCTAATGATTCAGAGGGAAAAAAGAAGGCAAGAATATTAAATTTTCTTTCCCAGATATATCCGATTAATGTGAATGACTCTAGGCTTATTGAATCCATATCGCATTTTGTAGTATAATTCCATATGGACATTGGCTTAATGGTAGAGCATCCCCCTTCATAAGCGCATAACTTAATACAAGTTGTACGTTTATGAAGGGGAGGATAGAGGTTCGAATCCTCTATGTCCACTTATTTTTGTATTTTTGTTTTGTCATAGATATTGGAGGTACATACATATGCCCAGAACGAAAGGCAGCAAAAAACGTACCCTGGAGCAGA
>OGWV01002565.1_pt1 | contig 11068 bp, 7 predicted proteins | sample 1576081 | NCBI WGS metagenome assembly OGWV01 (sample SAMEA3541541, study PRJEB24748) | human gut metagenome | biome: human gut; feature: human-associated habitat; material: faeces | place: China | collected 2012 | reverse complement strand
TGCCCTCATCAGTCCGCTTCGCGGACAGCTTCCCCCGCGGGGGAAGCCTTTAGGCATTTTTTACATTAGAACCAACCTGCGCCAATTTGTCAAGCCGTCACATCCTCAAACTGACTGTTGTACAAATCGGCATAGAACCCGCCGGCTTCGATCAGCTCGTCGTGGGTGCCCTGCTCGACAATGTCGCCCTCGCGCATGACCAGGATCAAATCGGAATCGCGGATGGTGGACAGGCGGTGCGCGATGACGAAGCTCGTGCGGCCCTGCATCAGGCGGTCCATAGCCGTCTGGATGCGCTGCTCGGTGCGGGTGTCGACGCTCGATGTCGCCTCATCGAGGATCAGGATGCGGTTGTCCGCCAAAATTGTGCGGGCAATCGTCAAAAGCTGCTTCTGGCCTTGGCTGACGTTGGAGGCGTCCTCGTTCAGCTCCATCTGGTATCCGCCGGGCAGCGTGCGGATAAAGTGGTCGGCGTTTGCAGCCTTCGCGGCGGCAATGACCTCCTCGTCCGTGGCATCCAGACGGCCATAGCGGATGTTCTCCATGATCGTGCCCTTGAACAGCCAGGTATCCTGCAGCACCATGCCGAAGCCCTCGCGCAGGTCGCTGCGGTCAAAGTCCCTGACGTTGTGGCCGTTCAGCAAAATTTCGCCGGAATCCACATCATAGAACCGCATGAGCAGCTTGACCATTGTGGTCTTGCCCGCGCCGGTGGGGCCGACGATGGCGACCTTCTGGCCGGGCTTGACATTGCAGCTGAAATTGTGGATGACGGTCTTTTCCGGCGTGTAGCCGAACTTTACATGGTCAAACGTGACCTGACCGTCGATGCAGGCGGGGTCGGCGCGGCGGGCGGGGTCGGCCAGCTGGTCCTCCTCGGGCTCGTTCAAAAATTCAAAGACGCGCTCGGCGGCGGCGGTCATGCTTTGCAGCATGTTGGACACCTGCGCCAGCTGCTGGATGGGCTGGGTGAAGTTCTTGACGTACTGGATGAACGCCTGAATGTCGCCGATGGTGATGGCGCCCGCTGCGGCAAAAATGCTGCCGACGATGGCGACGGCCACATAGCCCAGGTTGCCCACAAAGTTCATGATGGGCTGCATCAGACCGGACAAAAACTGCGATTTCCACGCGGATTCGTACAGCTTATCGTTCGCGGCGTTGAAGTCGTCCAACACGGCGGCCTCGCGGTTGAACGCCTTGATGACGTTGTGGCCGGAGTAGACCTCCTCGACCTGACCGTTGACAACGCCCAGTGTCGCCTGCTGCGCCTTGAAATACTTCTGGCTGAACTTGACGACCACCAGCACCAGCGCCAGCGAAACCGGCAGGATCAGCAGGGCGATCAGCGTCATTTTAGGGCTGATGGACAGCATCATGATGAGCACGCCGACCATCGTCGCAACGCTGGTGATCAGCTGGGTCACGCTCTGGTTCAGGCTCTGGCCCAGCGTATCCACGTCGTTTGTAATGCGGGACAGCACCTCGCCGACGGTGCGCTTTTCAAAGTAGGCCAGCGGCAGGCGGTTGATCTTTTTACTGATCCGGTCGCGGAAGTCGTAGCAGACCTTCTGCGACAGGCCGGACATGAGCCAGCCCTGAATGAAGCTGAACGCCGCGGACAGCAGGTACATGCCCAGCAGGAACAGCAGCACCTTGCCGATGTAGGCAAAGTCGATGCCGCCCACGCCGCGCAGCTTGGCAATCCAGCCGGTGGCCAGCGCCGTGGTGGCCTTGGCCAGGATCTTCGGCCCTGCAATGTTGAAAATGGTTGACAGAACAGCAAAAACAATGACGACGACCAGCGACAGCTTATACTTGCTCATGGCGGCCAGCAGCTGGCGCAGCGTGCCCTTGAAGTCCTTGGCGCGCTCCGTCGTCATGCGTCCGTGTCTTGGCATATCACTCACCCTCCTTCTGCAAATTCAGTTCCTTCTGGCTCAGCTGGCTGCGCGCAATTTCCTGATACGCGGGGCAGCTTTCCATCAGCTGGGCATGGGTGCCCTTGCCGACGATGCGGCCCTCATCCAGCACCAGAATCTGGTTCGCGTGCAGCACGGTGGAGATGCGCTGCGCCACAATAATGACCGTTGCGTTGTCGGTTTTAGCCTTCAGCGCACGGCGCAGCGCCACGTCGGTCTTGTAGTCCAGCGCCGAGAAGCTGTCGTCAAACAGATAGATCTGCGGGTGCTTGGCGATGGCGCGGGCAATCGAAAGGCGCTGCTTCTGCCCGCCGGAGACGTTGCTGCCGCCCTGGGCAATCGGGCTGTCGAAGCCCTCGGGCTTAGCGGAGATGAACTCCGCGGCCTGGGCGATCTCGGCGGCCTGCTCTGCGTCGGCGTCGGTGATGTGGTCGCCGCCGAACTTCAGATTGGATGTGATCGTGCCGCTGAACAGCACGCCCTTCTGCGGCACATAGCCCAGCTCGTCGTGCAGCTGTGCCTGGGTTATGTCGCGCACGTCAACGCCGTCAATCGTCACGCTGCCCTCGGTCACATCGTAGAAGCGCGGGATCAGGTTGAGCAGCGTAGATTTGCCGCAGCCCGTGGAGCCGATGATGGCCGTTGTCTCGCCGGGTCTGGCCGTGAAGCTGATGTGCTCGAGCGCATCCTCGTCGGAGCCGGGATAGCGGAAGCTGACGTCATGGAACGCCACAACGCCGTGGGTGCCGTCCGCGGGCAGTGCCTTGGGCGCAGCGGGGTCATGGATGGTCGAGGGGGTCTTGATGACCTCGTCAATGCGGTCCGCAGCCACACCGGCACGGGGCAACATGACGGCGACCATCGAGAGCATGAGGAACGACATGACGATCTGCATCGTGTAGGTGATGAACGCGATCATCTCGCCCACCTGCATGCTGCCCAGATCCATCGCCTTGCCGCCGAACCAGACGATGAGCAGGCTCGTGCCGTTCATGATGAGCGTCATAAACGGCATCATGGCGACCATCGTGCGGTTGGTGAACAGCTGGGTCTTCATCAGGTCGGTGTTGGCCCTGTCAAAGCGCTTTTCCTCAAATTCCTCGCGGCTGAACGCGCGGATGGGCATAATGCCGGTCAGGATTTCGCGGCTGACAAGGTTCAGCCGGTCCACCAGGACTTGCATCTGCTTGAATTTCGGCATGGCTACGTTCATCAAAACGGCGATGAGCGCCAGCAGTGCGGCCACGGCCACAAAGATGATCCATTCCAGCCCCGTGTTGCCGCTGGCAACGTGCATAATGCCGCCAATGCCCAAAATGGGCGCGTAGGCTACCATGCGCAGCAGGATCACACAGACGAACTGCACCTGCTGGATGTCGTTCGTGGTGCGGGTAATCAGCGAAGCAGTGGAAAATTTTTCGATTTCGGCGTTGGAGTAGCCGACGACGGTCCTGAACACGTCGCGGCGCAGGTCACGGCCAATGGCGGCGGAGACGCGGGACGCGATAAAGCCTACGGCGACGGCCACGGCAACCATGAGCAGCGTTAAAGCCAGCATCTGGCCGCCCGTGCGCAGCAGATAGGACATTTGCACGTCATGGGCAATGCCCTGCGCGTCATATTCCAGCGCGACGAGCAGCATGGCCTGGCTGGACAGGCTGTCGGCGACGGTCTCGTCCAGCTGGGCGAGACCGTCCGTCAGCTGGCTCTGCAGCATTTCCCGTGCGCCGGGGGCCTGGGACGCGGCGGCCAGCTGCGTGGCGACGGCGTCGAGGTCATAGGCCGTGGGGACCACGGTGTCGGTGGTACCGGCGGCAGTGGCGGCATTCTTCGCCGCGGCCATGTACAGCACAACGTCCGGCGTTGTGAACGCATTTTCCAGCGCGGAGGTGTCCGCGTCCGGGTTCAGTGTGCGCATACCGTCCGCATCGGGGTCGGAGTAGGCTTCGTCTGCCAGTGCGGCGTCGTCCTCGGACATGAGCAGCTCGAGCGCCTGCAGCGTTGTGCTGCGGACGGTGTCGGGCAAGGGGCTTTCAATGCCGCCCTGCTGGATGCCGGTGTCCACAATTTTGCTTGTGTAGTCGGGCAGGCTTAAATCGCAGTATGCCTGCACGATGAGCAGCGCAACGACGGCCAGGCAGGCCGCCCAGTGCCGCCCCAGCTGCTTAAAAATTTTCGTCATGCGGGGGTTCTCCTTTCAAATCGGTTTTCATAGCGGCGTTCTCGGCCTCGATGGCGGCGAGCAGAGCGTCCTTTACGGCGTTGGCCTGCGCCAGCTGCTCCGGGGTCAGCCGCGCCATGATGCGGGCAAAGTAGTCGTTCATGGCCTGCTCATTGGCTTTGCGGGCGCGCTCTCCTGCCGGGGTGATGCGCACCAGCGTCTTGCGGCGGTCCTTGGGGTCTGTCTCGCGGACGATGTGGCCGTCCTGCTCCATCTGACGCAGCCCGCGGGAAATCGCCGGCATAGGCTGGTGCATCTGCCGCGCAATGTCCGAGACATAGATCGCGCCGTCGCAGCCGTGCTGCTCAATGAGATTGTACAGACTTTGCAGCATGCCATAGCGGCATTTGGGCTGCCCGGCCAGTGCCATGCGCATCCCGCGCCTGGACAGTGTGTGCAGCCGCGCCACAAAGCGGAACACCCCGCTCAGATAAGGGGCTTCAGTGCCCATTGATGAACACCTCCTGTTAATAGTTGGCTTATGTTAATTATTAAAACATGATAATAATACACCCTCCTGCACCGCGGTGCAAGAGGGTGTAAGGAAGTTTTAAGATTTGTTCATAAAGGGAGGCTTTAGGCTTATTCCTTCACACACGCAAGATTGCTCAGCGCCACACCCTTGCACAGCCCCAGCGGCAGGGCGACGGACGGCTTGGTGATGGTAATATCCTTAAAGACAATGTCCTCGACCTCATAGCCCGGCTTGTCAAAGCCCGCGATCTCGATCGGGGCGGCATCGTGCCGGCTGCGGTCATGGTCCAGCACCTCGGCGGTCAGGGTCAGCCGCTCAAAGAAGCAGTGCTCGAGCTTCGGCGGGGCACCGGCGGGCACACCGTCGTCATTGTACGGTACGCTGTGCAGCATGACGCGGGGCGTAATGCAGTCCCGCACGGTCACGCCGCGCACATAGCCGCCCCGCTTGGGCGTGGCCTTGATCTCGATGCCGGACAGCGAGTTCGCCAGATCGCAGTCCCAGATCTGCACGTCCTCCACGCCGCCGCTCATCTCGCTGCCGATGCAGATGCCGTGGCCGCAGTCGCTGCGGCAGTCAAACACCCGGATATGCGCGCAGGGACGGTTGATTTCGTTGCCCTCGGGGTTCTTGCCGCTCTTGATGGCGACAGCGTCGTCCCCCGTGGAGAACTCCGACGCAAACAGCGTGCAGTTCGTTGAGGAGTCCGGGTCCCAGCCGTCGCCGTTCCAGACGCCCTCGGACACAAAGGTGCAGTGGTCGGTCTGGATGTCGTCGCAGTAGATCATGTGGACGTTCCAGGACGGGCCGTTTTTTAGCGTGATACCGCTGATCCAGACGTTCTCACAATTGCTTAAATTGATAAGCCGCGGACGGACGCGGCCCGGGATCGTGTCGCTGTTCTCGCAGCTTTCGACGAGCTCCCGGTTGTCGTCCAGAAAGCTCTTGATGCGGGCACGCTCGTCCTCAATGATCTTGCGGGCCAGTTCCTGCCCGCCGCCGCAGATCGTGCCCCTGCCGCGAATGATGATATTGCGGCAGTTCGGGCCGGTCTTGTGGTTCATGTCGCCCGCGTTCAAAAGGCTTGAGTAGCAGCGCATCTCGGTGCCCTCAAACCGGCTGGGAATGCGGGGCGAATAGTCGTGAATGTTCGTTGTGCCCTGCAGGACCGCGCCCTTGGCCAGATAAATTTCCAGATCGCTGTGCAGCCGCAGTGCGCCGGTCAGGAAATCGCCCGCCGGCACGTACAGGATATCGTCCGCGCCGCAGTCGTTGATGGCCCGCTGTAAATTGTCGGTGTTCAGGATATGGCCGTCGCCCTTGCAGAAGTAGGGCGCGGCGGTAATGTCGATGCGGCGTTTTTCCCTGCCGAACTGCAGCGTGGCCGAGCCGATGCAGTAGCTGCCGCTGACCACGTCCACCCGGAAGGCACTGCCGTAGCTCAGCCCCTCTATCGTAAAATGGGTGCGGTCTGTGCGGCCAACGGCCTCACCGTTCAGGGAGACCGTGTATTCCGCCCCGCTGGGTGCGGCGGCGGGTTTATCCCAGTACAGCACCGCGTAATCTTCGGTGCAGCGTATATTCAAATTGCCTTGTTTCATGGTGACGTCCTTTGGTTATGGGGAGTTTGCTCTTTCTTACATATTGTACCACAGTGTGCGCGTTTATCCAAGACTTGGGGGTGACAAAATACGCGGGCTGAAATGCTGCAGGTTTTTACACTTTGCAAGGTTGACAGACATCGGCACGCTGGACCGCGTGTAACAGCTTTGCTCCCCGCTGATCCGGCGGGGAGCTTTGCTTTTGTGCGGGATGTATGGTACAATAGGGAAACACTGTAGGGGCCGGGCATGCCCGGCCCGTGGCCTGCCTATAAGCGGGCGTCCCCCGTGAAGCTGCGGGCCGCACATGTGCGGCCCCTGCTGCGCGGCAATTTATACTGCACGAAAGGAGCTGCCATGGACAAGGCTATATTTGAAACGGCCCATCTGGCGGCCCTGAACGACCAACAGCGCGCGGCGGTGGAGGCGGTCAACGGCCCGGTGCTGCTGCTGGCGGTGCCGGGCAGCGGCAAAACCACCGTGCTCATCACCCGGCTGGGCTATATGACCGAGGTCTGCGGCATTGCGCCGGAAGCCATCCTGACAATGACCTACACCGTCGCCGCCACGCAGGAGATGCGCGCCCGGTTCGCGGCGCGGTTCGGCGGCGAATTGGCCGCACGGCTGGAGTTCCGCACCATCAACGGTGTGGCGGCGCGCATCATCGCGCTGTACAGCCGCATGTATGGCCGTACCCCGCCGGAGCTCATCCGCAATGAGAGCGAGACCACGCCGCTGCTCATGCGGCTATGGCAGGACACAAACCACGAGTACCCCGCCGAGAGCACGGTCAAGGATCTGCGCACGGCCATCACCTACATTAAAAATATGTGCCTGACCGACGCGGAATTGGACGAGCTGGAAACCGATATTGAGAATCTGCCCGACCTGTACCGCGGCTACCAGAAGGCGCTGAAGGCCGCGCACAAAATGGACTACGACGACCAGCTCTGCTTTGCGCTGCAAATCCTGCGCGGTGCGCCCGCGGTTGCGGCGGCGTTCCGCAAACGGTACAAGTATTTCTGCGTCGATGAGTCGCAGGATACGTCCAAGGTACAGCATGAAATTATCCGCGTGCTGGCGCAGGAAAGCGGCAATATCTTTATGGTCGGCGACGAGGACCAGAGCATTTACGGCTTCCGCGCCGCCTACCCCCAGGCGCTGATGGACTTTGAAAAGACCTATCCCGGCGCACAGATTTTGCTGATGGAGCAGAACTATCGCTCCACAGAGCCGATTCTGGAGGCTGCCAACCGCTTTGTGGCGCGCAACCGCTATCGCCGCCCCAAGACCATCGCACCGACGCAGGGCCCCGGCGCACCGCTGCAGATCGTCACCGTGCCGCGCCGCGCCGACCAGCTGCCATTCTTGTTCGAGACGGCGCAGCACTGCGATACCGGGACGGCGGTGCTGTTCCGCAACCACGAGAGCGCACTGCCCATCATCGACCTGTGCGAGCGGCGGGGCATCCCCTACGCCTGCAAGGCAGTGGACCAGACCTTTTTTACCAACAAGATCGTCCGCGATGTGACCGATATTTTTACGCTGGCCGCACACCCCGCGGATGGGGAAACTTTTCTGCGCTGCTACTACAAATTCGGTGTGCCCGTCACCCGCGCACAGGCGCTGTTTGCCTGCAATCAGGCACGGCAGTACGGGCAGGGCTGCTGGACGGCCCTGCTGAATGAGGACAGCATCCGTCCGCGCACCCGCGCCGCCATGGCTGACGTGGCGGACGGTCTGGTGCGTCTGCCCAAAATGGCCGCGGACGATGCGGTGCGGTTCCTGGCCGACCAGCTGGGCTACGGCAAATATCTGGACAAAAACGGCATGGACCGCACGAAGCTGGCCGTGCTGGAAATGCTCGGCGCACAGGAGCCGACGCCGCGGCACCTGCTGCGTCGGCTGGAAAAGCTGCGCAGCATCATACAAAACCATGAGAATCCGCCCGGGTGCAGGTTTTTGCTTTCGACGATCCACTCAGCCAAGGGGCTGGAATATGACCGGGTCATTTTGTTGGATGTGCTGGACGGCATCCTGCCCGCCAAGCCGGAGCTGTGCTGCCGCACGCCCGGTGAGACACAGCAGTATGAGGAGGACCGGCGGCTGTTTTACGTGGCCATGACCCGCGCACGGCAGCAGCTGGTGCTGTTTGACTGCGCGGCGGAGCGCTCGGCCTTTGTGGATGAGGTGCTGTCCGGTCTGCCCGGCCCCCACAAACGCCACGACGCCGAGCCCGCGGGCCGCCGCACACCCCCGCCCGCGGCACGCGCCCCACTGCCGCCTGTGGATGTGGACAGCATCACCGCCGTCGGTGCCCATGTGCGGCATGCCGTCTTTGGCCCCGGCACTGTGGAAAGCGTTGCGGGCCGCCGCGTGACCGTGCGCTTTACGGCAGGTCCGCGCACACTGGACGCCCAGGTCGTCGCGGAGCGGCATCTGATGTGGGCGGAGTGAAATGAGAGGAGCCTCCCCCCCCTTGGGGGAGGTGCCCGAGGACGGATGAGGGGAAAGTCACCGGATATTACCCGTTAATTGGCTATAAGGCGGACTCTGCCCTCATCAGTCCGCTTTGCGGACAGCTTCCCCCGAGGGGGAAGCCAAAGAGGTATTTTGATGAAAAAAATTCTGCTTCTCGCCACAGGCGGGACGATTGCGAGCCGCCCTACGGCGGCGGGCGGGCTGGCCCCGGCCATCACGTCAGAGGAGCTGCTGGCCTGCGTGCCCGAGCTGGCTGACCTGTGCGAGGTCAGCGCTGTGCAGGTGTTCAACCTGGATTCGACGAACGTCGGCCCAACGCAGTGGCAGATCATCGTGCGCTGCATCAAAGAAAATTATGATGCCTGCGACGGCTTTGTCATCGCCCACGGCACAGACACGATGGCCTACACCGCCGCGGCGCTCAGCTACATGGTGCAGAACAGCGCGAAGCCCGTTGTGCTGACCGGCAGCCAGAAGTCCATCTACAACCGCGATACCGACGCGCGCAACAACCTCTACCGTGCGTTCGTCTACGCGGTCAGCGACGGCGCATGGGGCGTGCAGCTGGTGTTTGACAACAAGGTCATTCTGGGCACACGCGCGCGCAAGACGCGGACGCGCAGCTTCAATGCGTTTTCCAGCATCGACTACCCCGAGACCGCGGTGTTCCGCGACACGCGGCTGGTGACGTTTCTGCGCCGCCCCGCGGACCAGCCGCCCGTGCGGTTCTATGAAAGGCTTGAGCCCGCCGTTTTTGTGCTGCGGCTTGTGCCGGGCATGCGGGCGGACATCATCCCGCTGCTGGCCCCGCACTACCGCGCACTGGTGCTGGAGAGCTTCGGCGTCGGAGGCCTGCCGGGCGGGGAGCACGGTGAGATGTTCGCCGCCCTGCGCTGCTGGTGTGAGAGCGGGCGGCTGGCGGTGTTTACCACGCAGGTCCCGCACGAGGGCTGCGACCTTGCCGTCTACGAGGTGGGCCGCGCCGTCGGTGAGCTGCCCGGCGTCCTGGAGGCCCGCGACATGACCCCCGAGGCTGTCGCCGTCAAGCTGATGTGGGCGCTGGGCCAGACCGAGGACCGGGAGAAGGCGGCACGGCTGTTTGAGACGCCGATTGAATACGACATAATGTAAAAATGAGAAGCCTTCTCCCCCCCGTGAGCAGGTGTTAGAAAGCAAAGGCTGCCCCCCGGGGATGCCCGGAGCGCAGGCTTCCCATTAGCGGGCACTTGCGGGTAAGCCGTAGGGAGGGGTCTTGACCCCTCCGCAGGAGGCTTGTGGCAGTGATGCACTTTCCTAGGCAGCATACATGCGTCCCGGGGTGGTCTGCGGCTGCCGCAAACGTCCCGGAGGGGTCAAGACCCCTCCCTACGGGCTAGCAAAACAGACGTATCATCGTAATTCAACAAAACTTATTACATATTTTGTGAACAAACATTACACAACATGTAAACATTAGCACTCTACTATTGACAGTGCTAATGTTCGGTGCTATTATAGAGGCGTTCCAAGGGAAAGAGGAACGGAAGAACCGAATCCCCAAAGGGAACGCAACAATGTGTATCAAAAGTCAACCGCTCACAAACAAAACGGGCGGCCGATGAAAATTGGAGGAATGACTTATGATGATGGTTCCGTATATGTTCAATGAGGCTTTGATGGATGATCTGTTCAGCAACGATTGGGAGCACGATTTTGACCGCGCCATGAAGGCCGCTGCCCCCCGCGGTATGTTTGGCAAACGTGCCGCCAATGTGATGAAAACCGATGTCCGCGAGAACAAGGACAGCTACGATGTGTTCGTTGATCTGCCCGGCTTCAAGAAAGAGGATGTCAAGCTGGATCTGGACAACGGCTATCTGACCATCAGCGCCCAGCGCAATGAGGAGCTGGATGACAAGGACAACGAGGGCCGCTATATCCGCCAGGAGCGTGCTACCGGCAGCTGCGCACGCAGCTTCTATGTCGGCAAGGAGCTGGAGCCCAAGGACATCAGCGCTAAGTTTGAGAACGGCATCCTGACTCTGCATCTGCCCAAGGCCGAGGCCAAGAAGCTCGAGCCGAAGCAGACGCTGATCGAGATCGAGTGATTGCAAAAAAATTGCAGTCATGCTGCACCGTAGGGGCGCATTCTATATGCGCCCGCTTGGCAGCATCCCGTTGTGAAAAAAGATGAACGCAGGGTAATCGTCCACGGGCGGATATAGAATCCGCCCCTACAGAGTCCCTGCGCTAAAAATCATCAGGCCGCAGCCCAAAATTCCGGGCTGCGGCCTTTTGTTTTGCCGCAAGGTGTGCTATAATTCCATGTAGATGTAAGGCAATACCGCATAATTCTAAGTGCCGATACGGCGAGCGAGGTGCGGCAGCT
>OGWV01002563.1_pt1 | contig 11070 bp, 11 predicted proteins | sample 1576081 | NCBI WGS metagenome assembly OGWV01 (sample SAMEA3541541, study PRJEB24748) | human gut metagenome | biome: human gut; feature: human-associated habitat; material: faeces | place: China | collected 2012 | reverse complement strand
GTACCAGTCCTGCTTTGACCGGCTGGTCACATTCTGCTGCGGCTGCGGCACAGGGAGCAGAACCCGAACCGGCTTCATTAGAAAAAAGTCCTCTCTTAATACCGTTCATCAAAACTGCACCAAAACCACCGGCAGCCACCTGACGCAGTCCAAAAGCCTCATGAATAATCCGTGAAAAGATACTTGGAAGGAGATGAATATGCAAAACGATGATCAAAATGGTAATTGTAAAGTAACAAACTGCCATAACAGGAACCATCATATCTAATACTTTTACCGTCGCATTTTTGCGAAGAACAATGATGGCTGACAGAATCACCAATACAACAACGGTATAGATCGGCGGGATCGAAAATGCATTTTTGAAAGAAGATACAACCGAATTGCTGATGACCTGGCTGATACCGCACCAGCAGATCAGACCGGAATATTCGATAAGTCCCTTGACAAGCTGCGCAAGAAACGTAAATACCGATGCGCAGAAAATCTTGAAAATGCGAAAATGTATTCATATCTTCATACAATGGCAGTTTACAAGATTGTTGATGAACTTAAAAAGCGTCATCCCCAAGTGCAGTTTGAAAGCTGTGCATCAGGCGGTGGCAGGTGTGACCTCGGTGCAATCAGCCATTATGACCAAGTATGGACGAGTGATAATACCGACGCTATTGACAGAATGACTATTCAAAAAGGATATTCTTTGCTTCATCCTGTTAAAACAATGCGTGCGTGGGTTACTGATATTTGCGGTATAAATAAGCCTTGTTCACTTGATTTCAGGTTTAATATTGCAATGCAGGGTTCACTCGGAATAGGCGGTAATCTTATTAAATATTCCGCCGAAGATTTAGAAATTTGTAAAAAGAATATTGATTTTTATAAATCTGTTCGCAATATTGTTCAGTTCGGCGATTTGTATAGAATACTTGATATTGAAGACGGAGAAGTGCTTTGCAACGAATATGTAAGCACTGATAAAAATGAAAGTGTGGTTTTTATTGCTGCAAATGCAACAAGGTTTTTTAAAAAGAAATTTAATCTTCACTTTGCAGGCCTTGATGAAAATAAAACATATTCTTTTTCCTTAAACGGTGACGAATATGTAAAAGGCGGGGCGTATCTTATGAATGTAGGTGTTCCTATTTATGTCAGGGGTGCAGATTATAACAGGGCAATAATTATAAAAGCAATATAAAATAAAAAAAACATCCACTTTTTCGCGAACAATTCCGTAAAAAATGGACAATAGAAAAACACCCCTACGGTAGAATTAAGGAAAACTACCATAGGGGTATTTTAATACCGAGAAGCCACAGTCACATAAGTGTTATCAAAAAATACATTGATTTAACAACAATTATCGTATTCAAACTAAAACTAAACCGACTCCTCTTAAAAAGCGAAATCAGTTTGTTGCTTAAATTTTATTTTTCTGCATCAGATTGGCTTTTGTACCGTCTGCGCAATTCGTGGCGGTACAATATAAAGGGAAGATTTACGTTTTTCTAAATGATTTCCTGTTCGATATTGTCAAACAAATCGTCGTTGAAAAAATCGCGGATCGAGATTTCAAGACCATCACAGATTTTTTGCAACGATACAACACCCGGATTTTGGCTCTTTGTGTTGAGCATACTGTAAATCGTTGACGGATTTATTCCGCTTAAGTTTCCGAGCGCGTTAATCGCTATATTTCTCTCCTCACAGAGATTTATGATGCGTTGCGCAACTGCTTCTTTTATTTTCATAACTACCGCCTTTTGCTTGTGATAGTTAAATTGTAAATGAATTTGGGATATGTCGTGTGGGATGTATCCCAAATTATTATTGACATTTGAGCTTTGTTAATGTAAAATAAAAATATAATCAGTAGTTGCTGATAAAAAGAGAAGCTTGTTCTCGTTTAGAACACAGTAGTAAAGCTCTTGCATAGACTTATGTGGGGGCGTTTTTTGTTTTATGACTAGTGGAGAAGTAATGAAAGAAAACATAAAATATATGCTGAAAAATTGGATCGCGTGGGATAAGAAAAGCCTGATTTATTTTCTTATTCGAGTTCCGGCACTTGTTTTTCAGCCCATAGTAACAGCATACATACCAAAGGCTATGATAGACTGCATTGAAAAAGGTGTATCAATAGAGCGGTTAATTCTTGTTGTTGCACTTTTAAGTCTGCTTTTAACCTTTACCATTTGGATAGATCCATTTATGAAGGAACTTATAAGGGGTGGAGCAAGAATTGTAAGAATGCGCTATGCTGTTATGGCATTCCGCAAAAATCTTTCAACAGATTATGTAAGCATAGAAAGCCTTGAGGGCAGAGAGCTGCACAAAAGAGCAGAAGCCTTTTACAATGCAAGGTTTTCATCGGGTGCAGATTTCATTGAAGAATGCAACAATTTTCTTGTTTGTATAATCGGCGTTATTGCATCTACCATTTTGATTTACAAAATCAACATTTTAATGATTCTGCTTATTCTTTTAACCTGCGTTGGCGAATTTATCATATTAAAGGTTTTAAATAAAAAGCAGAAAGCAATGCTTGATGACAGTTCAAAACTTTCATCAAAACTTGATTATTTTTATAAATTGAGCAAAAGCAGTGATGCATCCAAGGATATTAAACTATACGGTTTTCAGGATTATTTTATTTACACAGTTGCTAAAATCACATCCGATATTGAAAGAATAATTGCAAAATACACAAATCAAAGTGCGTCAGTAAGCGGAATACGAGCAGTATTAAACCTGATTCGCCAGCTTATTTCTTATGTATATCTAATTTATCTTGTAACGATTGGCAGTTTAACGATATCAGAATTTGTTTTTTATTTCGGAATTATTACAGGCTTTTCAAACTGGATTGTTAACCTTGTTTTTTCCTATTCAAAAATTGAACGCAGTGCGAACGACTGTGCCGTTTTCCGCAAATATATTGAAAGTGAAAACGAGAGCAAGGATAAGCCCGATGTTAATTTCAGCGGAATTGAATCTATCGAATTCAAGGATGTTTCATTTACATATCCGTCTGCTGAAAAAAGCACAATTAAAAATATGTCTTTTAAAGTGAACAAGAGCGAGAATATTGCAATAGTCGGCGAAAATGGTGCTGGCAAAACTACAGCAATTAAACTGCTTTGTGGTCTTTACTATCCCACAAGTGGCGATATACTGATTAACGGCAAAAGCAACAGAGATTTTTCAAACGAAAGTTATTTTAACTTGTTTTCAGCCGTTTTTCAGGACTATTTCTTTATGCCGATGACTATTGCAGAAAATATAAGTGCTGAAAAGGATTATGACAAGGAAAAGCTTTATTCTGCTTTCAAGAAATCAGGTATTTTGGAAAAGATAAATGCTTTGCCTGATAAGGAAAATTCACTGATGGATAAAAATGTTTATAAAAACGCAGTTGATTTTTCAGGCGGAGAAAAGCAAAAACTACTGCTTGCAAAAGCGATTTATAAAAATGCCCCTATTTTGATTCTCGATGAACCAACGGCGGCTCTTGATCCGATTTCAGAAAATGAGCTTTATTTGAAATATAATGAATTAACTGAAAATAAAATTTCGTTTTTTATTTCTCATAGGCTTTCGTCAACACGCTTCTGCAACAGGATTTTATTTATCAAAGACGGCAGAATTGCTGAAAGCGGAACGCACGAGGAACTTATGGCACAAAAGGGTGCATATTACAGAATGTATCAGATTCAGAGCTACTACTACAAGGAAACGGAGGTGGCTGTGAATGAATAATATGAAAACAGTTTTTAAGATTTACAGGGAGATTCAAAGCCTTGAAAAAAAGGTTTTACCGGCTGTAACCGTTCAGTCAATCATTTCATCACTCAAACCATTTATCAACATTCTGTTTACGGCTAAAATTATAAACCTACTGAGTGACGGCAAGGATTTCAAAACTGTTATGCTCTACATAACGATTGCCGTTGCAGTCAACTTTATCCTGTTTTTCCTCGGTAGCTTTCTGGATGAATACAGCCAGAATTTGAGAAATCTATTGCTGAACAAGGAAAACAAAAAGGTTGCATCCAAGCTTTTTGGAACAGAATATCAGAAGCTTGAAGACAGCGAATATAAAGAGCTTATTCACAAGCACGAGGAAGCCGAAAAAAGCAGATGGTCTCGCTTCCCCTATTTTGTATGGACAACATACAGATTTTTAAACGGCTTATTTACCTTAATCATTTCCGTTATTATCATATTTCCGCTTCTAAAGGTTGGGTTTACCAGAACAGGAAATACCTTTTTCGAAAAGCCGATTTTCCTAATTACAATAATCAGTGCAATTCTTGCAATGGCAGTTATCATTCTTTTTGTTGCGGTAAACATAAACAAATCTTATTTAAAGGCAAACGAAAGCTATGCTGAACTGGACAGGATTTTCTATTCTTTCCTTGATATTTTCGGAGATTACAGAACAGGCAAGGAAATCAGAATTTACAAAGAGCAGAATTTAATAGACAGTATTGCAACAAGCAAGATTTTAACAGACGGCGAAAAAACACTCCGTAAAATCTCTATGCACACAGCAAAGGCAAGCTCTTTTGTTGCAATACTCGGTGCAGTAGTCGGCTTTGGTGTTTATCTGTTTATCGGCATTAAAGGCCTGCTTGGTCTTTTCAGTATTGGCTCGCTTGTGCTTTACTGCGGTTCATTTATGCAAATTATAAATGGCATTATGATGATGGCAAACACTTTTGGCAAGCTTCAGGAAATCATCCCGCTTGCGAAATGCTATTTTGAGATTCTGGATACAAAAGATGATATGGAATACGGCGAAAAGGAGATTGACTTAACAGATAAGTTTGAAATAGAATTCAAAAATGTTTCGTTCAAGTATCCCAATATGGAAAGCTACGCTCTTAAAAATATCAATATCAAAATCAACAACGGCGAACATCTTGCGGTTGTTGGCAGGAACGGAAGCGGTAAAACAACATTTATTAAGCTGATGTGCAGGCTCTATGATGTAACCGATGGTGAGATACTTATAAATGGTATCAATATTAAAGAATACTCAAAGGAAAGCATCATTAGCCTTTATTCCGTTGTTTTTCAGGATTTTAAAATCTTTTCAACAACGCTTGCGCAGAATATTTCGACAAATGAGGAATACGACAAAGAAAGGCTTTATGATGCGCTCGACAAAGCAAATATAAAAGACAGAGTGCTGAAAATGGAAAACAAGGAATGCACTTATCTCTATAAGGATTTAGACAAAGCAGGTGTTGAGATTTCAGGCGGCGAGGCACAGAAGCTTGCGCTTGCAAGAGCACTTTACAAGGATGCACCGATTGTTATTCTTGACGAGCCAACAGCGGCACTTGATCCAATTGCAGAACATGAAATATACAACCGATTTAATTCCTTTGTTGAAAACAAAACGGCAATTTATATTTCACACAGATTATCAAGCTGTGTATTCTGCGATAAGATTGCTGTGTTTGACAAGTCAAAGCTTGTTGAAAGCGGTACGCATCAGGAACTTTTGACAGCAGGCGAAAAGTATTTTGAACTTTGGAACGCTCAGGCGAAATATTATATCAATTGATATTTATATAAATAAAAAATTGCCAAGACCCACCAATATTGAACAATTCCGTAAAAAATGGACAATAGAAAAAACAGCCTCCTATGGTAGAATTAAAGAAACTACCATGGGAGGTTTTGTTCAGCCTAAGCGGATAAAGGGTATATTGTTAAACATGACAGTAGCATCGATATTGAAACTAAAAAGGTAAGGATTTTTTTAATCATAGCTATTATCTCCTTTATTTTATATTGGATATTCTTTGTTTATTACTAATAAAAATGCAGACACGAAAAAGCCTATGGTAATAGGGTTAATTATTTGGAAAATATAGTCTATAATAATAACAAGTTTGTTGTATTTGTTTTTATGTAACATGACAAAATTAAATATTATAAAAAATATTGGAAATAAAAACAAATATATATCAAGAATTTCTGAAATGGAAAATGAAATTGTTAACATACTTGTAATAACTGAAATTATATTACTTTCTGTTAATATAGTTATATCTGTGCGTTCTATCAAATATATAATTATCGATAATAAATGAAAAAGTAAAAGTGAAGCAGAGAGATATATAGCAATTTTCTTTTGTGTATTAAACGAGTTAATATAGTCTTTAATGTTGTATTGATTTTTTTTATTCATTTTATTGCTTTGTCTCTTTCCCTTAATTTTATATTCGCAATGTTTTCGCATATGGATGAATATTTGTTAGGAATGTTTTCCAAGTTTAATTTCATAACAGTTTCTTTTGTATATTGCAAAATTATATACTACATCATTCAAATCGGTATCATCAACTGTAATTGCAGTTCCGCTTTTGTTATATAAAAGATACAAGCAATCTTTATTGCGTACAAGTTCTAAAGTGCCGCTATACAAAATCGGCGTAAGAGTGCAGTTTGAAATTGTGGCATTATGATTAAGGGTCTGCACCAAATTGTCGTAACTGCTGTTAATATCTGTTGTACTATATTTAGAAATATTGTCGGTTTTATAAAAAACTCCCAAATGTTTATAATTATCAAATTGATAATTTAAAAACTCACTAATATCTTCTTGCTTCCACAATTTATTATCCGAATATGATAATGATTTTGATGAGCGAACAGTATAATATCTTGAGCGTTTAGAAAACATATCATAAGTGTTATCGTGAAAAATCATATCACTGTATAACTCTATGCCGGAAATGTTAGAATCAACATTATCTTGTAAATATTCAGTACACCATATTTCCAAATCTTCTAATTGATAATCATCAACATAGTGCTTTTGAAAATACTCAACATTAAAATTTTTACCGTCAACATTGAATACCCACTTTGCCGGTACTACCCAAATATTAAATTTTTCTAATAGAACAAACTCTGTTTCAATATGTGCCTTGTATTCTTCAACTTCAGTTATTTCGGATTGAGTAACGCCGTATTTGTATGCAATATACTCCTTTGCATTACGAGTTAATGAATTTGAATATAAAATGATAGAGGCTGCTGAAAATATAGCAAAAATTAAAGCAATACAAGCATATTTTTTGATTTTCTTGAAAGTTGAGTTGCTGTTTTTATTCATCCTATCGCCTTTCCTTTTTCCTCTAATGTTATATTTCCAATTTTTGTATCATAATAATAACTTGCAAAATTGTCATATTTTTTTCTTGTGAATTCAATATCTGTATCTACTAATATTACATGCTTATTTTCTATGTTTTCACATATAAACGAATATTTGTTTAGAAGCTTTTCTCTTAATGATTTATATTTTTCCGTTGAAAGCACCCAATTGTTATTTATTGACATTCTGCGATATGGGCTTAAATCATTTACCTTATAATAAATCACAAAAGAATCGTTATCGTTAATCAAAAAATCTTCAATATTATCTTTTTTTACAATATCATGCAAATAGCCGTAATCGATTATTATACCGACAACATTAGGGTCAACTGTTTTTAAATAATCAACCGACCACTCGAAAACATCTTCTAATTGATAATTGTCACTAAAGCCATTTTGTGTTTTTACCACACCGAAAGTTCTTTTGTTGCACCTGATTTTCCAAGTTGGAGGCGTAGTATACCAATCAAAGAGAATACCTAAATCGCTATCGTCGTGAAATCTTTCGCCTTCGTAATCGAGCAGAACTATGTCCTTTTTGTCAAAATCATATTTATTAACCAGGTATTCAACAACCTCTGCTCTGTGGTATTGAACATAAATAATATGCGCAATACCAAATATCAAAAAAGCCGCAAATATTATTGTTAATATTCGTAAAATGAATTTTTTACTCTTTTTCATATAAATCTCCTATTTTATTATTTTTTCTAACTCAAGATCATCTTTTTAATTTTAAGGCTCTTACTTGTAACTTGTTCTTCTCTTATTTCATTATAATTTTGATCTTCTTCAAATCCAAAATAATCAAATCTTTCACCGTCGTCAATCCTTTTTGTCGGCAAATCATAATTCACAAAACAAACATTTACCGGATTTGACCCCGGATGAGAATAGTATTTTCCAAATTCGGATTCTATTTTTGCTTCGATTGTTTCCCTTTCTTTTAATAATGACGATAAATCTTCAAAATCGGAGCGTAAATATATCGAAATAATTCCGTTATAATCAGCAAATATTTCTTGGATAAGCTTATAAATGTTTTCTTGTGTCCATTTTGTATTGTCTTTCTTTAGAATATTTGTAAGTACATCATATTCGTAATAACTTGAACTGTACGGAGTGTGTAAAACAAGTACATCCGTAATATCGGAATCACCTGTAACATTTGTTAAATACTCTTTCATATATCGGTTAATTTCTTCCAACTGGTAATCATCATAAAATTCGCCCTTGTTATATATGACAGAAAAATCTTTTTCTGTATCTTTAAAATTAACGGCAAACGGAACAAATTCACCGGGTCTGTATAATAGAGGACAATCGAAGGAATCAGACTCGTCTTTATAGTAGGGTAGCTTAATGCTGATAACTTTAAAATCTTTATTGTATTTCTTTTCGACATATGCGGTTGCATTGTGTATTAAGCAAATTAAAGCTATCAGAGAACATACAATTATACACAGCAAAGCCGTAAGTATAATTTTTTGTGTCTTTTTTCTACTGTGTTGTTTCATATTCTCTCACCATCTTTAAATTAAATGTTTTTCTTGTTTTAACAATTCAATTTGCTTGTATTCCAAGAAATATCCTTTATGTGAATAAATATTATTTTCAGTGATTTCATCATCAACAATATAAACAATCGGTTTTCTGTTAAAATTAAAATATTTACATATTTTATCCTGCAAATCACTTTTGATTTTAGTTGCTGCTTCTGTATCGTCAATATAAGGAGATATATCATTTACTGAATAATAAACAACAAAATCATTGTTGTAATCCTTTAATGCAAAATCTAAAAAATTATGTATTTGACTTTTTTGTATAAGTTCAGATGAACTGTTATTTTCTGCTTGAAAATAATAAATACATTCAGAATGAATTTCTACTTTGGAAATATGACTGTCGATATTTTTTTGCAAGTACTCAACCGACCAATTATATATTTGTGTTAATTGAAAATCATCGTAATATTTACCGTCAATATAATCGACATAAAAATTGTTATTCCTATACTTGATTTTCCATTTGGAATTAACCTTCTCAAAATCAAAAATGTTGGAAGAGTGATTACTTTCATTACGAAAATACGGTGGTACAAAATAAACTGTTTTAATTTCATTTCTTTCTAAATTGTATTTTTCAGATAAATATGATTTGGGTATTTGCAATATTGCTAAATACACAAAAACTAATGCAATTACTATAATTAGTATCGCTAAAATGAGTTTTTTACTCTTTTTCAAGTATAACACCACCTATATTAGTACTATATCATAAAACAAATTAACATAAAAGTACAAAATTGAATATCATTAAAAGAGGTTTGCCCCAAATGTTAGGGCAAACCTCTTCTTAAGTTTCGTTTCATATTTATCAAGTTCTTTCTTAACAGCATTTAAAATAGCAACGCTAACAGGCGGCACAGAACTTTCTTTGTATTCACCGGGAGGTGCATATGGTCGATTTCTTCCAGCCTTGTGGCAGATTATATTAACCTGTCAAAGGTGAACTGAATTATCCGTAAATTAGTTTTTCAAAAAGAAATCACTTAACTTTACTATTAAAATTGTATTTAAAATATTTATTCACAAAATGTTTCATATACTCATTTTCGTTGCCGGATTTACACAAATAATCAATATCCTCATCATAAAAGGTCATATAACCAATTTTACATTCGGAAATGTTAATGCAAACAAAATCTATATTTTTAGGAAATTCCTGCGTTTGTGACTGTGGTTTTAACACTTTAAAATTCCAATCACCAATGCTAAAACTTGTTTGCGGTATAATATATTCATCAGAATCAAGAATAACATCAGTTTGATACTCGAAAGATTCGAGTCGTAAAAGTTGATCATTAAAGCTTTTTTGTCATATTCAGCAATAAACATACTACCGTATGAATCAGACATTAAAGAATGTATCCTGTTCGACTGAAAATAGAGATTTTTATAATTCCCAAAATCATCTAAAGAAAAATGAATATAATCCGAATTTTCACTTGATATTTTGTAATAGTTTTTAACACCAACAACTGTGTGTGAATTATTAGCTAATATAGCAATCAAAGATATCAATATCAAAACCAACGCCAACACAGAAAGTAATATGATTTTCGATTTTTTCTTCATATTAAACATATCCTTTATATTTATTTATAGTAGCCGTTGTGCCTTTTAAAACCAATGCTAACATGCTCAATATATCACAAAATTCTAAATATATCAATATCATAAACACAAGCAAAAATAGGGGGAAATAAATAAAAAAAGAGCTGAATTTTCAGCTCTTTTTTGTGGCAGATTATATCAACCTGCAAGTCACGGTAGTATTTGCTTCGCAAATCTCCACCTTAAAGACTTGACAGAACGATGTTACTCGCTCTGCTCGTAATAAGGATTCGAACCTAAAATGACTTTGGAATTTTGAGATTTGCTGTCTCTTAGAATCTCTCAAAGACTCTCACAATATTTTGAAACAAAGAAAAAGTGCCCGAATACCGCCGTAAAAAGCAGTATCCGGGCATAAAAAGCCTCAAAACACGAATGTTCCGAGGATGGCAGCAGGTTCAAAATTGAATCCGAATGTAATCGGATCACCGTTAAACTTGCATTTTATGTTAATCCACAAATAACTTTCTCTGATAAGTCTGCTGAATAATATTCAGCCATACCTTCAAGTACGTATTCAAGAATTATGCTTTTTGAGCCTTCGCTAATGTTTTCGTTAGCGGATATAACCTTAACTCCGTTTTTTCTATTGTAAATTTTTTGCGGACTTGTTCAAATCGAATTTCATCCTTTTTGTATGTCTTATCACTTTTAGGCTTGTATGAGAATTTTAAGAAATGTTTTTTAAAATCTTTGATTTCTTAACAGTGCTTAC
>OGWV01002558.1_pt1 | contig 11086 bp, 8 predicted proteins | sample 1576081 | NCBI WGS metagenome assembly OGWV01 (sample SAMEA3541541, study PRJEB24748) | human gut metagenome | biome: human gut; feature: human-associated habitat; material: faeces | place: China | collected 2012 | reverse complement strand
ATTCTCACCATTCGAGATGGCAGACTGGGAGAGGAGCAGGTCGTCACCAGTGGTCTTGTAAGATACCGGAGTCTGCTTAGCAAATGCTGCGATATCACTAACAGGGGTATCGCTGTCTACATCGGTCTTATCGCTCCATGCAGTAGACGGAGTGGTTACGAGGGTGTAGTAAGAATCAGCCTTTACCGGGATTTCAGAAGAGCCGTTCCAGATGGTCATGGATATATAGTAATCATCGCCATCCTTAACCAGAGAAGACTTCTCGGTTACGAAACCGTACTCTACGTCGCCGGAGCTCGGAGCTGCGGTGGAAGAATTCATAACAACAACGCCTACGTTAGCGTAAACGATGCCGCCGTCCTTCTTACCATACAGAGTGGTAGAAGTGGAATTCAGAGCAGTGATGTTCTTCCAAGTGCCCAGTGCCTTACCGGTGATAACCTTAGCGTCGTCGCCGTTGCCCGGTACTACAAAGATAGCAGCAGCATCAGCAAAACGCATGGTGGAAGCAGTCGGAGTAGAAGAATCATAAGCCTTGCCATCATCAATCTTAGTGATGTTGGACAGAGTGCCATCGTACTTAGAAGTATCGATATCCTTCAGCTTGTAGTCGCCATTGGACTTAGTGGTGAAGGTGTACAGCTTGTTAGCAACGATCTTATTGGATGCAGACATATCAGCATAGCCAGCAAATGCACTGGAAGTGAACTTGTTGTACTGTGCAACAGTGATCTGCTTCTCAGAGCCATCAGCAAACAGAGCCTTGATCTTCTGGGTACCCTCATCGATAGAACCAGAGGTGACCTCCGGAGCGTCTACCTTGGTAGCCAGGATAACCTTGTCGTTGGAGATAGCTTCATCGCCCTGCTCAGCGTGGTAAACAAAACCGTTTACAACAGCCAGAGTGAACTCGTCGTTCAGGGAGTAGTTATCCTCAATGTCAGCATTGTCAGCAGTCTTGTACCAGGTGCCGCCAACCTTAACATCGGTGCCCTTGATAGCTTCGATCTTGCCGGTTACGGTCTCAGCCTTGGTGATAGCATACTTGCCGTCCTTGGTAGCAGCCTTATCAACGATAGCAACGTAGTCGTCCTTCTTGATGCCGTCAGCGATATTCTCGTCGGCATACTTGTAGGACTTGCCAGCGGTGATAGAGGTAGAACCAGAGTAGGTTACCTTCTCAACGGACGGAGCAACGATGGTCAGTACATCGTAATTCCGGGGATTGGGCCGAAGCGACGGAAGGCGCTGCTGACAAAGCTGGGGTCGATGAAGGCAATTCGTGAGGCGACGGAGGAGGAATTGCTGAAGGTGCCGGGGATGAATCAGGCAGCGGCGAAAGCGGTCAGAAAATGGGCTGACGCACAAGAAAAAAAGTAACACGCGGAAGGAGTAAGAAGGAGCGCTCAACTCAATCGCGCAAAAGGGGGCAAGGGGGGGACTTCGTCCCTTTTCATCTGCCCCTTGCGGGGTCAAGGGGCGGAGCTCCCTTGTGGGGCTTGGGGCAACGCCCCAACTATTGCTCGTCAAACCCACTCAAAAAGAGAAGTCAACAAGGTGCAGGCAGCGAAACGTCCCTGCCAGTAATTTTGCGCATCCGCAGATGCGCCCCCCAGCTTGCGGTCAAGTCCAGCCGCATGGCAAAGCACAGCACCGCAGCCGATTATCAATCAGCATTTTTGACAAAATAAACGCTGTTTCTTCCTATATATATTTCCCGTGTCTGATTGAAAAAGCGGTTCACATCGGCAAGGCTGTCTGCGAACATATCGCAGTTTGGTTCGCTGATTGCCTGAAAAGATTTCAGCGTTTCTTTGCTGAAATCCGCTCCATTCTGTTCCAGCTGTTTTCCGTTCGCAAGAAACCACTCATCCACCTGACCGTTTTTCATCACGGGAATGCTGCTCACAAAGTTGCCAACCGCCTGTCCAGCTGTCCCCAGCCCTTTCAGCACCTGATACTCCACGGCGGATTCTGCCAATCTTTCCAAGTGGTTCGCGCACGCTTTGTAGACTTCGCGGTACTTATCCGCCCGCTCATGAATCCCCTGCTGCACTTGCTGGATGTACCCTTCCTCATATTGCCTTTGAAGCATAACTTCCATTACCGAGGCAAAGCAAAACAAATCAAACGAAAGCCGATAATATTGGAATTTTCTTGTCAGCGCCGCTTGCGTTGACGAAATAAGCTGCCACATGATGAAGCCATGATTTTCCTTCAGCATATCGGCAATTTGCTTCTGATAGAAAATCATGTTCGCTTCCGCATCGCGCCGGATGTCCGCCGCAATCTGATATTGCGCTGCCGTGTAGGTCGCGTTGTCCCAATTGTATTTGTATTCTTGCAGGATGGTCGTAAGTGTTTTCCAATCGCCCTCAATTTTCGCTTCCTTGTCCTCTTCAAGGAAGGAAAGTATTTGCTTTTCCATGCCAAGCACAGCATCCAGCTTTTTTTCGACGGCAGCCAGCGCTGCCGCCATTGCCAGCATGGCAGGACTGATTGCTATCAGGGCGCTCTGCGGTTTTTCCTTCACCCAGCGTGCCTGCCCGACAATCCCCTTTTCATTGATGATTGTGCCGATGTTCATCCCATCACCGTGCGCCGTTGCAAGGCAGCCGTTAACGCCTTTGGGAAAAACACAGCGGTACAAATTGCCGTCGCTCATTGAGTTTGTCACGGTATGAAGAGATGACAGCATAGTAGCCATTCCACCACCAAACGCTGCTATCTGCGCCATTGGCAGTTCTACCGCATCCATTTGGGATATATCCGCATGAATTTCGGCGAGCGCGTTATCCTCGCCATTCGGCTGCGCATTTGTAGGTTTCTTCCTGAAAAAAGCAAGCAATCCCATTTTGCATCCTCCATCGTTCGCATTGTTCACAATTGCAGTATAGCACATTTTACGCCGCTTTTGAAGAACAGACGTCGGCATCCGCACAGCAAAATCCCCCTCCCATCGGCAAAATTTTATCAAACCGCTTGTCAAACGTATCCGAGTATGATAAAATTCTGTCAGAAAGAAACCATTTGCGCCAAGTGCGCACGGTTCACGAGAAGGGAGATTTTTTGATGATTCGTAAAGTGGTGGTAGCAGAAGCGCACCGCTGATTCCGGCGCGGTATGCTCAAATTGTGCGGTATCCGCGCCGGATTTCCGCTTTTTGCGCGGATTTTTGCAGATTCCGAAAAAAGCGCTTGCCAAATGCGAGAAACTGTGCTATACTAAATAAGCTGTTCTATGGACAGCGTGTGGAGACGTATCGAAGCGGTCATAACGGGACTGACTCGAAATTTTTGGAAGCTCCGGCCGTTTCGTCCGCTGAAAATGTCCGCCGCACAGAGCTTTGCGCGGGTTCGGATTTCACAATTTCATATCGTTCTTGCGTGTTTTTCTTGCATTCTTCCGGAGCAGGGATTACACTTGAGATATACGGAGAGTTGTCCGAGAGGTCGAAGGTGCGACACTCGAAATGTCGTGTTCCCAAAAGGAACCTAGGGTTCGAATCCCTAACTCTCCGCCAAAAAACCAGTCATATCAAGGCTTTTGCCCATATGACTGGGCTTTTCTTTTCTCTCAAGGTCACATCGGCATACATGATTTTCGGCAAGAACTCAGGTGTGCCAGCCGGTCTGCCTTGTGTCCGGCAGAGTCAGGATATTGTCCATTACATTTGCCGAGGTGATCTTGGACTTGTAATCCAAATGGCTGTAAATATTCGCCGTCGTGCCGATGGCGCTGTGACCCAGCCACTCCTGGATTTGCTTCAGAGGCACATCGTTTGCCAAAAGCAGTGAGGTGCAGCAATGTCTGAGGTCGTGAAAGCGAATGTGCCGCAGACCGTTCTGCTCCAGCAGCTTGCTGAAATTGGCGGTAACGCTTCTGGGGTTGAAGATATTGCCCATGGCATCCACAAAAACATAGCCGTCATACTTTTTGCTGTAGCAATTTCCGCATACGCGCCGATTCTCCTTTTGCTGCTCCCTCAGCGCCAGCAGCTTTTCCCGGATGTTGCTGACCAGCGGCAAGGAGCGCAGGCTGGATTTTGTCTTGGCGCGGTTGGCGCAGACGATTTCACATTTGCCGTCTATCTTTGCGTTGGTTATAATGTGCTTAATGGTGATGGTGTCCCGCTCAAAGTCGATGGCGTCCCATTTCAGCCCCAGCGCCTCGCTGCGGCGCAGGCCGTAAAAGGCGGTCATCTGAATCAGCAGGGAATATGGATGATCCTTGGACGCTTCCAGCAGCCTTTCCAGCTCCTCCTGCCGGTAATAGTCTGCAATGTACCGCTACTTCTTGGGGCGCTCCACCTTGTCGGCGGGGTTGAAGGGAATCAGGTCCATTTTGACGGCGTATTTCAGCGCCTTGTGGATATTGGCGTGATAGTGGATTACCGTACCGGGCGACACGGTTTTCAGCTCATGCAGATAAAAGTTCTGAATGTGCTTGGCTTGAATTCCGTCCAGCGTCAGTCCGGTGTTTCGGAAATACGGCGCGATCTTCCCCTTTACCATCTGCGTGTAAGAGGAAAAGGTGGTCTTTTCCACCGAGCTGCGGATAATCTCCAGCCACAGCAGCGCCTCCGTGCCGGGATATCATGCATAAGCACTGCCGCAGCCAGCAGCAGGCGTACGGTAATTTCTTTCATAGGGGTTCTGTCTCCTTTCCTTCGACGCAAAAACGCAGAGCAAACCTGGAATGGGATCAAGTTCGGCTCTGCGTCTCTGCGTCTGGCATGATTGCTCTGTATTCTATTTTTCCACTGTGGGCTGCCACCAGGAAGGTCTGTTTACACTTGGGGCAGAACAGCGGGAAGTTTTCCGGTACGGTATCCTCCCGAATCTAGGTGCGGGTTTTGCCCCAGCAGGCCGGGCACAGCACCCAGTGGATCTTTTCACACTCCATGGGACAGCCTCACTCCCCGTGATGCGCCACACTGGCGATCTCCTGCAGCTGGAAGCGGTATTCCTGGCGGACCTCCGGGTATTTTTCCCGGTCTACCCGGCTAAGGAACATCTCCAGCGGGCGGACCCACAGGCCGCCATCCCCGTACAGCTTGCGGTAGATGACACAGGGCACGCCGCTTTCCGAATCGTGCGCCAGGCCCTCCACCAGGTAATAATCGCCCTTAAAGTGGCGGTAAACTCTGCCGATCTGCAATTCCTGCATGGTGTTGTCCTCCTTAATTTGTCAAGCATATTTTTGCGGATATTTGGAATACCGGGCGGGGGTTGTATTGACTTTTTCGATGTAAAGCGCTAAAATAGCAAGGAGCAGCAAGCCGGCCGCGAGGCACGGCTTGTTCTATGGAAACGGAGAAAATGAAATGAAACATCAAAAAAGCACACGGAGCTTTGCCAGCCGGTGGGGCTTCATTCTGGCCTCGGTCGGTTCGGCGGTGGGGATGGCCAATGTATGGGGCTTCCCCAATAAACTGGGCAGCAACGGCGGCGGGGCTTTCCTGCTGATCTACCTGCTGTTTGTCTTTATCTTCAGCTATGTCGGTCTTCCGGCGGAATTCGCTATGGGGCGGCGGGCGGCCACCGGCACCCTGGGGGCCTACCGCAATGCCTGGGCCACCCGCGGAGAAACAGCCGGGAAGGTGGGCGGTGTGCTGGGCTGGCTGCCGCTGGCGGGCTCCCTGTGCATCGCTATCGGGTATGCTGTCATTGTTACCTATGTACTGAAAGCGCTGGTGGATTCCCTGACCGGCACCCTGATGACCGCCGATGCCGCCGCCTGGTTCGCTTCCTTTTCGGCGCAGCCCTATTCGGTGGTGCCTTATCATATCATCGTAGTGGTGGGTACCCTGCTTACGCTGTTCCTGGGTGCGCACAGCATAGAGAAGACCAACAAGATCATGATGCCGCTGTTTTTCCTCATCTTCCTAGTGCTGGCGGTGCGGGTATTTTTCCTGCCCGGCGCTGCGGAGGGATATCGGTTTATGTTTACTCCGCGGTGGGAGGCCCTGACAGACCCCATGATCTGGATCTGGGCCATGGGGCAGGCGTTTTTCTCGCTTTCGGTCACCGGCAGCGGCATGATCGTCTACGGGGCTTATCTCTCTCCGCAGGAGGATGTGGTGGGGGTGGCGCAGCACACCGCCCTGTTTGATACCATCGCTGCGGTGGTGGCCGCGCTGGTCATTATTCCGGCCTGCTTTTCCTACGGGCTGGATGTAGGCGCGGGACCCAGCCTGCTGTTTGTCACGCTGCCCACCATTTTGCAGGATATTCCCCTAGGTCAGCTGTTTGCCGTTATCCTGTATATCGCCATGATCTTTGCCGGGGTCAGCTCGCTGCAAAACATGTTCGAGGCCGTGGCGGAATCGCTCCAGAACCGGTTTCCCCGGCTGAGCCGCACCGCTACCCTCATCATCCTGGCCGTACTGTGCCTTGGCTTCGGCATCGGTATGGAGACCATCTCCCAATGGGGGCCATGGATGGATCTTGTTTCCATCTATATCATCCCCATCGGCGCTACGCTGGGCGCTGTTTCCTGGTTCTATGTAATGAAAAAGGACGAGCTGCTTTCGGCCATCAATACCGGCAGCGGGAAGACCCGCGGCCGCCTGTGGTATGGCATCGGCCGGTACCTTTATGTTCCGCTGGCTGTTATCCTGTGCTGCGTTGCCCTGTTTATGAAGGTCGCGTTCTGATCCCATAAAATACTGCCTCCCGCCGGAGAGCCCGGCCGGGGGCATTCCTTTTGCGAAAAAAGGGAGGTACCCACACCGGTATCTCCCTTTATGTATTACGGCTTACAGCACTACCCGCAGTACAAAGCGGTCATCCACCACCGAGAACTGGCAATTGCCGTGCAGCTTTTCCGCCACATAACGGATGCTTTGGCTGCCAAAGCCGTGGCCTTCCTCCTTGGCTACCGGCAGGCCGTCCCGCAGCTCCGGGGCCTCGGCAAAGGTATTCTTGATGGAAATGAGCAGCTTGTTTTCCTTCATGCGCAGGTCCAGCTCGATATAGCGTTTTTCCGGCGGCAGCTTTTTGACCGCGTGGATAGCATTTTCCAGCGCGTTGGAGAGAATGGCAGTCAGATCCACCTCGGAATAGGGCAGTTCCTCCGGTATCTGCACCGAGTATTTGAACTCGATGCCGCAGGCTTTGATCTTTTCCTCGTAGGAGGAGAGGATCAGATTGACTACCTCATTTTTGCTGTAACACTGGGTGGCGGTATTATCGGTGGCGGTGATGACCTCGCGGATGAATTCCTGCGCCTTTTCGGTCTCGCCATTTTCGATGTAGCCGGAAATATTGGTGAGGAAGTGGCGCATATCATGCCGCAGGATGGAAATTTCATATTGGGAGCGTTTAATTGCCTCGATCTCTTTTTCGGACTGAGTACGCTTCATTTCCATCAGCTGGTTGCGCAGCTCCGCTTCCCGTTTTTCCTCATACTGCTTAAAGTACATGAACAGGAACAGGATGTAGGCGATGCACAGCACAAAGCCCAAAAATTCCGTTACGACCTCCCGGCCGGAATACAGCAGCGTGGTATATACGCCGGTGATATAATCAAACACATAGTAGACTAGGGGCATTAGGCCCAAGATGAGGAGGGACCGAGTGGGCTTTTGCAACAGCTGCGCGGTAGCATCGGAGACAAACCGTATAAGGATAATGAAGGTGATGACTGTGACGGTGATGCGTACCGCGTAGTAGATCCACATCTGGGGCATGGCAGCATAGGCCACCAGGCCCACCCACTTGCTGATCTGGCAGCAAAGATAGGCAGTAAGCACCGAAAGGACGGAAAGCGCCGGTTTGTACTTATAGTAGCGGGAAAGGAACAGCACCAGCGGCAGGTGGATAATAAGAGGATAGATTTTTTCGGTACCCTCGGTGCCCAGGCCCAGGTAAGCAGCGATATAGATGATTCCCACCGCGCCGGAAAAAATGAGCAGAGTAAAGACATTGTGGCGGTTCATGCGAACGCCCAGGAAGGCTGCAGATATGTAAACGCCAAACAGAAGCGTAGTAGCATTATGCAGCACAGCCAATATGCTTTCCAGCATGGAGGTCCCTTCTTTCTTTATTCCTCTTGGAACATATGCGCGAAATAAGCCTCCTGAAAGGCTTTGCCGTAGCCCCTCGCGATGGGAATGCTGCGGCCGGATTTGGTAAAGATCTCGTTATTATTAAAGTGATCGACATTGGGCAGGTACACCAGGTAGCTGCGGTGGCACTTGAAGAACCCGCTGCTGACGGTCAGGCGCTCCTCAAAAGAACGCAGCGGTTCGGAGGTTTCCACCACCTTATCTCCGCGCAGATAGAATACCACCCGTTTATTCTGGGCTTCAGCGTATTCGATGTCGTGGAAATAGAGCTTCTGGAAGCCGAAGGAGGTCTTCAGCACCATGTTTTTCGGCTCCGCCTCAAAGAGATGGCTGCAATCCTCCAGGGCCCGCCGCAGCCGCTCGTAGGTGATGGGCTTGAGCAGGTAATCCTGTGCCCTTACCTCGTAGGATTCCAAAGCGAATTCCGGAGAGGAGGTCAAAAAGATGATCTTTACCGCGGTATCCTGCGCGCGCAGCTCCCGCGCGGTATCCATCCCGTTCAGCAGCGGCATCACAATATCCAGCAGGATGATATCCATGCGGAAGGCCGCGTTTTTGGCGATGAGCTCGTCACCATTATCAAAGGGATACAGCTCGGTGGGGATCCCGCTGTGATCCGACCAAATGCGGATCATCTGCACCAAGCGCTGCCGGAATTCCTTATCGTCATCACATACGCCAATGCGCAGCATGCCCCTCACCTCCTCTTGTCGTTAGTCTTATTCTATTTTATCCATGTCGATTTTGCAACTATATCGCACTGCATTTCACACCGATTTTTTCGCATTTCGCACTTGGGCCATTTTCACTTGCTTTCCCATGCTACAATGAAGACAATTAAATAGTGTACTCTTGTCGCAATTATCCTTTTGTACCCAATCAACATGGAGGAACTGCCCTTGAAAAAAAGAATACTGAGCTCTTTGCTGGCACTCTTTCTGGTGCTGGCCTTTGGTGCGTGTGGAGAAGATATCTCTACGCCCGAACCCAACGCCGAGGCCGGCACCTGGGCCATCTACTGGTACCTGTGCGGCAGCGACCTGGAATCAAATGGCGGCTTTGCCACCAGTGACTTGATGGAAATGATGGAGGTAGCTCTGCCCGAGAATGTCCGGGTCGTCATCCAGACCGGCGGCGCCAAGACCTGGAAGAACAATGTTGTTGATGCCGATGTCCTGCAGCGCTATGTGTACGATAGCGAGGGGCTTACCCTGGTGGATGAGCTGCCCCCCGCCAGCATGGGCGATGCCGCCACGCTGACGGATTTTCTGCGCTACTGCAAGCAGAATTACCCGGCTGAAAAGACTGCCGTTCTCTTTTGGAATCACGGGGGCGGCTCGGTAAGCGGCGCGGCCTTTGATGAACGCTACGGCTATGACTCCCTAACCCTGGATGAGATGCAGACTGCCTTTGGCCGGGTGTGGGAAGCCGATGAAAACAATCCGCCCCTGGAGCTGGTAGGCTTTGATACCTGCCTGATGGCCACGGTGGATGTGGCGGGCACCTTTGCCGGTACCGCGCACTATCTGGTGGCCTCCGAGGAAGTGGAGCCCGCCAACGGATGGGACTATACCGGCTGGCTGGGCGCCCTGGCCGCCGATCCCGCCATGGACGGCGCCGCACTGGGTGAGGTCATCTGTGATGCCTACTACGCCGGCTGCCAGGCGGTGGGCACCCACAGCAACGCCACCCTTTCCCTGACCGACCTGACCCGCACCGGCCCGCTGCTGGAGGCCTATGAGGCCTTTGGCGCTGAAGCGCTGGCCGCTGCCTGCGAGGATCCCGGGTTCTTCTCCCGGTTTGCCCGCGTTGCCGCACAAAGCGAAAACTACGGCGGCAACACCCGTGAGCAGGGCTACACCAACATGGTGGATCTGGGCCACATGGCCCGGCAGAGCACCGGCCTGCTGCAAACCGCCGGAGATGTGCTGAATGCCCTGGAGGACTGTGTGCTGTATCGGGTCAGCGGGCCCTACCGCGCCGAATCCACCGGCCTTTCCTGCTACTATTCCTACAATGGCGACCTGAACGATCTGTATGGCTACACCAATGTTGGCGCCGGCCAGGCGTTCAAATATTTCTACTCCTACGAACTGACCGGCCAGCTGGATGACAACGGGATGGAGTATATCTCCGACCTGAACTATGAGGAGTTGCCGCAGATACAGAGCCTGGCCACCATGGGCTGGGACGGTATGCCGCTGCAGGTGGATGAGGACGGTGTTTCCCATCTCACCCTGGGGCCGGAAGCCGACAGCATTCTGGCGGGCATCGGCTTTTCGCTGTACTACTTCGATGAAGAAAACGACATCATGCTGCTTTTGGGCACCGATAACGACATGAATGCCGACTGGGAAAACGGTGTCTTCTCCGATAACTTCCGCGGCGTATGGGGCGGCATTGATGGGCATATGGTCTACATGGAGCTATGCTTTGAGGGTGAGGATTATAACCTTTACTCCGTGCCGGTGCTGCTGAACGGCGAGCCCTACAATCTGCAGGTCGCCTACGACTTTACCACTGAGGAATGGAGTATCCTGGGGGCCCGCCAGGGCATTGGCGAAGCCGGTATGTCCGATAAGGAGCTGCGGCTGCTGCAGCCCGGCGATACCCTCACCACCATCTGGTATCTCTCCTCCTATTCCGGGGAGGATGGCCTGGAGGCCTATGCCGTGGAGGAGCTGACCGTGACCGCAGACACCGCCTTTGCCGAAATGGAGCTGCCGAACGGCCGCTACGGCATGGTATTTGAGATGCGCGACGCCATGGATAATTACGCCTACTCCGATAGCGTATTCTTCCTGTGCGAGGGCGGAGAAATCTCTACCCTAATCTACGAATGAACCATTATTACCGTTATAGACCGCACTCCGCGGTTTATATAAAAGAAAAATTTTTTTGGAGGAACCAAACCATGAACAAGAAACTGCTTGCAATCCTGTTGGCTGCTGTAATGCTGCTGGCGCTGGCCGCCTGCGGCGATGAGCCCGCCCCCACCCCCGATCCCGATCCCAC
>OGWV01002554.1_pt1 | contig 11099 bp, 8 predicted proteins | sample 1576081 | NCBI WGS metagenome assembly OGWV01 (sample SAMEA3541541, study PRJEB24748) | human gut metagenome | biome: human gut; feature: human-associated habitat; material: faeces | place: China | collected 2012 | reverse complement strand
GCTCTTCCGATCTAATAAGACCCCTTCGAGCAATAGCTCAGCACAAAAATGCCTTCCAGCTGTTCTTCTTCCACCACAAGGATTGCAGGCTCGTCGATTGCCCCGTAATTTCCGGTCCCGGTATCAGCATTGTAGGTATAGATCTTACTGGATTCGCCGTCGTAGGAAATGAAGTTTGCCTCCATCGAATACGCATTGCGGATATACTCGCGCCAGTATTCTTCTTCCTGCTCCCTCGTTTCCGGCAACAACACATTGAACGCGGTATTTGACAGCTGCGCGGGTAAAATGGGGCTTCCATCCAGGCCATAAATCGGGTTAAATTCCAAATAGTTTCGATTGACGGTAACAGAGGTCTGTCCGAACTCTTGGGCCAGCGTTTTTCCGCCGATCAGATCGTACTCATAATTGCTGGCATCCATCAAAACACCATGATACCGATCCACCGTAGCGGTGTAGAAATCCTTGTAACGATCTGCCAGTCCCTGTGTCGAGGTATTGCTGGTGTTGACCGGGACCGTAACATATCCGGCAACCTTTTCCGCTAAATAATCCGCTGTCTGCATCGAATGATAGGAAATAGACACATTCCTGACTGCAATGGAGAGGAAAAAGACGAGGAAAGTGACAAACACGATTTTTGCCAGGATCGTTGTTACATAGATTCCCCGCCTTGGCACCCGCCCCTTGATATGTTCGGCGCTCTTTTGACGGCTGACCAACAGACCGGCGAGCGCAAGCCCAATCAGCCTATGCCGCCGCCTATAACGGCGATATTCTTGGGTCTGCCGGTCTTTACTATCTTATACTTGGAGGACTGCATGGTTTCGGGGTTCAATGCACACCGTGCCATGCCCGCATTGTCCGCGAGCGTCTGATCGTTGCCTACGCCGTTGTAGTGAGCCATGTTGAAGCAGGCATTATGGCAGCATATGCAGGGGCGGATGTCCTCTTCCCGGCCTTCCATCAGCTTGGTTATCCACTCTGGGTCGGAAAGGAACTGGCGGGCAATGCCTACGCCGTCTATCTTGCCCTGTGCTATCGCCTCCGCGCCTACGGCGGGGTCCATGCGTCCCGCGCAGACTACCGGTATATCCACGAACTTCTTTATGTGTGCAACGTCTTCAAGGTTGCAGTTTCTCGGCATATAAGGGGCGGGGTGAGCCCAGTACCATGCGTCGTATGTGCCATTGTCGCAGTTTAGCATATCGTAGCCAGCGTCCTGCAAATACCTGGCGGCCCGCTCGCTTTCCTCCATGTCGCGGCCTACCTCCACATAATCCTCGCCGGGCAGCGCGCCCTTGCCGAAGCCCTTTGTCTTGGACAGCACGGAGTAGCGGAGTGATACGGGGAAGTCGTCGCCGCAGGCCGCTTTTATGGCCTTTACTATCTCAACGGGGAAGCGGTAGCGGTTCTCGAAGCTTCCGCCGTATTCGTCTGTGCGGAAGTTGGTATATTTCATGGTGAACTGATCCAGAAGGTAGCCCTCATGCACCGCGTGCACCTCGATACCGTCCACTCCGGCGTCCTTGCAGAGCTTGGCGGTCTTGGCGAAGGCCTCTACCATCTGGTGAATCTCTTTTGTGGTGAGGGGGCGGGATATGCAGCTGTCCTCCCAACGGTTGGGTGTGGCGCTGGCGCTGGCGGTAAGGTAGCTTACGTCCAGCACGGGCTTCATCACTGTGGCGAGGGCCTTGTTGTGCATGGCCTTTACCATTATATCGTTTATTGCCAGGGAGCGGCCAAAGCCTGCGGTGAGCTGTATGAACATCTTGCAGCCGGTCTTGTGGAATTCCTCCATGAAGTCCTTCAGCTCGTCGAACTTGCCCTTCCCCTGATACAGCCACTTGCCTAAGAGTATATCGCGTATTGGGGCTATACCGGGAAGTATGAGGCCGGCGTTGTTCTTGGCCCGTTCCAGAAGAAACCGCGCCGCTTCCTTATCGAAGTGGTTGGGCTCCATCCAGCCGAATATGGAGGTTCCGCCCATGGAGGTCATGACTATGCGGTTCTTTATCTCCACATTGCCTATCTTCCAGGGGGTAAAAAGCGGATCGTAGGTCTTATTCATATAATTGGCCTTCCCTTCCGAAATAATATAAGATCTGATTGTCATTATTATATCATATATATCCCTTCACACAAGGATAATATGCTGACCGAGGGGAATTTATTTGCCAGAGATGCCCCCGTTATTGACAAAATAGATATGTACATGTAAGTAATTGCAAAGTCCAATTTGACTATATTGCCCCGGTAAATATAATGGAAATGCTGACAATAGGATGAAAGAGATTGTTTGTATGTTTTACGATAATAAGGGAAAAAAAGAGCAGAACGCGGATTCCGCCCTGCTTTCCGGCCTGACCCGCCGCCAGCTTAAAGAGCTGGAGGAAAAAGAAAAGACTCCCGCGCAAAAGCTCAGGGAGGCAGTCATAATGCTCCTGCCGCTGCTGTGCGGCTGCGTTGCGCTGCTGGAGTACCTGCTCCTGCCCAACAACAGCAGGAACGCAAGGCCCTGGAGCTATGTATGGGTGCTCGGCGCGGCGATGTGCGCCTATCTGCTCTGCCTCTGCGTTTCGCTGCTCAGGAAGCGCAGGGGCGAAAAGCGGATGTATGAAAAGCTTTACTACAAGGCGCCCCATTTTTCAGCGCTGTTCCTCTTCCTCGCCCTGTACGACTATCTCACGCTCAAGACGGGCATTTTGACGCAGCCCTTCGTGCCCTGCATGAACTACATCATAAACGCCTTCCTGGTGGACTACAAGCTTCTGGCGGACTGCACACTGAACACCCTCAAGCTTCTGTTCCTGGGTTATTCCATAGGAGTATCCCTGGGGCTTATCACCGGCATAGCCTGCGGTTATTCAGAGCGGGCGCGCTACTGGCTTGATCCCATAATCAAGTTCCTTGGCCCCATACCCACTTCTACATGGATACCTATCATAATGGTGGTCGCGAGCTCCCTCTTCGGCGGCGCGGTGTTCATCATCGCGCTGGGCTCCTGGTTCGCCGTAACCGTGGCCTCCCTCACCGGTATTTCCAACGTGAGCAAGGAATACTTCGACGCGGCGATGACGCTGGGCGCAAACAGCCGCCAGTTAGTGTTCCGGGTGGCAATACCCCACGCCATGCCCTCCATACTGCAGGGCTGCACACAGGCCATGAGTTCCTCCTGCGTCGCTATAATGATAGCCGAAATGCTGGGCGTCAAGTCTGGCCTAGGCTGGTACATGACATGGCAGACGGGCTGGGCAAGCTACGATAAATCCTTCGCCGCCCTGTTCGTTATTTGCCTTATATTCACCCTTGTCACCAAGGGGCTGGAAAGAATTAAGCGCTATCTGCTCAGATGGCAGAATGGAGCCGTAAAGTAATGTCAGACGAAAAAAAGGCGGTTTGCCTCAAGCTTGAAAACGTCAGCAAGGTATTCGCAAAGGTGGAGAGCGATCAGGTCACCCATGCGCTTCAGGATGTGAGCGTGGAGATGTCCGGCGGGGAATTTGTTTCTCTGGTGGGGCCCTCCGGCTGCGGAAAATCCACTATACTGCGCCTTGTGGCGGGGCTTATCACGCCCACCCTGGGCCGCGTTACGGTCAACGGCGAGGAGATAAGCGGCCTCTCCCCCAGCAGAGGGCTGGTATTCCAGAATCCTACGCTTTTCCCGTGGCTGACTGCGGAGAAGAATATTTCCTTCAGCCTCGATCTGCGGGGCGACGATAAGGGCAAGGCCGAAAAAGTTGAGCATATGCTCGAAATAACCGGCTTGACGCAGTTTCGTCACGATTACCCGGCCCAGCTTTCCGGCGGCATGGCGCAGCGCGTGGCGCTGGTGCGCACCCTCATCAACGAGCCGGAGATACTGCTTCTGGACGAGCCCCTGGGCGCGCTGGACGAGTTCACGCGAATGAACATGCAGGACGAGATACTGAACATCTGGATGCAGAAAAAGCAGCTTGCCCTCATGGTTACCCACAGCATTGACGAGGCGGTCTATATGGGTACCCGCGTGCTTGTAATGGAGGCAAATCCGGGGCGGATAGTCGCAGACATCCGCATCGATGAGGATTTCCCCCGGGACCGCTCCTCCGCCAGCTTCGTCGAGTACCGCAACGAAATACTCAACAGGCTGCATTTTGGCGGAAAACACGAAAAATAAATACGCTTTTACCGGGCGGTGCTGCCGCCTTGTAAATAAAGAAAAAACAAGAGGAGAAAAAAATGAACTCAAAGAAGCTTGTAGCAATGGGTCTTGCGTTGATCCTTGCGCTGTCTCTGTGCGCCTGCGCCGCCAACGAGCCCGCCAGCACCACCGAGGGCGAAACCACCGCCTCCACCGTTATAGCCGACTCCAACAACGACGGCCAGATAGAGGTCGGAACCGTTGAGGACGTTGAAGTAAACGAAGCCGAAACCCACCTTGACGCCGCCGAAGCCTCCGCCTCCGGCAACTGGGAAGCGCTTTTCGTTCCCATCGAGATCGAGGGCCGCGCCATAGATATGGCAAACTTTGACCTGACCCCCACCGCAGAAGAGCTGGAAGCCATGAAGAAGGAGCCTGCCTATGGCCGTCCCATACATTACTTCATGTCCGACGGCTGCACCTCCGGCCCCACCATGGCGGATCATCTCGGCTACTATAAGGAAGCCGGCCTGACCGCAGAGGGCGTTAAGGGCAGCAGCGACGTTGAAGCCCTCGGCACCGATCAGGTAGACGTTGCCACCGGCATGATGGCAAAGATGCTCGTACCCATAACCAACGGCGTGGACATTACCTTCGTAGGCGGCGCCCACATCGGCTGCAAGTCCCTGTATGTCCTCGCGGACAGCGACTATAACACCACCGCCGACCTCAAGGGCCAGAAGATCTCCGCCCCTAACGGCATCGGCAAGTCCGACTACAACATAACCGCGCTCCTTCTCGACGCCGACGGCATCGACTACTCCAAGGATGTTGAGCTGGTCCAGGTCTCCGCCGACGCCTGCGTTACCGCTATGGAAAACGGCGAGATAGCCTCCGCGCTCCTCAGCGATACCTTTGCATACTCCATGGTCAAGGACGGCAAGCTCAAGTGCATCCGCTCCCAGCTTGACAGCGACTTTGCAAACCGCACCTGCTGCGTAATGGCGATGAACGGCACCTTCGTAAAGGAAAACCCCACCATCGCAAAGAAGGTCGCCCAGGCCGTGCAGAAGGCTCACAGCTGGATGCGCGACAACTCCGACGAGGCCACCAAGGTGCTCATGGACATGGGCTGGAACGGCGGCAACTATGAGATGAATATAATGATCAACAACTCCCTGCAGTTCGGCCTTTCCGATGAGTTCACCGGTGAAACCCTGAAGGACTTCATCGGGCGTTATATCCGCCTCGGCCTTATCACCTCCATGGACAACGCCGACGAGGTGCTGAAGCTGGCATGGACCCCGATACTGTAATCTGAACCTGATACAAAGCAAAACGCCCCCGCTAAGCGGGGGCATACACTGACGAAAAAGTGGCTGAACGCCACTTTTTTGTTGCTCTGCATCATATATATTCTTTCACCCGCGGCCGATGTATATCTACTGCAGATTTGTTTGCAAAGTAAAAACGCGAAACGGGTCAAAGTATAAATCCAACCGCTCAAAAAAAACATCAATATAATAAATGCTTATGGATAATAGCCGCCATATTGACATTGATATAAGGTGTAGGTATAATATCTATCCGTAAAAACAAACGAGGCCGAAGGCTCTGAAATATTTAAAATGTTTTGCACTCAAAAGGAGAAATTATATGTCGCTGCTGTTTGATACCTTCGTTCAGAAGATGAAATACAATGTGCTTAGGGAAGTGGCGAAGCTGGCCTATAATGATGAGCTCACGCCGCAGAGGATAATGGACATCTCCACCAAGATAATACCGGAGGGCAAACCCATGTTCCGCTGCTGCATATATAAGGAGAGGGCGATAATAAACCAGCGGGTAGCCATGGCGCTTGGAGGCGATGAGGACGGCAACGTGGTTGGCGTACTGCCTATAGCCTGCGACGAATGCCCTGTGGACGGGATACAGGTCACCGCCGCCTGCAGAGGATGCCTTGCCCATCGCTGCATGGATAATTGCCCCAGGGGAGCGATAAGCATAGTGGATCATCACGCAATTATAGATAAATCAAAGTGCGTGGAGTGCGGCAAATGTATGTCGGTATGCCCATATTCCGCCATAGTGAAGCATGTGCGCCCCTGCGTCCGCGCATGCAAGGCAGAGGCTATATATATAGACAAGGAGACCGAAAAGGCGGTAATAAACAAGGACAAGTGCATATCCTGCGGCTCCTGCGTGTATCAGTGCCCCTTCGGCGCGATAACGGATAAGTCCAGCATTACCCAGGTAATATCCCTTATACGCAACTCCGGCAACAATAAAAACTATCGCGTGTATGCGGTGGTTGCACCCTCCGTGGCGAGCCAGTACACGGACATTGCGCCGGAGCAGGTGATGGCGGGCATAAAGGCTCTCGGCTTTTATGATGTGGTGGAGGCGGCATGGGGCGCCGACATGGTGGCGTGGCTTGAGGCGGAAGAGCTTGCGGAAAAGCGCTTTCTTACCTCCTCCTGCTGCCCGGCTTTCGTAAACTATATAAAGAAGGGCTTCCCGGAGCTTGCGGAAAATATTTCCTACAATCTCTCCCCAATGGCGCAGATAGCCCGTTGGCTGCAGGAAAAGGACGAGGGCTGCCATGTGGTGTTCATAGGCCCCTGCATAGCGAAAAAGGGCGAGGTGAAGTATACCAAGACCAAGAAGTATGTGGATTATGCAATAACCTTCGAGGAGATGCAGGCGATGTTCTCCGCAAAGGGGATAGATGTAGCGTCCATGGATAAGGCACAGCTGGGAAATGCCTCGTGTTTCGGCAGGATATTCGCCCGCTGCGGCGGCCTTGCAGAGGCCGTCAAGGAGGCGCTCAAGGAGCAGGGAGTCACGGAGGAGCAGTTCGGGCTGTCCGCCGTTTCCTGCAACGGAATTTCGGAATGCAAGGCGGCGCTCCTTAAAAAACAAAAGGGGCTGCTCAAGGAGAATTTCATAGAGGGCATGGCTTGCGAGGGCGGCTGCATAGGCGGACCCGCTTGCCTGAGCCACAATGCAAGGAACACCGCCCAGGTCAACGCCTACGGGCGCTCCTCTGCGGAGAGCAGCATATCAGACGCAATAAAGGCGTTCCGGGATGAAGAGAAAAAATAGGATATTAAAGCCGTGTGCAGCTGATTGGAGCCGCACACGGCTTTTTTTGATTTAAAAATAAAGATGAGACTTACGGCTGCGGCATTTTGACTATTTAAGGTTGGAAATGATGCTGTTTACCGCCTTTGCGACGAGCTCCCGTGAGGTGGCAAGGTTCATGCGAATGTGAGTGCCGAACCTTTCGCCGCCGAACCAGTCGCCGTAGTCAAAGGCAAGGCCGCACTTGTCCTCCATAAAGCTTTTTATTTCGGAGGCGGGAAGGTACGCGCCGAAGTCTATCCAGAGGAGATAAGTGCCTTCCAGCGGGGATACCACTGCCCCGGGCAGCGACTTTTTCAGGGACTCCCTTACATACTCATAGTTGCCGTAGATGATATCTCTTACCTGCTCGAACCATTGGCGGCCGCCCCGGTACGCGGCTTCCACCGCTACATAGCCGAAGGGGTTTCCTCCGTGTATACGTATGCCCTCCACGAAGCCGTCGAATCTCCTGCGGATATCAGGATCGGGTATTATAGCGAAGGAATTCTGGCAGCCCGCCAGGTTGAAGGTCTTTGTGGCGGCGGTGAGGGTGACGAGTATTTTATCATAGTCGCCTACGGTGGCGCTCGGTATGTGAACGTTGTCGCCGAATACTATGTCGTGGTGTATCTCATCGGATATCACGTATACGCCATGCTTTTTGCAGATGTCCAGCATGGCCTTCAGCTCATCGCGCTTCCATACCCTGCCCGCGGGGTTGTGGGGGGAGGAGAGTATAAAGAGCTTCACGCCGTTTTCCACGATCTTCTTTTCAAAGTCCGCAAAATCTACGGTGTATATGCCGCCGGTATTTATAAGGTCGCAGCAGACGAGCCTGCGGCTGTTGTTTTTCACGGCGTGCATAAAGGGGTAATATACAGGCGTCTGCACTATGACGGCGTCGCCGGGTTCGGTGAACACCTGCAAAAACCAGTTGAAAGCAGGTACTACGCCGGGTGCAAAGCGCAGCCATTCTTCCTTCACCTGATAGCCGTGATATTTGCGTTCCCAGTCTATGAATGCCTGATGATAGCTTGGCCGGGGAACATAATAGCCGAACACGCCTGTTTTCATGTAGTCCTCAATGGCAGACACGACGCAGTCCGGCACGCGGAAATCCATATCCGCTATCCACATTGCCTGAAGGTCGCTGCGGCCAAATGTGGATTTCAGATTGTCCCACTTGCTGGAATCGGTGTCCCGCCTGTCTACGAATACTATCTGTTCCTTATTATCGCTTGCTGTATTTGTCAATTGATGTTACCTCCGGATAAATCTATATGGATTATAGTGCATTTTAGGCTTTATTCAAAGAGCAAAAAACGCTTATTTGAAAAAACGATTATACCGTATGCAATATCCTTAAACTGAATTTGATGATGGTACCCAAAAGAAAACCAAAAGCGATGCATATGCGGCTTTAAAGGGCCGCCTATGTCTTTGTTTTGGATTGCAAAATAAAGGTGAAGTTTGCGGCTGCCGCATCGACAACGTAAGTTTATGGAGCTATACTTTTATAAATCAAACTATTTTTACAGGCATCATATGCTTTTATAAAAGGAGTGAAACCATGAAAGAAGTAAAACCGTCCAAGAAGCCGCTGTTGTTTTACTATAGCATAGTGCTGCTTTGCGTGGTGCTGTTCAACGCGTTCATAGCGCCGATGCTGATGGACGACCCTGTCAAGGAGGTGGATTACGGCACCTTCATGCGCATGGTCGACAACAAGGAAGTGGACAAGGTGCAGGTGAATACTAATGAGATAACCTTCATGGACAAGGAGGGCAAGGTATACTACACCAGCGCTATGGAGGACCCCGACCTTACGCAAAGACTCTACGAATCCGGCGCGGCATTCGACAGGGTTATAGAAAAGACAATGAGCCCGCTGGTGAGTTATCTTATTACCGGCGTGCTGCCGATAATACTCTTTGTCGCCTTGGGCCAGTACCTCTATAAACGCCTTATGAGCCAGGCCGGCGGCAAGAATTCGCTCATGTTCGGCGGAATGGGCAAGAGCAACGCCAAGGTATATATCCAGTCCACGGAAGGCATACACTTCAGCGACGTTGCGGGTGAGGACGAGGCCAAGGAAAGCCTCGCCGAGGTAGTGGATTACCTGCATAACCCCACAAAGTACAGTGAGGTGGGCGCTTCCATGCCTAAGGGCCTGCTGCTTGTTGGTCCTCCGGGCACCGGCAAGACCATGCTCGCAAAGGCTGTTGCCGGCGAATCCAACGTGCCGTTCTTCTCCATATCCGGCTCGGAATTCGTGGAAATGTTCGTCGGCATGGGTGCGTCGAAGGTTCGAGACCTGTTTGAGCAGGCCAAGGAAAAGGCTCCCTGCATAGTGTTCATAGATGAGATCGACGCCATAGGAAAGAAGCGCGACGGCCAATTCGGCGGCAATGACGAGCGCGAGCAGACACTCAACCAGCTGCTCACCGAGATGGACGGCTTCGACAGTAACAACGGCGTAATAATCCTCGCGGCTACCAACCGCCCCGAGTCGCTCGACCCGGCGCTGATTCCACGATGGATCACATAGTCTAGTTCTGGTTTTGTGTAAATATTTTTAATCTTAAGGATTGAACTTTGTTCTCTGCTGCTTAAGACCAAACTATTACCATCATCAAGAAGATCAAAAGAATTAATGTGTATCCAGTCTAGTTCAGTTCCTCCATAAGTATTTCTACCACCTTTTCTCTGGATTGCCAGTTTTCTCATTAACGGCAGAATTTTTTCACAGTCAAAGAGCATACTTGTCTTTCCTGTCTTTACATCCACCTGTACGATCGTATCTTCAATCGTATCTTTGTCCAGATTATTTACCAGACAAATGATCTTATCGTGTTTCTTGTCATAACGGAAATCGTGATGAAATTGATAATTCCCAATATCAATGGTCCTTGTCACTTTTCCTATACAATTCGTAAATGCAATTTTATTATAGTCATAAGAATATACCAGCTGTCCTTTGATAAATAAAAAGCGGTCTGTACGATATTTGTTCAAAGGCATTCTTCCCCTGCTCACTCCATTATTATCATACAGATAGATGTTTGACACATCCGCTTTATCATGTCCAAACAGGCAAAACAGGCCATCGCTCATCTTTGCTTTGCTTGTCCCTGTATTCTTCTTAAGAATTGCAGGAATGACATCATCTTTCGGTGCTGTCACGTAGAAATGTGTTTTCCCGACAGCTCTTCCATCTTCATTAAAGAATTGCATTGTGATCTTATTCTTCGCTCCTGGAACAAGTCCTTTGATCTGATATTCATGTGTTGTCACATATTTCTTTCCAGATACAGATTTCAATGTACGTTTGTATGGACTCGCACCTGCTTCGCTGGCTTCTACAATACATACTGCATAAGATGCACGATCATTTTTTGCATAATAGTACAAAGATGTTGTGTATGTTCCATATGCATTCCAAACGATCAAGGGCTTATTGAAAGTATAATTTTTGTCTTTCTTTAATGCTTTCAACGGATCATCCGTTTCTTTTTGATAACTTTGTGTAAAGATATCTGTCTGTTTGTGCGTTATGCTTTTTGGAGTTACTTTGATTTCTTTTTCTTTCACACTCTTGAAGAATTCCTCTTCCTTGTAATTGTGATAAGCTTTGGTTCCAAAGAAAATTGCTGTTGCACATAAAGCGATCAATACGATCATAATCCCCACACGTCTTCTTCTCTTTTGACGTTCCCTCTTTACAATTTTCTTTACAGTTTTCATCATGTTCTCCTCCATAAAGTTATTTCTATGGTATTATGTCATATTTTTGTAATATTTGCAACTTTTTTGTTATATAATAAAAAAATTTCCTGTATTTGTATGTTAT
>OGWV01002552.1_pt1 | contig 11107 bp, 12 predicted proteins | sample 1576081 | NCBI WGS metagenome assembly OGWV01 (sample SAMEA3541541, study PRJEB24748) | human gut metagenome | biome: human gut; feature: human-associated habitat; material: faeces | place: China | collected 2012 | reverse complement strand
AAGTACGAGAGCGCTCAAAAGCTGGTTTGCCGAACCGAACAGCGGCCAGAGTCGAGGAGAACTCGAGGATCATCGTCTCGCGCGTGGCGTAGCCGATGATGTATTTGGGGATGAACGGCGATTCGAGGTTGATCGACATCTGGAGCGTGATGACCGCACCGATGAAAACGGAGATGATCGCCGTCAGGCCGATCGAGTTCAATCCCAGCGACTCCATTTCATAGATGATGCGACGACGGTAGATCGCCCGCTTCTCCGGCCGGGAGAAGACCTTGCCCATCAGGATAAAGTAACGGCCGATCAGTTCGAAGATTTTCAGCATAACGTTTTTTACTGCTTGTCCGGGTCGTTTTTGTCGGTTTCTGTTGCGGGGACTTCTTCGAATTCGATGTAGTCGCCCACGTCCTTGCGGACGCGTTTTTCACCGGCACCTTTCGTTTTGCGGATATGGATTTCGCCTTCGCGGGCATTGCCGGCAGGACCGCCGGATCCTCCGGGACCGAAGCCCTGACCGCCGAATTGATCTTCTAAGTCTTTCCGCATGCGGTAAATTCTCCAGCGGAAGGAGAGAAGGAGGATAATGGCCAGCACGACCAGGCCCAGGAGTGCATAGAGAACGAACATGGCGATACCGCCCAATACCGAAGGGGCAAAGAGCGCCAGCAGGAAGATCAGCAGACAGAAAAGCGGATTGCGCCGGATGAAGCCGACGATTCCGTCGATGATTGCTATCAGTAGATTCATTGATTCAGTGTCATTGATATAAGGTGTTGCAAAGGTAGTGAAAACGAGGACAGAATAAAATAAACGGGTTTATTTTTTATGTCGAGTGTCTTCCGGTCTTCCCGAAAGGTAGTGAAAACACCGATATCCGCCTTCTATAAAGGTAGAAAAAATCGGTCATTCCCGGAGAATCGGTGTGATTTCTCGATTAAAAGTGCTAATTTTGAAGCCTAAAATCAAATCTGCATCGGAATATTATGTTGTTGAACAAACTTACTGCCATTTCTCCCGTGGACGGTCGCTACCGAAATCAAACGGAGAAACTGGCCGATTATTTTTCGGAGTATGCCCTGATTCGCTACCGCATTCGGGTCGAGGTCGAATATTTCATCGCCCTGTGCGAGTTGCCGCTACCGGAACTGTCCGGGGTCGAAAAGTCGAAATTCGAAGCGCTGCGGGCGCTCTACCTCGATTTCTCGGAGGCGGATGCACTGCGTGTCAAGGAGATCGAAGCCACGACCAACCACGACGTCAAGGCGATCGAATATATTCTGAAGGAGAAGATGGAGGCGCTCGGCCTTTCGGCCTACAAGGAGTTCGTGCATTTCGGCCTCACTTCGCAGGACATCAACAACACCTCCATTCCGCTGACTATCAAGGATGCGCTCGCGGAGGTTTACTTCCCCGCAGCGGCCGAGGTGCTTGACCGGCTTCGGGAGATGGCCCGCGAATGGCACGACGTACCGATGTTGGCCCGTACGCACGGCCAGCCTGCGTCGCCCACCCGTTTGGGTAAGGAGATGCTGGTCTTCGTCGAGCGGCTTGAGAAGCAGTTGGCGCAACTGCGCACGCTGCCCGTGCCTGCCAAGTTCGGCGGTGCGACGGGCAATTTCAACGCGCATCACGTAGCTTATCCTGCGGTGGATTGGGTGGCTTTTGCCAATGGATTTGTGAACGACCGCCTGGGGCTGGAGCGTTCGCAATATACGACCCAGATCGAGCATTACGACAACCTGGCGGCGATTTTCGATAACCTCAAACGCATCGACACCGTGCTGATCGACCTCTGCCGCGATATGTGGATGTATATTTCGATGGAGTATTTCAAGCAGCGGATCAAGGCCGGCGAGGTGGGTTCGAGCGCGATGCCTCATAAAGTGAATCCGATCGACTTCGAGAATGCCGAGGGGAACTTCGGTATCGCCAATGCGATTTACGAACATCTTGCCTCGAAGCTGCCCTTGTCGCGTTTGCAGCGCGATCTGACCGATTCGACCGTGTTGCGCAACGTCGGCGTGCCGATGGCCCATTCGCTCATCGGCCTGCGGTCGCTGCTCAAGGGGCTCAATAAGCTGCTCCTGAACCGCGAGGCGCTCGACTGCGATTTGGAAAACAACTGGGCGGTCGTGGCCGAAGGTATCCAGACCGTGCTGCGCCGGGCGGGTTATCCTTCGCCTTACGAAGCGCTCAAGGCGCTTACACGCACCAACGCACACATTACGCGGGAATCGATCGCCGAGTTCATCGAATCGCTCGACGTGGCCGAGAGTGTGAAGCAGGAGTTGCGGGCAATCACTCCGCAAAGCTATACGGGAGTATTCGAATAGCCGTTCAGCTGGAAAGGAAATCAATTCACCATAACAAGGAGTCCTCGTTTTCGGGGATTCCTTTTTTATCTTGGCAACTTTGTATGAGGTGCGGTTTTATCCCGGATCTGTTTCGTGTGTCGAAACGTTGTCGGGAGAGGCGATTGTCTGTCGCTTGCCGTGGCGATTATAGTCATGACCTTCTCTGAATTTTCTTTTCGAAGGGAATCTTCGGATACAATGCGGATTCCGAATTATTTTTTGGCATTGTCTTTGTAATGATCTATTCAATTATAAAAAAGACTGATTGTGAGAACTGTATTGAGATTTTTATTTCCTGCGAAAAGTTGTTCTGCGAAGGCATCGGGCATTTTGTTGGCATCCCGCATGATTTTCGGCGGACTGTTGTTTTCGCATGGCATTGCCAAGTGGAGTAATTTCGATACGATGTCCACGATGTTCCCCGATCCGCTCGGGATCGGCAGCAGTGCTTCGCTGTCGCTGGCAATCTTCGGCGAAGTGATCTGTTCTCTGGGATTTATCGTCGGTGCGTTTTACCGGCTGGCATTGATCCCGATGATCTTTACCATGTGCATTGCATTTTTCGTTATTCACGGCGCAGATCCGTTTGCGGTGAAAGAGCTGGCACTGGTTTATCTGGCGATTTTCGTCTTGATGTATATTGCGGGTCCCGGAAATTATTCGGTGGACCGTTTGATCGCTAAAAAAATCGGCGGCGGGAAATAGCGGCCGAATCGGTGCAATGATGCCGAATTTTTATCATTAGTTAATCAATAAGATCTCGGGCGGCCAGGCTGCCGTTGTTGCAAATGCACGTTGGATGCTGCATATTGCCGATAAGTGCCAATATCCATTTGATTCGATGCGGGAAGGCGAAAGGTGCCGATGCAGGGCGCCTTTCGCTGTATTCGTACCCGTTGTTCGTCCGGGGTTTCGAGTTTGTTCGACGCTGTTCGGGCAGCTTGCGCCCGTTAAATGGAAAAATATCTGTTCGGGGTCGATAATTGTGTGAATACCCGGTTGTCGAATTGATTTTTTACCATCTTTGGGCGAAGGTGAAGCATTAGTCCTTGGTGTTGATTTCCCAATGCCTTTGACATTAAAGATTGATATGCCCACATCAACGCCTAATTCTCAAACACCAAAACTAAAGTCAAGAAAATGAAAAGCATAGATTTCCAGCTCGATATTCCTGCAGACAATCCGTATAAATTTGATAAACTTAATAGACACTCCGCTATAGAGATGTTCTCCCGGATAATTAACGGATTCCCGCAAGGTTGTGTTTGCTCAATTAATGCTCCTTGGGGTATGGGCAAGACGCAATTTGTTAGGATGTTGCAAATTAAACTCAGTCAAGATGGGCACAAGACATTCTTCTTCAATGCTTGGGAGGCAAATGAAGCCCGATTAACAACAGTCAACAACAATCACAAATAAGTGTCAAGGCGTTTATTCAGAGCGCCTTTTCTCATATCCGGAAGTCATTATTTTAGTCGGTGGAACCCGTTTCTACCTATTATTCACTCCATTTTTGAACCATATTTGTTGCGCGTCTGCTACCTGAGTCAAGTCGCTCTGCTCGGTAGTGGATGATGTACACACTGGTCAACACTCGTTTACATGTGTACACAATAACGAAGAAATGAGTGGCGAAAGAAAAGGTTCAAAAATGTCAACATCTAACATTCGAATCAAAAAGATCTGCGCTTGGTGCGGAAATGAGTTTGAAGCTCAAAAAAGCACAACTCAATACTGCTCCAAGCGATGCGCCGAACATGCCTATAAAGATCGAAAACGACAAGAGAAAAAACAGCGTGTGGAAACATATGAGGTGCGACGAGTCGAGACGTCGAAAAATGATGCTCTGAAAGATAAGCAATACTTAACTGTCATTGAGGCTGCTCAGTTGCTTAATCGTACTCGCTATGGGATTTACAAACTAATTTATCGCGGAACACTCAAAGCTTATCGGCTATCATCGCAATGGACAGTAATCAAAAAATCTGATATTGAAGCGATGATAGAGGCTCGTCCTTATGAACGCAAGCCCAAAACAACTGAGACCGTTAGCGATGAAAACGGAGAAGCTGTAACCGAGTTCTATACTACGAAAGAGATTATCGAGAAGTTTGGAGTGAGCAATTCGTGGGTGTTCGCCCTAGGGAAGGCGCACAACATCCCTAAAGTCTATCATCGAGGCAAAACGCTTTGGAGCAAGGCACATTGCGACCGAGTATTCACGGCTAAGCCGGAACCGCCGAAGGAGTATGACTGGATTTCGTATTCGGAGGTCAGAGCGGAATACAATCTCACGCATGACCAGCTCCATAACTATGTGAAGTATCACGGTCTGCGCCGAAAGAAGGTCGGCAAGTACACTTATGTCTTACGCTCGGAAATCGACGCCATTCTGCGTCCACCGACACGTTGAAGCTATCGGTTATTGGTTATCAGTCGGTTATACGGCTGACAATCGAATAACCAAACGATAACCAACTATTTTTGCCCCCAAATAAAACTCAATGGATATGGATATATGTACAAAAGTGACTTTACGTCAACGCCTGCTGCCTTCGGGTAAGATTACGCTTTACCTCGACTATTATCCGGCAATACGCAACCCCAAAACTAATAAATCGCAACGCCACGAATACATGGGAATTTATCTCTATGGTAATCCAACTAACCGGGTTCAGCGCGACTTCAACCAGACCATGCTTGAAAAGGCGGAGATTATCCGCTGTCGCCGACAGGAGCAGGTCATCAATCGCCAATTCGGGTTCATCGACCACACGCAGCAGCGCGAGGATTTTCTTGCCTACTTCGAGGAGACGACGAAGAAACGCTACCAGAAATGGAAAATCGTGTATATGCACTTCCACAAATTCACCGGCGGCAAATGCACCTTCGGCGACGTGACTGTGGAGTTATGCACGCGATTCCGAGAGTATCTTCTCAATGCAAATCAGTTGCGCCATAAGAAAAAGAAAGTCTCGCGCAACTCAGCTGCGGGCTACTTCTCGACTTTCCGGGCCTTACTCAAGCAAGCATACAAGGAACGGTTGCTCACCGAAAACATCAATGATTTCCTCGATTATATCGAATGGGAAGAAGTCGACCGCAATTTCTTAACGCAGGAGGAACTTATACAGCTGGCACAGACCCCTTGCAAACATGACATCCTGCGCCGAGCATCTCTTTTCTCCTGTCTTACAGGTCTGCGAATCAGCGACATCGAAAATCTTCAGTGGAAGCATATACAGCCCGTTCCGGCTATTGGTCTGTGTATCGTCATCACTATTCAGAAAACGAAAACGCCGGTCAAGTTGCCTCTGTGTGATGAAGCCATAGAACTTATGGGCGAGCGCACAGGCGGCAAGGTATTCAAAGGTCTGAAAAGAAGCATGACAGGCAAGCCGTTGAAAGACTGGATTGAAGCAGCAGACATCAAAAAGCATATCACATTTCACTGTTTTAGGCACACCTACAGCACGTTACAGTTTGCTGCCAACAGCAATCCTTACGCCGTGCAGCAATCGATGTGCCACAAAGACATCGGCACCACCATGCGTTACACACACGAAGTACCGACCGCGCTCCTCGAAACTCTCGGCAAAATCACCATCAAACCAAAGCCAGCAGAATAAAGCAATAAATACGTTTTTCATCTTCACAAATTTGTGAAGATGAAAAACTAATACCGAATTAGCCCTGTTGTTGGAGGCTGCTTTGGGCATTGAGGCCTAGTTATTCTTGAAGTTGCAAAGCGCATATAATATGCAGGTCGCAAAATCAGACTCTTCATTTATGAATCGGCTTGCCAATATACGCAAAATCGCTGCTGTTCTCTGATTATTGAGGCCGGTTACTCGGGCAGGAGGTAGTTGGTGCTACGGCCGCCCTCTCCGCTGTCACGGAGCATATCCTTTGATATGAGGTCGTTGATGTCGCGGAGGGCGGTGTCCTGAGAGCAACTGCAAATTTTGGCCCACTTGGAGGTGGTCAGTTTCCCATCAAATCCATCCCAAAGACGGTTGATGACTTTGCGCTGCCGTTCGTTGATTTCGACATCCCGACACTTATCCCAATAAGCTGCCTTTTCCAATGTACGCTCGACAACTGCCGAAGTTCGCGTAATTGCTTTTTCAAGGCAATCGAAAAACCACAGAATCCACTCGGTAATATCGAGATCGCCTTTCTGCGTGCGCTCCAGTATTTCGTAGTACGCCTTCTTGTTACGATTGATTTCTGCCGACATACTGTAATATCGTCCGGAACCCAAATCGAGACGGCCAAGCAGCATATCGGCAATTGTGCGGCTTATGCGACCATTGCCATCATCAAACGGATGAATGGTCACGAACCATAGATGGGCCACAGCTGCCATTATAAAGGGCGACTGGTCGGAACTGTTGCACCAATCGATTAGCCGCGCCATTTCTGCCGGGACATCAGCCGATGCCGGAGCCTCATAATGCACTTTTTCGTGTCCGAAAGCCCCGGAAACGACCTGCATAGGTTCTTCTCCCTTTCGCCAGTCGGCTACGGTAATGCTGTGCATGCCGCTTCGACCTAAAGGAAACAGAGCTGCGTGCCATCCGAAGAGGCGCTCGGCTGTCAAAGGTGCTCTGTAGTTATGCACTGCATCGAGCATCACATCAACAAGACCTTCAACATAATGGTCTTCAGCGAGCAATCCCTCATCCTCTATTCCAAGACGCCTGGCGAGACTGCTTCTCACTGATTTAGGATTGAGAAGCACGCCTTCAATCTCCGACGAACTAATCAACTCATCGGTCATTGCCGACAGCAATGATTGGCTTTTTTCATTAAAGCCAAGCATCGACATACGGCCGTTCAGAAGTCCGTGTAGATGACTAAGGTGGCTCATGGGCTCAAGCAATGCCTCAGAATCCCATCTGAAATCCGGCCAGTTTTCTCGCTGCCAGATATAGCAACTATGTCCTTGCATCTTTCTCATGTCGCAAATTTAATGTTTTGCGGCGAATCCGCCAAATATTCGCCGCATTTTTGCGGATATTATTCAGCTCTTTCACCGCAATCCCTTTTTTTATTCGCCGGAGATAAATGCTCATCGACACAAAATTGATCCAAACACGGGCTCAGTGTAAACCATTGTCTGCAGGCGATGGTTTTTATTTTATGGCTAACAACAACACTAAAGCATTGGTTTGGATTGCAGTAGCATTAGTTGTGCTACTGACCGGCGGCTTTGCATATAAGAAATACATTGATATGAGGATGGCAGGAGCAAGCGGCGGGGATGCCTTTCTGTTCATGGTGATGGTTTTCGTCGGTGTACTTGCAGTCATAGGCATTGCCGGAGGCTTCATCTATTACTATATGTTTCCAGAGGGGCGTAACATTTACAAGGGATTGAAACGGCTAAGGAAGAAAGAAACATCCTCGGAGCCTGAGGCTCCTGTTACAATCGAGATACCGAACCACGAGGAAGAGATTCGTCGGCAGGAAGCTGAACTTAAGCGCCAACGAGAGGAACTGCTTTCCCTTCTATCCTCTTACGCTGAGGCCACTTTCAGAAAGATATTTTCGCCGAAACAAATAGATGAATTGGAATCTAATATTAGAAAATTCTCGGCTGGAGATGAGAATATTACCGGGATTGAAACTACGAAAAGCGAGTTTGTCACTCCAATCGACCTTTATCATTTCGCATGGAACATAGCCATACGATTGATCGCTGATGACAAGACAAGGAAATTCCGTATCTGCACGGCTTCTTTTGTAAAAGATACATTCCAAATTACTTTGGCGGACCATGCCGTCACAACTATCGCCAGCAAACTCACCACAACAGATGGCAAATATTCCCTCCGTCGTGTTATGCCCGACGGTGAGTTGACAGCCCACGTCTTTCCTGGCACGGAGGATTTAGCCATCAAAAGCGACTAATAATAGCCGGTTACTGGTTATTTGGTGGTTATCGAGGTTGTAACCGGGTAACCAAAGCATAACCTATCAACTTTGCGACGAGATGTTCAAATCCCCATCTCGTCGCAAGTATGAACACAACCACACTAAGTATCGAGGCAATGCCTCAGAACATGGCTCGACTTGAAGAAAAGGTCGATGCCCTGACCGAACTGGTCGCAAAACTCTCGGTTCAAATAACCGCAGCCAACAAACCGCCAGCTGAAGATTTTATCGGGACAGAGTCAGCTTGTGAGATATTGCATCTTTCAAGTTCGCGTATATATGCCCTCGTGCAAGAGGGGCGAATCCCGTTCTACAAGCCCGGCAAAAGTCTTTTGTTTCTAAAATCAGAATTGCTTGACTGGCTCAAACAGTCTCGCCGAAGCGGACAGCAATCCATCGAAGAACAGATGGCAGCCTTGACAAAAGGTATGCGCAACAGTGCCAGCAGGAGGTGGAAATTATGAGCAATATCAGACCTGTCAATCTCTATCTCCTGATGCAGCGGTTTTGGCGGGAGAACGAGTACGAGCCGTTTTCGACGGCGGCGATTGCGATGTACTTCTTCCTCATCGACCGCGCAAACAGCCGACGGTGGCAGATGCCGTTCAAGTGTCCTACTTCGGTAATCAGCACAGCAATCAAGGTGACGAGGCAGACTATTGTCAATGCTCGTGAGTCGTTGCGGGCACGGAATCTCATCACCTATTCCAAAGGCACCGGCAAGGGCTACTATCCGATGTACTCTCTTGTATTGACGAATGTCTTGGCAGATAATCAGACGGAATGTTTGTCCGATGGTTTGACGGAACCTTTGCAGGATAGCAGGACGGATACTTTGTCGGATGGATTGACACCCTTTAATATAGAAGATAGAAATATTAAAGATAAAAATTATTCTTCTAAAAATATAGGCGATTTGAAGATTTTGAGTTTGGAAGAACTTGAGCATTTGCTGATTAACGATGAACCGTGGCTCAATGAAATCATTCCCCTTCTGTCTCCCTCTTGCCAAATCGACTTACCGAATCTGAAGACATATGTCGGCTACTTCTTCCGCTACCTCCGTTGCAATGGAACGAAAGGGAGGGAAGAAGCAGACTGCCGCCGACACTTCGTGAACTGGATTAAGAAACAACCAATCAAAAAAGATAATAATAACGATAAACCATCAAACCATGTACCAAACCAACCATCCAACGATGCTCGTCGACCTGCTGGCGTCACAGCTAAGTCGGCCAGCGACTATGAGGGAGCGTTTTAGACTCCCGTTTTCAAAAGACGATGCCATCCGTGTACTTCTTGCCGCTGTAAAAGCGGAAGTTGAACGCCGCAACAAGACTTTTATAATGAGCGAAGCCCTCATGACGCAGACCGGAGAGATTGCCGAATGGCTCACAGGCAACCACTCGAAATTCGGAATGATGCTGTGCGGCGGATGCGGCAACGGCAAGACTACATTTGTGAAAGCCTTCCAGCAAATTCTCAACAAATTTGAGATCAAAGTTGACGATGATTATTCCGAGCGATATTCCATCCGGATTGTCAATGCCCGCGACCTTGCGAGGGTCTGCAAAGAGGATTATGATGAATGGCGCAGTCTCTGTTATAAACGGATGCTTGCCATCGACGATTTCGGCACGGAGCCGCTTGAGGTGATGGACTACGGCAACGTTCTCTATCCAATCACGGATTTGCTGACAACGCGCTACGACCGTCACCTTTATACCATCCTTACCACCAACCTGACACCGCAGGAGACACGACCAAGATACGGCGACCGCATCGCCGATCGCCTCAACGAGATGATGGGCAAAGTCATCTTCGCCAACTCCACTTACAGGACGCCGTAGCCGGAAAGTCAGCCGTTTGTAGCTGTGCTCCGCAATCGGAACGATAGTGAAGATGGAGGAGGATTGCAAGGTTGTTTTTTATGTCCCATAAAAATTGGCTCCGTCAACCTTTCGGTTGCCGTATAAGCCACAGGTCTTGAAATCATTATGATTCCGCTTCCTCATCCTTGCCTCCTCCATCCTTCTTCCCTCCATTTTTAACAAAAAACTCTATGACTCCAAATAAATCAAAATCCAAGCGAGGGCGCAAGCCCAAGGCTGAGTGGCAGCGTCTCCGCAACGAAATCAAGCTGCATCTCGACGACGGCAACTATGCCGTGGTGAAAGATATGGCTCGGGAAGCCGGGCTTTCGCTCAACCGTTTCATAACCCGCGCCGTCATGGGTACGCCTATCCGCAAGGCACTTACTGATGAAGAATACGCGATGGTACGTTCACTTCAGGGCATCGCCAACAACCTAAACCAGCTCACACGATGCGCCAACGGTATGGGCTTCGATACGGTGGTGAAAAAAGTTGATAGTATGCTCACAACGACACTCGGTTTACTCTCCAAATTCCGGATGTGATGATAGCAAAATTCAAAAACCGCGTAGATTTCACCGGATTGGTGAGCTATGCCAACGACATCGAGAGCGATGAGAAACGAGGAAGACTGTTGTCGTATCAGGGTGTCTGCGTCGTTTCCAACGAAACAATCGCCGACAGTTTCAATACCCATCTACGTCGCCCTGACCGCAACGGAAAGATTCATCATATCGGTCAACCGGTAAAGCATGTATCAATCTCATTCTCGCCGGAGGACGCACATCTGTTTCCCGACAACGAGCAGGGCGACCGCTATATGGCGCAACTCGTCGAAGAATGGCTGCGGGGCATGGGCATAACAAACGCCCAGTACATCGCAGCGCGACACTTCGACAAAGCGCGGGCGAGCGGACCCCATGCCTCCGGTACGATATTGTG
>OGWV01002551.1_pt1 | contig 11108 bp, 9 predicted proteins | sample 1576081 | NCBI WGS metagenome assembly OGWV01 (sample SAMEA3541541, study PRJEB24748) | human gut metagenome | biome: human gut; feature: human-associated habitat; material: faeces | place: China | collected 2012 | reverse complement strand
GCCCAGGATCAGGACGCTGTCACCCTCGTGGGGCAGCTTGCGGGCCTGAGCAGGAGCGCCGGCCACGTCCAGAGCAGCCAGAGCCAGAGGCTCGGACATATCCTCGGGCATCTTGGCATACAGAGCGGACTCGAACAGGATAGCCTTGCCCTCGATGTCCACACGGTCGATATCCTTGTGGATGGCCAGGATCTTGTCGATGCGCAGCGGGGTCATGGACAGGGACACCAGGGAGACGATCTTGTCGCCTTCCTTCAGGTCGAAGCCGGGCTTCTTCTTCAGATCCTCACCGATGTGGGAGACAACGCCCTTGAACATACCGCCGGAACCGGTCACGGGGTTCTGCTGCTTACCACGCTCAGCAACGATGCCCAGGATCATCTCGCCGATCTTCTTCTCGTCGCCGCCGCAAGCCTCAGCGATCTGAGTGAAGGAAGCGGAGTCGATGTTCAGGGAGGTCACGTCGCAGACGATCTCGTTGGAGTAGACCTTGGACATATCGTTATCGACCTTCCAAGCAGCCTGGGTCAGAACGCCCTTGGGCTCGATAACACGATGAGTACCGTACTTGTTGCCTTTCAGCTCTGCCATAATATTTTTCCTCCTAAATAAATGTATGAATGAAAGAGTGTTTTTTACTTCAGGGGCTTGAGGCTCAGGATCTCACGAGCCTCAGCGGGAGTGGCGATCTCACGGCCCAGCTCCTTGGCGATGCGGACGACCTTGGCCACCAGTTCGCCATTGGAAGCAGCCTTCTGGCCCTTGCCCAGATAGATGTTATCCTCGAAGCCCACACGGACGTTGCCGCCCATGGCGATGGCCGCTGCGGCCATGGTCCAGGCGGAACGGCCCACGCCGGACACGGTCCAGGTGGAGCCAGCGGGGATCTTGCTGGCGAAGAAAGCCAGATTCTCCACGGTTGCGGGAGTGCAGCCGTGGACGCCCAGCACGAAGTTGAACTGCATGGGATGGGCAGGCACCTCACCCTTCTTGGCCATGCCAAGGATGGTGTCAATGTGGCCCAGCTCGAAGCACTCGTACTCAGGCTTGATGTTGTTCTCCAGCATACGCTTGCCGAAGGCACGCATGGTGGGCATGGTGTTGTCGAAAATCTCGTCGCCGAAGTTGCAGGTGCCGCAGTCCAGAGTGGCCATCTCGGGGAACAGCTCGGTGGGCTGCAGACGCTCCTCCGGGGTCATACCGGCAGCGCCGCCGGTGGAGGGGATCATGATGACATCGGGCAGCTCCTTGCGGATGGCGTCCATCACCACACGGAAACGCTCACGGCCCTGAGTGGGCGTGCCGTCGTCCTCACGGACATGGATGTGCAGGATGGCTGCACCGGCCTCGTAGGCGGACTTGGCCTCACGGACCATCTCCTCCACAGTGTAAGGCACAGCGGGGTTCTGCTCCTTGGTGACCTCAGCGCCGCAGATAGCAGCAGTAATAATCAGCTTCTCCATCTTGCCGCTCCCTTACTTCTCGATCTTCTTGCGCTGGCAGTCCTTGGGGGTCACGCAGGTGCCGTGAGCCACGCAGACAACGATGGGCTCGTCCAGCTCGTCAGCGGCGGAAGCGCTGATATCGGTGCGGGCAACGACGACCTTGCGGGCCTCGAAGCGCATGGTGCGGGAGGTGTTGCCGATCTTCTCGATCTCGCCATAGGCCTCAATGTAGTCTCCGGCGTACACGGGAGCCTTGAACTCCACCATGTCGTAAGCGCAGAACAGGCCCTCATCGCCGTCGCACTTGATGAGCAGCTCGGTGGCCACGTCACCGAACAGATGCACCATGTGTGCGCCGTCCACCAGATTTCCGCCGTAGTGAGCATCCTTTGCGCTCATACGCAGCCGCAGGGTAGAAGTGATCTTTTCCATAAGTTTTTCCTCCTTCATAAATTTGGGTCGTTTTCATGAAGTTCCGCCGCTGTGGCCATACCGCTCTTTCGGGCATAAAAAGAGCGCTATCGGTCAAGGCTGACCAATAGCGCTCCACGTCTTTCGACATGACAGTGCCGGCGCTTACACCCCGACCCCAAGGCCATGACATCAGACCCGTCATGCCCTTTCGGCGAAGGACCCCTTCCTGCCCCGCTCTGCGAGTGTCTGTCCTCACGAAGCAGTACCCTGTCCCCCGCACCTCTATTGATTGCGGTATGAACTTCTACGGTCCTCATTATATCGTCTCCGCCGGGGCTTTGTCAAGGTGGCATTGTGACAAAAAAGACAGAGATTTTTTGTGCATGAGATAAAATTTCTGCATCGTTTTCTATGGGTTATGCACAAAGCGATATCCCACGAATACAGCGAAAGCGGGGGGGCGTATCCGCTCCCCCGCCTTCGCCGGTCATTCTTCCAATTCTGCCGCCCTCCGGCGGCGCATACCGCCCCACAGACGCCGCACGCAGCAGCGGCCAACCACCGCAGAGAGCCTCCGGCATCTTAATACGCCTGCTCGATCTTCTCCAGGATCTCCGGCTTCAGCGACAGCATCCGGCAGATGTTCAGGGCGTCTCTGGGGCAGTCGGACTTCCCCTCCACCCGGTACAGGCCGTAGTTCATGTGCCGTGCGATGACCTGAATGCCGTCGTCGCCGGTAGCCGCCAGCTCCTGCCGGATCTGCTCCGGATCCACGTCCCGCAGTCCGATGATCTGATAGTGCAGCCGGGCGTTCTCTGCCACCTTGTCGTAGTGGGTGGTCAGCAGGGAGATGGCATTCACCTCGTTGAGGTATTTGGTCACTGCCTGCACGATGACGGCGCCCTCATCGGGGTTGGTGCCCCGCGCGAACTCATCCAGCAGGAACAGGGAGTAGCCCTGCTCCACCTCCTCCAGCGCCTTCTGGAACTGCACGATCTCCGAGCCGAAGCCGGACAGGCCCGACTGGATGGACTGCAAGTCGTCAAAGAGCATCTTCACGCTGTAAAACAGCGGCATCCGGGCCTCCCTGGCGCAGACCAGAAAGCCCGCCTGCAAAAGCAGCACGTTCAGAGCCACGGTTTTCATCACCACGGACTTACCGCCCATGTTGGCGCCGGTGATGACGGTGGCCCCCTGCTCCAGCCGGATGGACACCGGCACGAAGGACCGTCCCTTCTGCTCCAGCAGGTCGCACAGCTCGGGATTGATCATGTCCGTCAGCTCCAGCTCCGTCTCCGTGATCTCCGGCCGCACGCCGCCGTAGCGCACGGCAAACAGCGCCTTCTGGATGATGAAGTCCAGCCGGCCCGCCGTATCGGCGTCCTCCAGCAGGTCGCCTGCCAGCGGAGCCAGCGCCTGCCCCATGCTGCGGCGCACCTTGGTCTCCTCGCTGTCCTCCTCGGCACAGACACGGGTCCGGCGGGAGCGCAGCTCCTCCTTCTCGGCATCGGTCTGTGCATGGTGCAGCTGCTCCTCGATCTGCTTCTTGGCCGCACGGATCTCCCTCAGCTTGGGTGTTGCATTGTCAGGGATGTAGAAGCCACGGCTGCGGGTCTTGTCCGGATCCAGGATCTCCAGCGCCTGCGCCGGATCATGGAAGGCCAGCGCCTTAAAGTGGGTGGTCTCGCACACCTGCTGGAACAGGGGGATCAGGCTCTCCAGCCGCTGGAGATATACCTTGATTTCAAACAGCTCCACATGATCCGGGATCTCCAGCGCCTGGCACCGGCGCAGAGAGCCACGGATGTCCTTCATCTGGCACAGCATCAGCCCGATCCTGTCGTACAGGGGCTTCAGAGCATCCGCCGCCTTGGCGGCCTGCTCCACGTTATACAGCTCCGTCTCCAGCTCCTCCCGCTCGTCGGGGGAGTAGTAGCGCAGCTTGCGGATCTTCTCCTGACCGAAGGGGCTGCACCCGTGGAGAGTCTCCAGCGCATACTGCAAGCCGATTTTTTCCCTCTCTTCAAAGCGAATATTGATCATGTCAGCTCCTCCTTCACATTGATGACGGGGACGTCCACCGCCTCCCGCATCCGGGTCATAAATTCATCCTTGTCGAACTTCCAGCCGTAGGCGGACACCGGGTTGATGGTGACGCACAGGGTCCGGGCGGCCTCCTCCGTCTCCAGCCGCACCTGACGGGTCTGGAGCTTATCCAGCGCATCGCTGCTCAGCAGCACCTTGCTGGGGTCCTTCACCACCAGCCGGGTATTCCGCAGCACGCCGGAGCGCAGCAGGGGCATCACCATGGTATCCGTCAGCGCCCCGGAGATCAGAGCCTCGCCGTGATCCTTCAGGCACTTCTCCAGACTCTCCTCCATCTCCGGGGGCATGACTTCCGCCTTGGGCAGATTCATCAGCCGGTACACGTGGGCGGTGTCGGCCACGACCTTGTCGATGCTCATGTGGTATGAGGCCCCGGTGCAGAGGATGACCCCCTCCGCCACGGCCCGTGCACCCAGAGACTTGCGGCCCAGAGCGCCGTCGATGATGGACTTGTCGGCCCCCATCTCGAAGAACAGCCGGGAGACCTCCTTGAGCTGCGTGGTGATGGACGGCCCTGCCAGCTGGACATTGCCGTCGCTGCGGGCCCGGAAGATCACCACCTCCCCCAGCGGCGTGGGGATGCCGGTGGTCTCCATGATCTCCAGCGTGGTGTCCCCCAGCCGCAGCATATCCTTGGCGGTGGCGATGAGAGTCCCCTCCCGCACGAAGATGCCGGGCTTCTCCGTGCCGGTGACCACGTCGGTGGACTCGCCGTCCCGGCCGATGGAGGTCAGGCCCAGCGTCCCCTGCAGGCGGTCGTGGTGCAGCATCCAGTTGAGCATGGTGGTTTTTCCGGCATTCTTGCACATTCCCACGATGGACATGGTCTGAACGCCGTTGAGCAGCTGTAACAGCTCTGCGGACATATCTACATACCCCTTCCGGTCAAATTTCAGTCAAATATAGATTATAGCGTATTTCACCGGAAAAAGAAAGAGGAAAAACAAATTCTCCCTCTTTTCCGCCCCATTCCATGTAAAATACCGGAAAACATCTGCCTCACTCCACGGCGGAGGTTGTTTTATGGGCGAAACTGGCGTATAATGAAGTGGAGTATGTTAGGAAGTATAAGGAGGACCCTCCATGAAACTGATGGTCATCGACGGCAACAGCATCGTCAACCGGGCCTATTATGGCATCCGCCCCCTGTCCACACGGGACGGGCTGTATACCCATGCGATCTATGGCTTTCTCACCACCCTCCAGCGGCTGCTGGACGAGGAGCAGCCGGAGGCGCTGTGCGTCACCTTCGACCGCCGGGAGCCTACCTTCCGCCATCAGGCGGATGAACGCTACAAGGCCCAGCGCAAGGGGATGCCGGAGGAGCTGGCCATGCAGCTGCCGTATCTGAAGCAGGTACTCTCCGCCATGAACATTCCCCAGTACGACCTCACCGGCTACGAGGCCGACGACCTCATCGGCACCATCAGCCGCCGCTGCGAGGCATCCGGCTGGGACTGCGTCATCGTCACCGGCGACAAGGACAGTCTCCAGCTCATCACCCCCCATACCAAGGTGAAGCTGGTGTCCACCCGCATGGGCCAGACCACCACCAAGGACATGACGGAGGAGACCTTCCGGGAGCAGTACGGCTTCGCCCCCATCCACATGATCGACCTGAAGGCCCTCATGGGCGATGCCTCCGACAACATCCCCGGCGTCCCCGGCGTGGGGGAAAAGACCGCCATGGCACTGGTGCAGCAGTATCATTCCGTGGCGGAGCTGTACCGCCTGCTGCCGGAGATCGACGCCAAGCCCGGCGTCATCAAAAAGCTGCAGGAGGGCAGGGAGAGCGCCGAGCACTCCCGGTATCTGGCCACCATTGTCACCGATACCCCGCTGAACTTCACCCCGGAGGACAACCTCCGCCGCCCCTTTGCCCCGGAGCTCTATGACCTGCTGCTGAAGCTGGAGTTTCAGAAGCTCATCGACCGGTACGGCCTCACCCCCCACCGGGACACCGAGGCCGCCCCGGAGTATACCGTCGCCGTGGAGCCGCTGGAGACGGAGCAGCAGGCCCAGGCCCTGCTGGCCCAGTGGCGTCAAGCGGACCATGTGACCGTCTACGCCCTACCGAGCCTCTCCGTTCTCTCCGTCCAGTGGGATACCGGAGCGCACACCTCCGCCGCAGCGGAGCTGGATCAGAGCCGCTATACCGGCGACTGGCACGCCCTGCTGTCCGCCCTGTTCTCCGCCGATATCCGCAAGGTGGGCCACCACATCAAGGATACCATGCGCACCCTACTGGAACAGGAGCTTCCCACCGACGGCTATCTGTTTGACACGGCGCTGGCCGCCTATCTGCTGGATGCCACCGCCGGAAGCTACGACCTCCAGCGGCTGTTCGTGACCTACTATAATGAAGAGCTGCCCAAGCCCCTGCATCTGGAGCCGGATGCCTTTGCCCCGCTGGCGGATACCGCTTCGGCGTGGGCGGCTCTCCACAGCTACTGCTCCGCCGTGGAGGCCCTGTATGAGACCCTGCCCCCCAAGCTGGAGGAGCTGGGCATGAAGGAGCTGTATCATACCGTAGAGCTGCCTCTCTGCCCGGTACTGGCCCGGATGGAGCAGCGGGGCTTTCTGGTGGACGCCAAGGCGCTGTCGGACTTCGGCGAGAGCCTCACCGGCACCATCCGCCGGCTGGAGCAGCGGGTCTATGACGCCGCCGGGGCTCCCTTCAACATCAACTCCCCCAAGCAGCTGGGCAAGGTGCTCTTCGAGGATCTCCAGCTGCCCCACGGCAAGAAAACCAAAACCGGCTGGTCCACCAACGCCGACGTGCTGGAAAAGCTCCGCTGGCAGCACCCCATTGTGGCGGACGTATTGGAATACCGGCAGTACAGCAAGCTGAAAAGCACCTATGCCGACGGCCTGCTGAAGGTCATCGACGCCGACGGCCGCATCCGCACCAGCTTCCAGATGACGGTAACGGCCACCGGCCGCCTGTCCTCCACGGAGCCCAACCTCCAGAACATCCCCACCCGCACGGAGCTGGGCAGCCAGATGCGCCGGATGTTCGTGGCGGCGCCGGGGAACCTGCTGGTGGATGCCGACTACTCCCAGATCGAACTGCGGCTGCTGGCCCACATCTCCGGCGACGAGGTGATGCAGCAGGCCTTCCGTTCCGGGGAGGACTTCCATACCCTCACCGCCTCCAAGGTGTTCCACGTACCGCCGGAGGAGGTGACTCACCAGATGCGTTCACGGGCCAAGGCCGTGAACTTCGGCATCGTCTACGGCATCTCCCCCTTCTCCCTGTCTCAGGACATCGGTGTCACCGTGGCCGAGGCCAAGGAGTATATGGAGCGCTACTTCGCCACCTACACCGGCGTCCGCCGGTATATGACGGAGGTGGTGGAGCAGGCCCGGCAGCAGGGCTACGTCGCCACTCTCTTCGGGCGGCGTCGGGCGCTGCCGGAGCTGAAGAGCTCCAACTTCAACCTCCGCTCCTTTGGGGAGCGGGTGGCGCTGAATATGCCCATTCAGGGTACGGCGGCGGACATCATGAAGCTGGCCATGATCCGGGTGGAGCATCGGCTCTCCAACGAGGGTCTGGCCGCCCGGCTCATCATGCAGGTCCACGATGAACTCATCGTGGAGTGTCCGGCAGCGGAGGCCCCCCGTGTCGAAGCCCTCCTGCAGGAGGAAATGCAGGGTGTCGCCCAGCTGTCCGTCCCCCTGCCCGCCGATGCCCACAGCGGCCCCGACTGGCTCTCCGCCAAGGGCTGAATAATTTGACAGATATCGAGGTCATCCTATGAACAACATCAAGATCGTACCCATGAACGCCGACCATCTGGAGTCGCTGGAGCGACTGGAGCGCATCTGCTTCTCCCGCCCCTGGTCCCGGAAGATGCTGGCGGAGGAGCTGGAAAACCAGTGCGCTGCCTTTCTGGTGGCGGAGGACGCCGTCACCGGCGACGTGCTGGGCTATGCGGGACTGCTGGTGGCTGCCGACGAGGGCTATATCACCAACGTGGCGGTGTTCCCGGAGCAGCGCCGCCGTGGCATCGCCGGGCAGCTGCTGCAGGTCTTTCTCAACTTCGCTGAGGCCAACCATCTGGCCTTTCTGACGTTGGAGGTACGCCCCTCCAATGCCGCCGCCATCGCCCTGTATCAGGGCTTCGACTTTCAGGAGGCTGGCCGCCGCAAGAACTACTATGACCTCCCCAAGGAGGACGCTCTGATCCTCACCCGGCGTTTTGACGAGGAGGCGGCACAATGAACATTCTGGCCTTTGAATCCTCCTGCGACGAGACTGCCGTGGCAGTGGTGCGGGACGGCCGCACGGTCCTCTCCGACGCCATCCTCTCTCAGGCGGATATGCACGCTCTCTACGGCGGCGTCGTGCCGGAGATCGCCTCCCGCAAGCACGTGGAGGCCATTGCCGGCCTGACGGATCAGGCGCTGTCCGATGCCGGGCTCACCAAGAGCGGCGTGGACGCCGTGGCCGTCACCTATGCCCCCGGCCTCATCGGCGCCGTGCTGGTGGGGGTCAGCTTCGCCAAGTCCGTGGCCTATAAAGTTATCCAATGTTGGATTGTGAACAAAAATTGTTGGTGGGAATCTAAACAATTCACCTAAAGGCTTAAACGCCTGACATATTATAAAAATTACAGGGAGTATCATAAATATTGACAATGGAAATGCAATAATGTGGAATTTTATTTGCCCTGTTGAAAATCTTGTTGGGTTAATTCTATTACCTTGAAAATTTGCCATTCTATTTCTCCTCCCTTTTAAAATTCATCTTTTTCAGTAAACAACTTATTTGCTACCTGGCTACAAATCCATACTAAAGCAAGTAATGCTACTGAGATTGCAGCTGCATAACCCATTTCATAACGTAAGAATGCATAATCATCAATATGGTTAGCAATTAACTGTCCTGAATAATCCGGTGTTGGGTTGGCACCTGCTAAAGCAACACCAATCCATCCCATGTTAAACGCATTTACAATCGCCATAACCGCACCGAATAACATCTGTGGTTTCATTGATGGGACTGTAATATAAATAATTTCCTGGGCTCTGTTTTTTATACCATCCACATAAGCTGCTTCGTATAATTCCTGGTCGATGTTCATAATACCTGAAAGCATTGATAAGAATCCAATACCCATTGATGACCATAATGATACGAAAATCATAATCGGCATAAAGTAATCTGATGAAATCAACCATTGAATTGGCTGATCAATTATTCCAAATTTCTGTAAATATGCATTAGCTAAACCCGTCTGATCACCAGAGAAGATTGTCTTCCAAATTACTGTAATCAAAACCTGACCTACCATTGAAGGTGTGTACATAGCCAAAGCATATACTGTTCTGATTCTTGGTGTTACCTGAGCAAGTAACCAAGCCATTAAGAAAGATAATATATATCCTCCAATACCTACTACAATAGCGTACAATACAGTATTAGGTAATACATACTTCATAAATACTTCATCACCCGTGAGCAATGTTATATAGTTATGTAATCCCGCAAACTTTGGAGCGTTAATTACATCAAAATATGTAAATGACAATCCCATAGCTATTATAATAGGAAGTAAAATAAATGTTATAAATAAAAGTGCATATGGAAGGAAAAGTAAAAAGATTTTAAATCCTTCGCCAGATGCGTGTTTTTTATGATTGCGCTCTGCTATTGTTTTAGCCATCTTTTACTCCTCCTTTTCCGGTGCTGCCGCATCCTGATTTTCTTTAATCCAATCGTAACCCTGAAGTTTGAATTTCTTAACCATCACTTCATCTTCATCGTAGTATCCAAGTTCCTGCATCTTACGAATAATTTCTCTGTTTACATCAACCTTTGCTTCATCGACTGCAACCTGTGCCGCTGTTCCATCGAATACCATTGTTGTCCATATATTTGAAATTGTTCTTTCAAGTAAGTACTGACCCGGTGTTCTTGTTACATCAGTTACATAATTCATCTGATTTAAAATAACCTGCTTATCAGCTTCATCCATTGGGTTATTCTGTAATGCCGCCTTGTTGGCTGATAACCAGAAGAATGTCTTACCATAAGATGAACGTAATGTATAAGTATATTCTGTCTGAACTTTTTTGCTTGTCCACCATTTTAAGAATTCCCAAGATTCATCTTTCTTATTTGAAGTCTTGAAAATTGCTCCACCTGTACCATTTGCAACGAATGTTCTGTCAATGCTACCATCTTCCTGTTCTGTTCCAAGATATGGAGCGATAGCCCATTTGCCCTGCAATTCTTTTGCTCCATTGTTAATCAATGTATAATCTTCCATTCCAATAATACCAATTGGATCAGTTGAATATCTAAATGAGTTAAAGAAGGTCTGTACTGATGTTTCAAGTGAATACTTTGTAAATAAGTTACCTAACAATGACAATCCCTTTACAGATTTCTTAGAATCAATACCTGTTGTAACAAGTCCGTTTTCGTCCTGAGTATATAATTCTCCACCATTCTGTAAAATCATTGGGGATGTCTGGTAGAACCACTTGTAACCTGTTGTACCTAATGCAATGTTATGGTAGAAGTTCATACCATATCTCTGTAATGTTGGTAAAATATCTATTAATTCATTCCATGTACTTGGAACTTTAAGTCCTAAGTTGTTAAAAATGTCGGTTCTGTAAACTATAGCGTTAAAGTCTGTTGTTTCAGGAATTGCATACATACCTTCATTGTATACGTATGATACAAAAGATCCTGTTGGGAATCTTCTTGCCACTGTCCAGAAATCATCGAACTTTGTTAAATCATATAAAGCACCACGACTTGACAAATCAAAAGGTACATAAGACATAAGTCCTAATGCTACGTCAGGTGTTTCTTTCGCTGCAATAGCCAATGTTAATTTTGCAACATCAGGCATTGTAGAAACTTTAACCTTAATGTCTTTTCCTGTTTTTTCTTTGTAATAAGGAACAAACTCTGTATCTACCATTTTCTGTAACAAATCTACATGAGTGATAGCTCTATTTACCCAAATAGTTAAAGTCTTGCTGTCCTGACTTGCTCCTGTAGCATATTTATCAGATGTAAATGTATTTACCAATGTTCTAATTGATGTCCACATTGAGCTACCTGCTGATGGGTTTGGTTTTTCAATCTGACCTTTATCAGCATTGATGTTGTTAAAAGCGACA
>OGWV01002546.1_pt1 | contig 11120 bp, 9 predicted proteins | sample 1576081 | NCBI WGS metagenome assembly OGWV01 (sample SAMEA3541541, study PRJEB24748) | human gut metagenome | biome: human gut; feature: human-associated habitat; material: faeces | place: China | collected 2012 | reverse complement strand
CGCGCCGCGACTAAAAGCACAAATATGGCTTATGAAGTTCACTGGCTTCGTCTGTTGTTTACTTAATGAATTAAATAGTAAAAAATATTGTAACCTTTTTGGTTTTCATTTGTTATATGTATGAAAGAAGTCGAAAAGTATCGAGGAAAGGGAGTGAGAATCTGGATAAGCATTTGTTAGAAGCGTTATATCACCGTTATTATAAGGAGCTATACATTTTTGTATATTCTCTTTGTGGAAGTGAGACAGTAACCGATGATATTTTGCAGGATACATTTTTAAAAGCTCTGCTGGCATTGAAAGATTCTCACACTAATATGCGGGCATGGCTTTATATGGTAGCCCGGAATCTTTATTATAATTATTATAATAGGCAGAAGAATTTGTTTTCCATAGAAACAGAAGAAGTGGATAGAAGAAATTCAAGGGAGAAGATTATTTCTGGTGAAGGAGAAGCCTTTATTCAGAATGATATTTTGGAAGAGATATTACATAAAGAAGAAAAAAAGAGGGTGTGGGATGCTGTGAACCGCCTGAAAGGACAGAAGAAGGAAGTAATACTATTACAGTATTTTGGAGATTTTTCGCAAAAAGAGATTGCAGCAATGCTAAAAATAACTCCAGGTAATGTGAAGGTTCTTTCTTATCGTGCAAAGAAGGAATTAAAAGAATATTTAACGAAGGAGGAAGGAAGATGACATACCGCGAATTACTGGAATTATATAAGACCGGAGAATTAGAATTAGAACAGAGAAAAAAGGTAGAGAAAGATATTGAGAGGCAGGAAGCGATAAGTGATTACCTTTATGAGCAGGAAGATATTCCAGAACTTAATGATATTTTTGAGGAAAAAGCAGCCGCTGAGAAGAATAATAAGGCGGTGCAGGCGGTATCGTCCGAAGCGGGCACCGGGCACGCAGGCAGCCGCTGAGAAGAATAATAAGAGGAACGATGATATAGAGGATATAGATACAAAATTTATAGAGATGGTCAACCGTTCAATCAGACGTGCGTTTCGCAGAATGGGGCTGACTATTTTAGCGGCGGCATGTGTGCTGATTTTATTTGTACAATTCTGCCTTCCAACGATTGTATCATGTTTTTATTATAATCCAGCGAAGAATATAGGAGACAAAGATTACGCGATAAGTAAGATGAGTCGTGATATGGCGGTATATTCTGAAGTTTTTCTACCAGGGAAAAGGAGAGGTTCTGTGCAGGTGGAAGCAAAAGGATATGGGAATTATAATATCACAGTCAATCAGACTTCCAGTTTTACAGGTAGCCTGACAGATGTATCAGGAGAAATCACACGGGGAGAGCTAAGATACTATGATAACAATATTTTTAAAAAGCCAGCTACAAATGTTTTTGTATATGGAAGCATTGCTGGAAAGGAAGAAAATACGGTAGAAGAGAATTTAAAATATACAAGAAAATACTTTGATGTGAAAGACGATGAAGAAATCAATCTATGTGCGGCAGGATCTAAGGAAGAGTCTCTCAAAACATTACAGGAATTAGATGAAAGAAAAATGTATATAGGCTATGTTTCTTTAGATAAAATTATGTCATATGCCGACTTTAAGAAATATGTGGATAAGCAGGATTTAGCAGAAGTATGGTGTGCGGTGCAGGTAGCAGAACTGGAGAAGGAAGAAGAAGGAGTAGTAAACTTTCAGTCGAATATACCGAATATTGGATTTGTATGCAATCCTTCTTATAACACAGCAATTAAGTGGGATGAGAAAAAGTATCCAAACCTTTTACCAGGGTGTGAAACACAAGATATGGGTAATGAGGACGAATGGGATGACCCGGAAGAAAACCTTAAAAGTGAAAGCAATGCCAGACAGCATTTTGTCAGTTTACTTAACTATCTTTCCAATCAGAAGAAGTTCCTCGCTATGATGGAGAAAGATAACAGTAATTATACAACCAAAGAATTAAAAGAGATGGTATCCTACATCAAGAAGAATGGGATAAAAGTGTATGGATTTACTACAATCGCAGATAAAGAGACATTATTAAAACTCAGCAAACAAAGCGAAGTATACGAAATATACACAGAAGAAGTGAGATGACTATTTAATTCAGTAAAACGGCAGACGCCCGCGACGAGAACCAATACTCTATATTTGTGGTCTCGGAGCAAGTGTTGGATGTGAGCGCATAAAGCGAACATTCAACACGCCGCGACTAAAATCACAAATATGCCTTATTGGGGGCAATGGCTTCGTCTGTAGTGTATCTAATGAATTAAATAGTAATCCCCTTTCTTAAGAATATTTTAGATTTGCTTTATCTTATGCTTAAGATTTTTCTGTTACTCTATAGTTATAAACAACATCTATAGCTGTGAATATTCCATTTTTGACAATTGGAATATTTGCAATGATATTAAGGAGTTACCAATGAAAAATATATTGCAGTATTTTGAGAAAACCTGTGAGCAGTTTCCCAATCATATAGCGGTAGCAAATGAATCTTCTTCGGTTACTTTTAATAATTTAAAAACAAGAAGTCAGCAGGCCGGTACTATGATTGCTTCTGAACTAAAACAAGATTCCCTTCCTGTGGCTATTTATATTGATAAGAACCCGGATTTAGTGGAGGCAATGTTAAGTGTTCTTTACAGCGGCAATTTTTATGTTGTTCTTGATACGCAGATGCCTGTAGAAAGGGTTCGCCGTATTTTTGAAACATTGCAGCCGGCAGCGATTCTCACAGATAAATCTTATATTGATAAAGTTGAATCTATTAATAATTTTAAAAATGATAATGCGATAAATAGTACATCTATTACAGAACAAAGCTGCGAAAATAGCCCGATTAAAGAGGATAAACTGAAAACGTTTTATAAAACATTTTATATAGAAGACAGTATTTCAACAGAAATAGATACAAAACTTCTTGGAAGATTGAGAAGTCAGATGACGGAACGTGATCCTGCTTATATTCTTTATACTTCCGGCTCTACCGGACAGCCAAAGGGTACAGTGATCAGTCATCGTGCGTTAATTGCATATAGCGACTGGTTCATTCACGCATTTGACATTAATGAAAGAACTGTTTTTGGAAGCCAGACACCGTTGTATTTTAGTATGTCTGTTTCTGATTTGTATGCCTCACTTCGTACTGGAGCAACGTATCAGATTATTCCGAAAAAGTATTTTTCATTTCCGATGCAGCTTATTGAGTATCTGAACACTTATAAGATAAATACGATTTACTGGGTTCCTTCTGCACTTAATATTGTGGCAAATTGGGATACATTTGCTTATATTAAACCGGAATATCTTAAAAAAGTGCTATTTGCTGGCGAGGTGATGCCAGTAAAACAATTAAATTACTGGCGGAAGGCGCTCCCTGATGTTTTCTATGCCAATTTGTTTGGTCCGACAGAAACAACCGATATATGCAGTTATTATGTCGTAAATCGTACATTTTCTGATGATGAGACACTTCCGATTGGTGTTGCTTGCAGCAACTGTGATTTGATTATTGCAGATGAGAACGGAAAGGAGGCTGCAAGTGGTGAACTTCTTGTCAGAGGCCCATTTCTTGCAGATGGTTATTGTCATAATCCGGAAAAGACCGCTGAAGTTTTCGTTCAGAATCCACTGAATGATGCTTATCCCGAAATCGTATATCGTACAGGTGACCTTGTATACAGAGGCGAGGACGGTCTTTTAAGATATCAGGGAAGAAAAGATTTCCAGATCAAACATATGGGATACCGTATTGAACCTGGTGAAATTGAAGCTGCCATCGGTGCACTTTCGGAAATTCATGCATGTGTATGCATTTATCTTGAAACTACGGACGAAATTCTTTTATTTTATCAGGGAAAGATTAAACAGGAAGCTCTCTCGGCGGCAGCTTCAGGCAAACTTCCTGCTTATATGCGCCCAAATAAATTCATTCGAATTCGTCAGGTGCCTTATAATTCAAATGGTAAGGTTGATAGAAAGTTATTGAAAAAGAACTATCTGGAAGAAAATCAGCTATAACACTATAGCAGAAAAAACTATATAAAAAGTAACTATTACAATGACTATAACAATATTTATAAACACTATACGGAGGAAAATTAATTATGGACACTATTCTTGAAATTTTAGAAACGATTAAACCGGGAGCTGATTTTGCTTCATCCACAGATTTTATCGAAGAACATCTTTTAGAATCCATGGAGATTCTTCAGCTTGTATCTGAACTTAATGACGAATTTGATATTAATATCACGCTTCCTTATATTAAACCAGAGAACTTTAAGTCTGTGGAAAGCATTTACAACATGGTTCAGGAAATTTTAGAAGATGAGTAGGTGAAAATATGCAGTATAATTCATGGCTCTATCTCTTTCCTTTTCTTGGCGGCAGCATAATTCTTTATTATTTAATTCCTGTAAAGCGCCGCTGGATTGGTCTTCTTTTTTCGAGCCTGCTGTTTTATATTCTTGCAATGAAGAATCTGGTTGCCGTTGTTTTATTTACGACGGCAACCATTTATCTTGGCGCAAGAACAATTGAAGAATTCAATGAACAGTTCAAGTTAAAGAAAAAAGAGTTAGACCGTGCCGCCCGAAAAGAACTAAAGAGTAAAATAACAAAAAAGAATCGTTATGTTATCGCACTGTTATGTGTCATTAATTTCGGTATTCTATTTATCACAAAGTATTTTAATTTTTTTGGTGAAAATATCAACACTCTCTTCCATGCACTGCATATTTCCGCACAGATTCCATTCTTAGATATTTTTCTCCCACTTGGAATCTCCTTCTATACCTTATCTGCCATCAGTTATATAACAGATGTTGCCCGGGGAGTATGCAAAGCAGAAAAGAATTATTTTCGCCTTCTCCTGTTTTTGATTTTTTTCCCGATTATTACAGAGGGACCAATTTCTCGTTATGGACAGCTTGGAGAAGAGTTAAAAGCAGAACATCATTTTGATTATAAGCAATTTTGTTTTGGCGCTCAGCTTATCGTGTGGGGGCTTTTTCAGAAAGTTCTTCTTTCTGACCGTGTAAATATGTATGTCCGCGCTATTTTTGCAAATCATGAGAAATATTCCGGGTTTCCGGTTATTATGGCAATTCTTTTGTATACATTCCAACTCTACATGGATTTTGCCGGCTGTATCAACATTGCACGGGGAAGCGCGCAGCTTTTTGGAATTACATTAGAAGAGAACTTTAAGCGGCCTTTCTTCGCCACTTCCGTTAATGAGTTCTGGCGCAGATGGCATATCACTCTCGGAGCCTGGTTCAAAGATTACATTTTTTATCCAATCTCCCTCGGAACGCATTTTCAGAAATTCAGTCAGAACTGTAGAAAACATATGAACCGTTACTATGCCGCAACTATTCCTGGCATTTTTGCATTGTTTGCTGTTTGGTTTGGAAATGGAATCTGGCATGGAGCCGAATGGAAATACATTATTTATGGACTTTATTACTACGTTATCATGGTTCTCGGAATGTTGCTTGAACCGGCTTTCGTAAGTTTTTGCAGCAAACTTAATATCGACAGAAATGCTTCCTGGTATCATACAATGCAGGTAGTGCGTACTTTTATCCTTGTAAATATTGGAATGCTTATATTCCGGTCAAAGGATATTAAAACAGCAATCACTATGCTTGGTTCCGTATTTCAACCGTGGCATGGAAAATCTAATTTCTGGCAGCTGGCATTTAACCGGGGCGGTCTATTTAAATTAGACTTTCTGCTTATTGCCTTCAGTGTCATTCTCCTTTATTTTATCGGAAAGAAACAGGAAAATGGTCATTCTATCCGTGAACTGATTCTTGCACAGCCATTACCGATTCGCTGGGCCATCTATATAATTCCGATTGTATTGATTATCATTGCTGGGGCCTATGGACCAGGATGGGGCGTTGCAGATTTTATTTACGCTAAATTTTAACTTACAGGAGGATTTAAAATGTCTAAAAAACGAATGATAACGAAAAGCGTAATTTTCCTGTTGATTTTAGCGTTTATACTGAAAATCTTTTCCTCCCTTTCTATCGCTATGGGATATAACGCTAATCCGCTGTATAACTATTCCAGCTATAGCATTTTTCAGGAGCCAGATAATAGTATTGATGTACTCTCCATCGGAGACAGCAATGTATACAGCAGCATTTTCCCTCTCGTATGGTGGGAACAACAGGGATTTACCGGATATACCTGGGGACAGCCAAGCCAGCGTATCCCGGAAACTTACGAATATTTAAAGAAAATTTATAAACACCAGAAACCATCTATCGTCCTAATTGATGGCAACAACCTTTTCCGTGATAAAACCGATATTGATAACCTCGACTCTATCACAAAGGCCAAACTTGCAACTATTTTCCCTGTTATCAGTTTCCACAAAAATCTGAATCCTCGCAGATTGAAAAATATTTTTGGGAATCAACACTCCGTTATGAAAGGATATTATTATCGAAAGGCCTCTCATAAAGTACATAAGAAAAAGCACCGCATGAAATTCACCAGAAAATGCTGGCAGATTAACAAACTCAGTGCTTCTACTTTTTCCAGGTGTATTCATTACTGCAAAAGCCAGGGTTCTATTCCTGTTCTGATTTCCGTTCCAAACTATAACGGATGGAATTATCAAAAGCATAATGCCTTACAGGAAATTGCCGATAAAAACGGAATCAACTTTGTCGATCTGAATCTGGAATTAAAGAAACAGATTAATTGGAAAAAAGATAGTGTAGATGGCGGCGACCATCTTAATATCAAGGGTGCTAAAAAGACCTCTGCCTATCTTGGAGAATATCTGAAAAAAGAGTATGGTCTTCCTGACCGCAGGGGAACTGCGAATTATAAACAGTGGGATAACGATGTGGAGGAATGGGAAAAGTTAATGTTGCTGGATAAGCACAGGAAAGTTGGTTTGTAGTGACAGACAGACGCTCCCGAAAAGAGAAGATATCCTATATTTGTGGCCTGGGAGCAAAGGTTGGATGCGAGCACATAAGCGAACATTCAACCTGCAGCGACGAAAGTCACAAATATAGGTTCTTTCTTTTTGGTGGCGTCAACTTTGCCATTCGGCAAACCAGAAGCTCCCCCACCTCTCGGTGGGGGAGCTTCCTTTATTATGTAACTAAATGGCTAATTCTTATTAATCAAATTCTAACTAATCTTCTTTTGCCCATCCGTAAGAACACTTAACAGCTTTCTTCCAGCCTTTAAGTAATTTCTGGCGGTTGTCATCATCCATCTGTGGGTCGAATACTCTGTCGATAGCCCAGTTAGCGATAACGTCTTCTTTACTGTTCCAATATCCAACTGCAAGACCTGCGAGGTATGCAGCACCCATAGCTGTTGTCTCAACACACTGTGGACGATGTACAGGAGCGTCAATGATATCAGCCTGGAACTGCATTAAGAAGTCATTCTTACAAGCTCCACCATCAACCTTAAGAGCTGCTAACTTAACACCTGCATCAGCCTGCATAGCTTCAAGGATATCATATGTCTGATATGCAAGAGATTCTACTGTAGCACGAATGATATGAGCTTTGTTACATCCACGTGTAAGACCTACGATACATCCACGAGCATACTGATCCCAATGAGGAGCTCCGAGTCCTGTAAATGCAGGAACTACATAACATCCGTTAGTATCTGGAACTTTGTTACAGAAGAATTCGGAATCTGGAGCTGCGTCTACAATCTTAACTTCGTCACGTAACCACTGAATAGCTGCACCTGCTACGAATACAGAACCTTCTAATGCATAGTTAACTTCGCCGTCAAGTCCCCATGCGATAGTAGTTACAAGACCATTCTCAGATAATTTAACTTCTTTACCGATATTCATTAACATGAATGTACCAGTTCCGTATGTATTCTTAGCTTCACCAGGATTGAAACATGTCTGTCCAAATAAAGCTGCCTGCTGATCACCTGCTGCTCCAGCGATAGGAATTCTTCCCTGGAAGAGGCTCTCATCTGTCATACCATAAATTTCACTTGATGGCTTAGGTGTAGGAAGCATTGATTTAGGAATATCTAATTCTGCTAAAATCTCATCATCCCACTGAAGAGTATTGATGTTGAATAACATTGTTCTTGCTGCGTTAGAGTAGTCTGTTACATGAATCTTTCTTCCTGATAAGTTGTAGATTAACCATGTATCGACTGTACCGAACATTAACTCGCCTTTTTCAGCTCTTTCTCTTGCTCCAGGTACGTTCTCAAGAATCCAGTGAATCTTTGTTCCTGAGAAGTAAGCATCAATAACAAGACCTGTTTTTTCTCTGATTTTATCTACTAATCCTCTTTCCTTTAAGGAATCGCAGTATTCAGATGTACGACGGCACTGCCAAACGATTGCATGATAGATTGGCATTCCTGTTTCTCTATCCCAAACGATAGTTGTCTCACGCTGGTTAGTAATACCGATACCAGCAATGTCTGCTGCTGTAACACCAAGCTTCTCCATAGCCTGACGTGCAACGGATAACTGAGTATGCCAGATTTCTTTTGCGTCATGCTCTACCCAGCCTGGCTGTGGATAATACTGTGTAAATTCTTCCTGCGCTACACTACAGATCTCACCTTTTTCATTAAATAAGATACAACGGTTACTAGTTGTTCCTGCGTCTAACGCCATCATGTACTTAGCCATAAGTAAACCCTCCTTAAAATAATTCATTACGTTCTGGTCAAGCCCAATACCTTCCTGACCTCTGCTTTTATATTAACATAATTTCTGTGCGGTGTATTTAGACAATTCGCTTTTTTTGTATGTTTCTATCGTCTTTTTGCATGATAAATCACGTTAAAATTTGTGGTTTTTGAAGCATATTAGATAATTATTTTTTTAACAAATTATTTCTGGTAGTTGTTTTGTCCATTTTATTGAATTATTTTTATTTATTTATACTACATTTTGTATGCAACTATAATTTTACTATTTAATTCATTAAGAGATAGACGCCCGAGAAGAGATACGATATCCTATATTTGTGACTTTAGTCACGGCGGTTTAAATGCTCGCTTAAAGCGCTCGCATCTAAACCTTGCTCCGAGGCCACAAATACAGGGTATCGGTTCTCTTCTCGGGCTGTTTTTGGCTGGAGTTTTTGAATATAGGATAGAGTTGTTTTTGTTTTGGTAAAACCTATTGAAAATATCCCTATAAAATGCTATGTTTTTTGTATCAGAAACTTCATCAGGATATCATTGGAAGTGCAGAGGAATGGATGGGAAATTAAAAAGTAAGGAGAGGAAAACGAATGAAAAAAATGGGGAAAGTAGCAAGACTAGCAGCATTGTTAGTATTAACTCTTTTATTCGGATTGTTTTCAATTGGATCAGGAAATAATTTAAATAAAGTACAGGCCGCTACAACATTAAACAATCCGAGAACTGTAGCAGATTCGTCTATGAACGCTAAACAGAAAGTGACATGGGATTGTGTATGGTTTGGAGCATACCCACAAAGTGAAGTGACAAGCGGAGATATTTATAATAAATTAAAAAATGCGACAGGCTGGGATGAGAATAATGATATTGTGATAGATGGGAACAAGTATCGGAGATTAAAGGGGGAAGATGCGACATATTATAATACTAAACGTGTTTTAAATTATTATGATTGGATTGAGGATTATTCTACTTATCATTATTTTAAATATGAGGCAATTAAATGGAGAGTTTTAAATGTAAGTAATGGAGAGGCATTGCTATTGGCAGATCAAGCCTTAGATAGTCAGCGATATAATCAAAATAGTGAGGATATTACTTGGGAAAAAAGCAGTATAAGAAGTTGGTTGAATGCACAGGATACTATAAATAATCAAGAAGGAATAAATTATAGGAAAGGAAATTTTTTGAATGAGGCTTTTTTTCTAAGTGAGCAAGCAGGGATACTACCGAGAAACATAGCAAATAAAAACAACGCTACTTATAATACTTCTGGTGGAAATAATACTTTAGATAAAATTTTTTTGCTAGCAGAAACGCAAATTTGTGGTTTGGATGCAAAAAAATACGGTTTTATAATGGATCATAGTATAGATGATGAAGCAAGACAAAGTAAATGTGCAGAATATGCCTTTGCAATGGGATGTTATAAATTTGTAGAAACAAAATATGCAGAAAATGTAAATTGGTGGCTCCGTTCGCCAGGTGGAAGTAGTAAGGCTGCACTTAAAATAGATTATGATGGAAGGAGTAGAACAGGTGGCAGTAGTATAGATAGTATTGAAGCTATTCGCCCTGCTTTGTATTTGAAGATTTCTTCCTCCAACCTTTATTCCTATGCAGGAACTGTGTGCTCTGATGGAACAATAAATGAAACGCCTGCCCCTGCTAGAGTATATCAAGATAATACATCCTCTGGAAACACTGGTAATAATAGCAGCTCCAATAACACCACAGGAAATAACAATAGCAATAACGCGAACACCACAGGAAATAATAATAGCAATAATACCAACAACAATAAAAACAATACCACAGCAAATACCAAGCCATCCAACAAAACTACCGCATCCAAGAAACCAACCAAACGCGCTCTTCTGCCAGTAGAAAAAATGACAGGTTCCCTGAAATCTGTGAAGTCACCAGCAAAGAGCACTCTTGCGATTACCTGGAAGAAGTTAAGGAAAGTGACTGGCTATCAAGTACAGTTTTGTGCAAAGAGCAATTTTAAAAAAGGAACGATAGAACGTAAATTTAAACAAAAAGTTACCAAGACAAAAGTTCGTCCATTAAAGAGTAAGAAAAAATATTATGTACGAATGCGCCCGTATACCAAGTCAGGTTCTAAAACGTACTATGGTAAATGGAGTAAGGTAAAGAGTGTGAAGATTAAATAATATTCAAGTTACTATTTAATTCATTAGATAGACAGACGCCTGCGAAGAGAGCCTATACCTTATATCTGTGACTCTATCACTGCGGGTTGAATGTTCGCTTGCCCGCTCTCATTCAATCCTCGCTCTAAGGCCACAGATATAAGGTATAGGCTCTCTTCGCAGGCTGTCTTTGACTGGATTTTGTTTGAATTAAAATAGTGGTTGGAGAGATTTGGGGGGAGACCCAGCGCGAACAGGCCGCTCTCCTTGAGGGCCGGCAGCAGCT
>OGWV01002543.1_pt1 | contig 11122 bp, 10 predicted proteins | sample 1576081 | NCBI WGS metagenome assembly OGWV01 (sample SAMEA3541541, study PRJEB24748) | human gut metagenome | biome: human gut; feature: human-associated habitat; material: faeces | place: China | collected 2012 | reverse complement strand
ATATCTGTCTGTAACAAAGAAAAATAATTTTGAAGGAGGTGATGACTATAAGATGAAAATAAACAGTTTGATTTCATGGGTAGGTGGAAAGAAGTCTATTAGAGATTTGATCTATGCAAGATTTCCACAAAGCTATGGAAGATATATTGAAGTGTTTGGTGGAGGAGGGTGGGTACTGTTTGGAAAAAAGCCAGATAAGTTTGAGGTCTATAATGACTTCAATAACAACCTTTCAAATATGTTTGCGGTTGTAAGAGATCAGCCATTGGCTTTTATTCAGGAACTTGGTTATCTTCCTGAAAACGGAAGAAATATCTTTAATCTTTATAAAGAAATTATAACCAAGCAAAGAGTAGAAGATAAATTTTTACAGGAAGAAATGGAAAAGGTAAAGGTTTATTTTACCGAGCTTCAGCAAGAAGAAATCATGGAAATCATGAATCAAGAACGAATTGAAAAACAGGATGTAAAACTTGCTGTTGCATTTTTTAAGCTTGTCAGATATTCCTATGGTTCAGGGTGTAAAACTTTTGGATGTCGACCTTACGATGTACGTAAAGCATTTAATACAGTCTGGCAAATCAGCGACAGATTGGCAAATACAGTTATAGAAAACAAGGATTTTGAGGCACTGATTATTCAATATGATCGATCAGATGCCTTTTTTTATTTGGATCCTCCCTACTATGAAACGGAAGGACATTATTCTGTCGTATTCACAAAGGAAGATCACATTCGCTTAAGGGATACCTTAAAGAAATTACAGGGAAAGTTCCTGCTATCTTACAATGACTGTGAATTTATACGAGATCTGTACAAAGATTTTTATATTGAAGGATTTTCAAGAATCAACAATATGGCTCTTCGTTATGATAAGAGTTCACAGTTTCCAGAAGTGTTGATTTCCAATTACAATCCTATGAAGAATTCAGGAATACAGAAACAGCTTGATTTATTTGAGCAGGATGGAGGTGATGAAAATGATGAATGAGTATCAGATGAAACTTGAGGAAGGGAATAAAGTGACCCTTCCTGAAAGTTTAGTTAACAAGTTGCTGTTAAGAAAAGGTGAAACAGTCTGTTTGATTCAGGAAGATGGTATCAAGGACAAGTGCTTTAAAGTAACTGCAGAAAATGAAAAAGAACTGTTCGATGAAGATTTTTACTGCATTCCCAAAAGGGTATTTGATATGTGTCATTTGGATTATGAAAGTATTCAAATCATCGTTGAACAGGGACAAATGGTCATTACCAATCCACAGTATGTGTTGAGCTATTTAGGAAAAGATATGATTACCTGTCTTTTAAAGCAAAATGTGGATTTAGGATTATTTGCAAAGGATCTTGTAGATTTATTAAATGAACAGACAATCGAAGAAGCTGTTTAGAAAAGGAGGAAACAATGGTACAAATTTTAAAGAATAAAAAAGTAAAGGTCATTATCTGTTTGATGATCATCTTAATAATGCTTGTATTAACAATGAAACAGTCTTATGCGGCAGGAGATGTTTCAAGTGTTATCCAGCAGGCTTGGAAACAAATGGAGTCGCAGATTAAAAATATTGTCAACAATGTTGTGTTTCCTGTTATTGATATCATACTTGCTGTCTTTTTCTTTGCTAAACTTGCAATGGCATATTTTGATTACAGAAAACAAGGACAGTTTGATTGGACAACACCAGCAATACTGTTTGCGTGTTTAACGTTTTCTTTGATTGCACCAAACTATATCTGGAAAGTCCTATAGAGGAATAGATTATGTTTTTATGGGATTTTGTCGCAGATAAGGTCATGGGACAGATTGTTGACTGGATCTACAGTAAGCTACTTGAATTTTTAGGTGAATTCTTTGGCATGATGGGATCAATGGGAGCAGATCTGTTTGACTATGACTTTGTAAGAGCCATTATTGAACTGTTTAGACTTTTTGGATGGGCGCTGTTTGTTTCAGGAATGGTCGTTGCAGTATTTGAGATTGCCGTTGAATATCAAAGCGGTCGAGGCAGTATCAAAGATGCCTGTCTTAATGCTATGAAAGGGTTTATGGCTGTGTCTTTGTTTACTGTATTGCCTGTAGAATTATATAAGTTCTGTATTTCTTTGCAGGTAACCATGTCCAATGGACTTGCTAAACTTGTAGGAAGTCAGTCCGTAGGTGATTCAGCAATTAAGTCACTGTCGTATATGCAAAAGCTGTCGCTTGGAACGGTATTGCTTATCTTTTTGCTGATTATGATGGGCTATTCCATTATCAAAGTGTTCTTCGCAAATCTAAAAAGAGGAGGTATCCTTTTAGTAATGATTGCAGTAGGATCGCTTTATATGTTTTCAATTGTGCGTGGCTATACAGATGGTTTTATTCAATGGTGCAAGCAGATCATTGGTATATGTCTTACTGCATTTTTACAGGCAGTAATTTTAATTGCAGGTCTGGGTGTTATGAAAGAAAACTGTCTTTTAGGAATCGGCTTGATACTGGCATCCAGTGAAATTCCACGAATTGCAGGACAGTTTGGACTTGATACAAGCATGAAAGCAAATATCATGTCTACTGTTTATGCGGCTCAGTCAGCTATGAATATTACAAAAACAATTATGAACAGAAGCTAATAATCATCTTGCATTTTTCCTGTTTATTTGGTATTTCTGTTGTAGGAGGTACAGCATGACTATCGAAGAACTGAAAAAATATAAATGGTTTGTTGCAACATGCAAGTATGAAGGTATCGTTGGGAAAAAGCATTGGTTTACATATGATGTTGATAATTTAAATACAAATTTGTTAAGTGGAATGATTTTAGTTGATGATGAACTTGTAAAAGAAACAGAAGAAAAGGGTGTCTGGCAGGACTGTGTTTTTGATGCGATTTGTGATGAAAAAGTTCAAATCGTACAGCAATGTTCAAAGCCAATCATTCTTTATGAAGAAGTTCCAGAATATGATGAGTGGGTGAATCTGTTATTGTATCGCTATCTTGAACAGCATTATTATGAAAAGAAATGGATGACCTATATACAGGTCGATAGAAAAATGAATGATGAAATGAGGTTGAACTAAAATGTATATGTATCCCGATAATTTAAAAGGGAAGGCAACATTATGGCTATGGTATTTAAGAGATATTGGAATCGTAGGTGTGGGGGCAATCATTGGAGTGATTGCTATTTCTCATGCCAATTTTTATATGCCAATGGCATTAGTAGGGTGCTATGCTTTTTTAACTATCCGTATGGCTGATACCAGTATCTTTGATTTTTTATCATATGCCTTTGCCTTCTTTATATTTTCACAACAGCTATATAAATGGCATTTTACAGGTGAAATAAAAACACCCTTGAATACAGAAAACAGGAAAAAGAAATGGAGGCTATGATGAAAAGAAAGAAGAAAACAGAGAAGAAAGATACCGTGCAAAAGAAAACAAAGAAAAATAAAAAAGTATCCAGTACAAGGATGCTAATCAATACTAAGACGATTACCGATTACAGTTTAAAACTGTTTAATGGAGAGGAAGTCGTCTTTTTTGTTGTTCAGCCACAAAATCTTTCTGTTATGTCAAAAGAAAACATAGGTGCAAAGATATTTGCACTTACAAATGTTGTAAAAGGACTAAATGCCCCAACGGCGTGCGCACCGCCATGCGCGGGCAGGAGCGCGTGTTCCATCTGGCCGCGCTCATCGCGATCCCCTTCTCCTACCACAGCCCGGACAGCTACGTGGACACCAACATCAAGGGCACGCTGAACGTGCTGAACGCCGCGCGTGAGCTGGACACCCAGCGCGTGCTCGTCACCTCCACCAGCGAGGTCTACGGCACGGCGCAGTACGTGCCCATCGACGAGAAGCACCCGTTCCAGGGCCAGAGCCCCTACTCCGCCACCAAGATCGGCGCGGACCGCCTGGCCGAGAGCTTCTACCGCAGCTTTGACCTGCCCGTCACCATCGTGCGCCCGTTCAACACCTACGGCCCGCGCCAGAGCGGACGCGCCATTATCCCGACCATCATCACCCAGCTGCTGGCCGGTCAGACCGAGATCAAGCTCGGCAGCCTGACCCCGACCCGCGACTTCAACTATGTCAAGGACACGGCCAACGGCTTTATGACGATTGCCGACTGCGACGCCGCGATTGGCCAGGAGCTGAACATTGCGACGGGCATTGAGCATTCCATCGGTGATCTGGCCAACGAGCTGATCGCCCAGATCAACCCGAACGCCAAGATCGTCTGCGAGGCCGAGCGTCTGCGCCCCGAAAAGAGCGAGGTCAACCGCCTGCTGGGCGATTCCACCAAGCTGCGTGAGCTGACCGGCTGGGCGCCCCAGTACACCTTTGAGCAGGGCCTGGCTGCGACCATCGAGTTCCTGCGCGGCAACCTGGATCAGTACAAGGTCGGGCAGTATATTCTGTAACATCGCAGATTTTTCATGCACTGTAGGGGCCGGGTACGCCCGGCCCCCGACCTTGCCAAGCCGGATACCTTGCGGCGCGGCGAACAGCCGGGCGAGGCACGCCTCGCCCCTACAGGAATCTGATTTTATGTCAAACGTTTCCAAAAAGAAGTTGTCCCTACCCACCGTGCAGCAGCCCGCCGCCCGGTGGGCTTTCGTGTTGGCGGTCTGCGCCTCGCTGGGCGTCGTCGTCAGCTACTACTGGCGCGTGTTCTACGGGCTGGACGCCCGCGGCGTATCTGCGGCGGGCGTGACCGGCCTTTGCGTGGGGCTGGCCGTACTGGCCGGTGCGGCGGCGCTGGCGCTGCGGCGGGTCAGGGACTTTGCCAAAAAGGGCGCGGCGTGCATTCTGCTGTGCGGCGTGCTGTTTGCCTTTGCCAACCCGCCGATGCAGACCCCCGACGAGACCGACCATTATCTTCGCACCTACGCTATATCCATGGGCCGGTTCGATTTTGATGCCCAGCGCGGCTACCCCGAGGACGTGGACGAGCTTGTCGCAGCGTTCCCCGGCGCGTGGGTCAACGCGCACACCTCGGCAGGGCTGGGCACCGATCCCGACACCCACGCCGAACAGCCGTTCAACTCCGCCGGGTACGCGCTGAAGCAGTACGGCAAGGATGGCCGGGTGGAGAGCATCCGGGACAGTTTTGAACAGTATCTTACCTGGTTGTATAGGGACTCTTTGCCGCAGCGCGTGACCGAGCCGGTCAGCTTTCTGATTTTGCCGTTTTTGCCCGGTGCGCTGGGCATGGCACTGGCGCGGCTGTTTGGGCTTGGCGCACTGGGCTGCCTGTACGGCGGGCGGCTCGTGAACCTGCTGGCCTACACGGCGCTGTGCTATGCAGCGCTGCGCAGTGCGCACAAATGCAGACCTGCGTTTTTGTGTATTATGCTTATGCCGATGTCGCTCTACATGGGTGCGTCGCTGAGCTACGACGCGACGCTTTTGGGCTGCTATTACCTCATGCTGGCCCTGCTGACGCGGGACGAATGGAACGATAAGACGGCGCTTTTTTATGCGCTGGCCTGCGTGTTTGCCAACGGCACCAAGCCGTATATCAATCTGCTGTGGGTCGTGCTGCCGCTGATTTTACGGAAATCCGAGTGGAAGGTGCGTTTCAGCCGCGCCGTGTACGCCGTACTGACCGCTGCGGGCGCACTGGCGCTGACCCTCGGTGTGGAGCAGTACGGCACGCTTTTGCGCCACAACTACGGCGCGATTGCCCGCCAGGGCGGCACCACCGTGAACGGCGGTGCGCAGCTGCTGTTTGTTTTGAAAAATCCGCTGCGTTACATCGCGGTTTTGCTGGGCACACTGTATGAGAACGACGGGTTCCTCGGCCAGCTGGGGCTGTTTGGCTGGAAGGATATGCCGATTGCGTTTATCAGCATCACCGCACCGCCGGTGCTGCTGGCGGCGGCGATGCTCTGCACCGCGCAGACCGACACGCTGGGCCGACGCCGCACGGGCTGGCTGGGCGTGTTCGGCCTGGTCTACGCCGTGGGTGCGATGACCGCCATGTACATCACCTACACACCGGTGGGCATGGTGCGCATCGTCGGCTTGCAGACGCGGTATTTCCTGCCGGTCTGGCTGCTGCTGGTGCTGGCCGCGGCGGCTGTGCTGCGGCGGGTGCTGGCCCCGCGGCTGACCGCGGCCAAGGGCGAGGCGCTGGCGGTAACGCTGTGCGGCTGGTATGCGTTTGCCGGGGCCGTGCTTTTGTTCCAGCATTACTTTGTGGGACCGGTGTATACGATTTATAAGTAAAGAAAAGGCTTCTCCCCTCGGGGGGAGAAGCTGTCACCGAAGGTGACTGATGAGGGGCGGGTGTGCTCCGGCACGCCGTTCACGGGCAATTATGGCAAGGCCGCCCCTCATCCGGCCCTACGGGCCACCTTCCCCCACGGGGGAAAGCTTACCACAACACGAAAGGAGGCTCACGCCCATGCTGCATCTACTCTACGCCCTTGCGCTGCTGCTTCTGCTCTGCGGGGCCTGTGCGATTCTGGCGGAGCGGTTTACCCTCTCCCCCGCCTTGCTGCCGCTGCCGGTATTGAGCGGCGCGGTGGTCGTGCTGTATCTCTGCGGGGTCGCGGGTTTCCTGCGCGTTGGCGCTGTGGCTGTACTGCTGGCGCTGGCCGCCGTGTGGGTCGTCGGGCTTGTGCAATACCGCCCCGCCGGGGTGGCCGACGCCTGGAAAAGAGCGGTCTCCGTCCCCGGTTTCACGCTGTTTTTAGGCGGTGCTGCGTTTATCTGGCTGCTGTTCTGTGTACAGCAGCCGATGTTTACCCAGTGGGATGAGTTCACGGCGTGGGGCCTGGCCCCCAAGATGGTCGTGGAGCGCGGCGCATTCTATGTGGCCGACCCGGTCAACCTGAAGGCGTCCTTCACCTACCCGGCAACGAGTCTGATCACATTTTTGTTCCAGCCCTTCGGCCCTTGGGCCGAGTGGGCCTGTCTGGCCGCCATTGACACGCTGGCGCTGGCCTGTCTGGCCGCTGCGTCCGCCCTGCCGCGGGAGCGCTGGGCGGGCGGCATGCTTGTGTTTGCGGCGGGGTTCCTGCTGCCGTTTTTCTTCTCGGCCACGCCCACGGGCAGCTACGCAGCGCAGTACGTCAACGCCATGGCAGACCTGCCGCTCGCGATGCTGTTCGGCGGCACGCTCTGCCTGTATTTTGCGGTGGGACGCCGCAAAATCGTCTACTGGCTTGTTGCGCTGCCGCTGGCCGTGCTGACGCTGACCAAGGACATCTGCTTTGCCTACGGGCTGATTGCGGCATTCCTGATCGGGCTGGATCTGTGGCTGGCCGCAGACGAGCCCTGCAGAAAGGCGTTTTCCAAGGCTCTGCTCCGGGCGGGCGCACTGGCTGTTATCGTGCTGGCGGCGTTTTCAAGCTGGGGCCGCTACACGGCGGCTGTCACCCCCACGGCGGACACCGCCGCGAGCGTCGGCAGTGAGGGCCTGAGCTACGGCGCGGTATTGGTCGGCGGCGTAAAGCAGCTGCTGGGCATGGGCCGCACTGAAAAGTTTGCGCAGATCATGGCCGCCATGGGCAGCGCGTTCTTTACGCGGCGCATCTGCCTTTTGGGCGGCGGCATCATGGCTGTGGCTGCCATTACGATGGTCGCCGCCGCGGCATGGCTGGCCGCCGACAGGGGCGCACCGCGCCGCCGCGTGCTGGCCGCGCATCTGGGGTTTGCGTTCTGCTTTGCGGCGCTGTATCTGTTCCATCTGATTCTGTACAACTACAACTTCTCCGACCTGGAGGGACTGGCGCTCAAGGACTATGACCGCTATCTGGCCCCCTACTATCAGGCGTGGATGCTGGCGATGCTCTGCCTGCTGGCGCGCGGCGCGCGGGAGCGGCTGGCGCAGCTGGCGACGGGCGGCGCGGCGGCGGTGATTTTTGCCGTATTCTGCTGGCGCGGTGTGCCCGCGGCGGGCTTCTGGTCCGGTGCCGACAGCCTGTACACGCTGCGCGCCGACGTGCAGAACCGCGCCGACACGATGAACACCGTGCTGGGCTGGCCGGACCGCGTGCTGGTCATCAGCCAGGGCGACGACGCCACGCGATGGTATTATTATCGGTACGAGCTGACCGCGCAGGTCGTGAACGGCTTTGGCGGCTTCTATGGCCGCCTGGGCGAGACGCAGGACCGCTGGGACAGCGATTTTATGAATCTGGTCGAGAGCGAAAACTGGACGCTCTACGACTACAAGGCCGTCTGCGTGCCGGACACGCTGGTCGCCTACATGGCCGAGAAGGACTGCGATTATATCCTGATCGACCGCGCGGACGACTATCTGCAGCGGGAGTTCAGCCCCCTGTTTGAGGGCGGGCTGACCAACGACATGCCCGCAACGCTCTATCATTTTGAGGGCGCGGACGCGGCAGTGCCGTTCAAGCTGGCAGCTGTGGCAGAAAGCGGGGTGGAGTAAATGCGTAAACCGCTTTTGAAGGCGCGGCAGCTGCTTTTGCTGGCGTATCTGCTGGCGGCGGTGCTCTGGGTGGTGCGGTGTCTCGTCGGCTGCGGCGTCATGCTGAACTACAAGCTGCAGGGCAAAATGCCCCAGACGCACGTGGATGCCGCCGAGCTGGTGACCGAGAGCTTTGCGCCCTATTCGTCCAACGAATGGTGGACGCCGCCGGACGACGACCCGGCGTGGTATCTTTCCACCGACAGCGACCCGCATATTTACTGGCAGGGCCAGGGGTATATCGAGACCGCCGTGCTGGACGCGGCGCACCGACTGCCCCCGGGCGGCGTGGCGCTGTACTATTTGAAGCCCGGCCAGACCGACTACACCGAGGCGCAGAAGGTCTACGCCAGGGTCACGGCCCCCGGCGTCTACACGTTTGATTTGGGCGGGCAGTGGGTCACGGGGCTGCGCATTGACCCGGACAGCGTGGGCGGCTATGAATTTGCGCTTCGCAGCGATTGTGAAGATATTCAGAATTTTTCCGATGTTTTTTTGTTCGCGAAACGCAGTGGCGGTGATTTTCACAAAATTATAGCAACAACCATTGAACATATCAGCGATAAGATCGAGGTGGAAAGAGAGGTTCAGACAGTAATTTCTGCAAAGAAGATGGAACAGAAGATTATGAATGTAATTCCTGTTTTCATTATTTTATATCTGAATCTGACATCAGGAGAATTTTTGGCACCATTGTATGGAAATATTTTTGGAATTAGTGTTATGACAGGCGCGTTGGGTGCGTATCTTGCTGCAATAAAAATTTCCGCAAAAATGACAGCTATTAAGGTCTGACAGATATGTGGGTGGAGTGTTAAGTGTATTCTGAAGAGTTGAGTGAAATCTGGGAAGGAATATATGAAGAATAGAAAAAGTGAAAAGCAGGGACAGAGCCTTTATCGAAAAATGGGGAAGGTCTTTGCGTTATTTGCTGTGTTGGCGGGGGCAGCGCTGATACAGGAATCTATGAATCCGGTGTTAAAGCAGGGAAATGTATTGGAGCGGCAGGCATATGGAGATGGCAACTACGATGCAGAACTTATCTGGGAAATTCCAGAGAAGGAACTGGAACAGGAACTGTCAGTGCACGTGGCAGAGCAGGGGCTGACGAAGGAAGAACAGCAGGCATTGCTTACGGCGGCAGAGCAGGAGATCGCAGAGACTTTTCCGGGAGAAAATGAATCTGTAGATGAGATCCGAAAGGATGTCTGCATCCAGTCACAGTATCAGGACGGACAGGTGACGGCAGATTGGAGTTTTGATTCTTATCAGTATGTCGATCTGGAAGGGCATGTAATGAATGACAGTTTAGAGGAAGAGGAAATATTGGTGAAGGCTGTCGTGGAATTAGGCTGTGACAGTCAGACGTTGGAGTATCAGTTTTTCTTTCAAATTTGTCCAAAGATATATTCAGAGAAAGAAAAAATCAACAATAAATTAAAACAGGAATTAATAAAAAAGAACGAAAAAACCAATGATTCTACGCTGATTTTGCCGGAATCCATAGATGACCAGACAATCATATGGAAGGAAAAAAGTGAGAGAATGCCTTTAAAATTGCTGTTTCTTGGGATGATTGCAGCGGGCTGTGTTCCATTGGTCGAGAAATCCAGAAAGCAGGAAGAGGAAAAACGGCGAAAAGAAAAATTGCAGTCTGAGTATCCGGAGCTGGTGAGCAAGCTGACAATCCTTCTTGGGGCTGGAATGACATTATTTAGCGCATGGAATAAAATTACAACGAATTACAGCAATAAGCGGAAAAATAATACGATACCGATTCATCCGTTATATGAGGAGATGCTTATCACATGTCATGAGATTGAGAGCGGAGTTGGAGAGGCACGGGCTTATGAACGCTTTGGAGAGCGATGTGGATTGCATCGTTACCGGAAATTTTGCAGTTTGCTTGTCCAGAATCTTCGAAAAGGAACGTGCTCCGCCGCGAACCGCTCCACGGTCTGGCGGGACACCAGATGGTCGCCCCCAGCATAGAGGATCTCCGTGGAGACCTGCCAGGTGATGGGGTGCTCCCGCACATAGCACAGGTACGCCCAGGACAGCGTCTCCCCGAAGTCCGTGGGGATCTCCCCCTGTTCCCGCAGCGCCTGCTCCGACACACCGGCCCAGCCCATCATGTCCAAAATCAGCCGTCCCATGTCCAGCACCGGCGACACGAACAGGGCCCTGTCCGGCGTCCGTCCCTGAAGGGCCAGCATGGCGAAATAGGCCCCGATGCTGTTGGCCAGAAGGACGATGTGGTCATACTGCCGGCGGGCCGCGTCGTAGGCAGCTACGATCTGGGGCGCCGCCTCCCAGGGAAGCTCCCCCTGGTAGTCCACCCCCAGCATGTCGAAACCGGGGCAGACGGCCCGGAAGCGGTCGGCCTCCCCGGCGCTGCCGCCCTTGCCGTGGACATATAAAATTGCGCGTTTCAAATCTGTTCACCTCCGGGCTCAGCCTGTGGGGCTGTCTGCGGCCATGCGGTCCATCGGTTCCTGCACCTCGGCAAAGAACCGGGACAGATGTAACCCGTCCGCCGCCGCAAGGACAGCTCTGACTCAGGATTCCCTGAGCGGTGCTGCTATTATATCACAGTGAGTCAATCTGCTTTGGTGAAAGGTTATCATAAAACGAGATGTTGCCGCCGAAACCACCGCTCCACCCACTGCGGTAGAAGCAGCTGCTGTACC
>OGWV01002542.1_pt1 | contig 11125 bp, 10 predicted proteins | sample 1576081 | NCBI WGS metagenome assembly OGWV01 (sample SAMEA3541541, study PRJEB24748) | human gut metagenome | biome: human gut; feature: human-associated habitat; material: faeces | place: China | collected 2012 | reverse complement strand
AACGCAAGTACATTGTTGATTTGGTTGGGATAATCGCTTCTGCCCGTGCCGACAATAACCCGGGCGCAGGATCATCGGAATATCCCCGGTCAGGTCTACGATCGTAGATTCCAGACCGATGCCGACTTCCTCGCCGCCGTCTAAGATCATCTCGATCCTGCCGTCCATGTCCTCTTTTACATACTGCGCCAGCGTCGGGCTGGGTCTGCCGGACGTATTAGCGCTCGGCGCTGCAACAAATCCACCCGCCGCGCAGATAAAGCGCTGCGCAATGGAATCGGACGGGAACCGCACCGCTACCGTATCCAGACCTCCTGTCGTTTCTTTGGGTACAAGCACGGTTTTATTCAAAATCATCGTCAGGGGGCCCGGCCAAAAGCGCGCTGCCAGACGCTGCGCGATTTCCGGAACCGGATCCGCGATTTTGTAAATATCTTCCCACCGGCAGATGTGCACGATCAGCGGGTTGTCGGACGGCCGTCCCTTCGCCGCATATATTTTCCGCGACGATTCCGGATTCAGCGCATCTCCGCCCAGTCCGTAGACCGTCTCTGTCGGAAACGCCACCAGCCCGCCGGCTTTGATGATCTCGCCTGCCCGAAGAATCGCTTCCCCATCCGGATGTTCTTTATCCAGTGTAACTACGATTGTTTTCATGTTAATTTCCTCGTTTTCTCGTAAAAACCCGTATACAGTATAGCACAGAGGATACAGGGATGCAAACAAATGCACACGGAATCCTGCAGCGGCGCTTTCACGGCGGTTTGCAAGCCCGGGCGGTTGGATTTATAATATGAATAAAATAATTACAGAAAAGGAATCCTACACTCATGAAAATTCTCGTTACCGGTTTTACTCCGTTCGGCGGGGAAACCATCAATCCCTCCTGGGAGGCCGTCCGCGCTCTGAGCGATTCGATCGCAGGCGCAGATATCATCAAATGCGAAATCCCGACCGAATTTGAAGCTTCCATTGATGCGCTCAAGGCTGCAATCGACGCACATCAGCCGAATGCCATCCTCTGTGTCGGACAGTTCGGCGGCAGTCCATCCATTCAGATCGAACGCGTCGCCATCAATCTGCGGGACGCCCGCACCCCCGATAACGCAGGCTTCCAGCCGCACGACCAGCCGGTTGTTGACAGCGCACCTGACGCCTTTTTTTCGACGATTCCGACCAGGCAGATCACAGATCGGCTCCGCGCAGCTGGGATTCCCGCTGCGCTCTCCTACTCCGCCGGGACTTATGTATGCAACAACCTGCTCTATGCTGCGTTATATGAAAGCTCGCAGGCAGAAAAAGGAAACTCTGCGCGCTGCGGTTTTATCCATGTTCCCTATCTGCCCGATCAGGCTGCTGCTGCCGTTTCCAATGCTCCCAGTATGAGTCTTGAACTTATGGTACAGGCGTTGACAATTGCAGTGGGGACAATTGCAGAATGCAGATAAATTTTTCCGGAATTTCAAAATTTTTTATATTTTTTTCAAATTTTATGTAACCATTTGACACCCCGGCAGGATATATAAGCAGCATGTCTGAAAATTCTGCCGTGTCTTCCTATTCTAAACCCGCCGCACCGGTATAATCTAATCTTCCCGGTGCGGCGGGTTCCTTCTCATTGTCCTCATTTTTGATCCGGTTTCATTCCACGGCTCTGCTGCCCGGCGTCACTGCCCCATCTGCCGCCCAAGAAATCCGGACGCAGACTGAATCAGCTTTCGTTCCACTTCCCCCATACCGGGCGTTTTGCTCTGCCCCAGCAAAACCACCGCGCCAATCACGTCTCCCTCACAGTTAATCGGGCTGATTGCTTCGCAGACATATTCCTCCACGCCTTCCGGCGCGATCTGCACAAATGTGCGGTCTCCACGTGTCGCAAGTACAATCTGGCGGCTTTCGATCTGCTGCTCCATTTCCCGGCTCAGCGGTTTTCCAATCAGATTTCGGCAGCCTCCCGCCGCCGCGATAAACTGATCCCGATCCGCAATCAGAACCGTATACCCGGAAACCTGTGCAAGGCTTTCTGCATATTGCCTGGCAAAGGTCGTCATTTCCCCGATCGGAGAATATTTTTTCAGGATGATTTCTCCCTCCCGGTCGGTGAAGATTTCCAGCGGGTCCGCTTCCCGAATCCGCAGCGTTCTGCGAATTTCCTTCGGGATTACGATGCGTCCGAGGTCATCAATCCGACGGACAATTCCTGTTGCTTTCATATAAAAAAGTTCCTCCTGCTTCCTACATACTTTCCATAATTTGTGTGATGTGGGTAGTATGCGGAAAACAGGAGGAATTATGCGTTTGTTAAAAAAGAATGCATCTGTCAATTGAGCAGCGGCACTATCACAACTTTTATTCTACAAAACCGGAGTTCTGTTCACCACCTTGGAGAACAGATACACGAAACGTTTTTCTCCTAGACAGTAACAGCCATGGGGAGCATATGGACCGATCCATAAAAAATCATCCTTTTGAATGGGGATCCACCGGTCACTCAAGTAGTAAGAGGCAGTTCCCTCAAGGCAATACAGACCATGTTCCTGCAAATGAGTCTCAATAAAACCATGATGGGTTCCGGGACCGAATATATTTACCGTCATTTGCCAGTCATAAGACAGATCATGAGGAATCAGTTCCCTGCACGGATTCTCCCCCTGTCCTCCCAGAATAACATCCTCATCATGGTACGCATTTCCAAACAGTGGCGCAGGTTCTCCGGCATCGGGAATCGAAAAGTATCGATGTACCTGAATCAATGCCTTCAACTCCTGTTCACCGTTACTGCAAAATTCCAGTCCTACACCAGGAGGAGCATAGACAAAGGAGTTGGGTCCTGCCTGATACTCCCTCTCCGCACATTTTACCAACGCTTCTCCTTCCAAAACATAGAGGAATGCCTCCAATCCCTCTTCTGCGGCAAATTTTCGTTTCGTCCCTTTTCCGTTTTCCGCTTTTACCAGATATTCCGAAAAATCTGCTCCCAACTCCCGGGAAGCCAGCACAAAAACTGTACATTCCGGCATTTCAGGAAGCAGATTCGCATATAACCCTTCCGGTGGAATTAACGCATATCTGCCTCTTACTATATTCGCTCTGGTGCTGATAATTTCACTTTGCAACATTTTTCACCTCTTCTTTACAAACCGTGCTACCGAATCAGTGCCCGGTACCACTCAATACAACCTGCCTACAGCTATCGTCAAAGTAATTCCTGATAGTTTCTATGATCGTCCTTCACCAAAAGGTAGGAAAATTCACTGGTGCCTGTCCCATAACAGCAATGCGGCACATATGGTCCAAGCCACAGATAATCTCCCTTCTCCACGGAAATCCATTCCTGATCAAGATAAAAGCAAGCTTCTCCTTCCAGTACATAAATCCCATGCTCCTGGACATGGCTCTCCATCTGTTTAAAGCCGACACCAGGCTCAAAGCTCAAAATATTGGCCGACAAATCAAAAACCGCTTTCTCCGGGAGCAATTTCCCAGTCTTTTGGGAATGTTCCCCGTTTACATGCTCCTGCCTGATCTGACTTCGGTTTCCCCAAATCAACTCCGGCATCTCGCCATTCCCATTCTCTCGATATCTCCGTATCATATAATAAAATATAAGCGATTTGCTCCCTTTCCGACAGAGGTTCATCTCTATTCCCGGAGGAATATAGACGTACCCATCCTTGGTCAGTTCCATCTTTGTTTCTGCTACCAAAAGCTCCGCTTCTCCATCCAGCAAATAAATAAACCGCTCCATCTCCTGATTTTTACACGGTAAAAATATATTCCGGTCATTTTCTTTTGCTGTTACCAGATAATCTATAAAAGTTGCCCCGATTCCCGGAGTGGCAAGGATACTGACCCGACAGTTCAAAAAATCTGCCAGTTCCGTTTCTGTTCTTACATCCGTAGGAAGATACAAATATTTTCCCTGACAGCAACGCGCTTCTGTTTTTAACATTCCTTATGCCTCTTAGAGAATCTTATTTACCTGTTTTCCATCCATCCAGCTTCTCAGATTATTAAACACAATATCTGCCCGAACCTCCATGGATTCTTTCGTTGCAAAAGCCACATGCGGGGTTGCGATCACATTTGGCGCCTGAAGTAGCGGATGCTTTATATCCAGAGGCGGTTCCATCTCAAATACATCAATACCAGCACCGGCAAGTTTGCCCTCACAAAGAGCCTTTGCCAGAGCTTCAGAATCCACAACAGGTCCCCTTGCACTGTTAATCAGATATGCTCCCTTTTTCATAAGCGCTATTTTCTCTTCACTGATCAAGCCCCTTGTCTCTTCATTTAACGGGCAATGAAGAGTTACAATATCCGCCTGCCGCAGAATCTCTTCAAGTGGAAGATAAGTTATGAAGGAACTATCTTTGGAATGGCGGCTGTATGCAATCACCCGACATCCAAAGAAATGACAGATTTCGGCAACTCTGCTTCCAATTGCACCCGTTCCGATAATTCCAACTGTTTTCCCACGCAGTTCACAGCCAACAAGTCCATCCTTTGTCTTTCCCTCTCTGCATCGCTTCTCAACCTGAGGTACATTCCTCAGCAGTGACAGCATCATATTGAGTGTCAGCTCCGCTACCGCCTCATTGGAATATCCGGATGCATTGCTTACCGCAATATTCCTCCTGGCAGCATGTTCCAGCGCCACATGATCCACACCTGTGAAAGCAACATCAATAAACTTCAGATTCCGACAGGCATCAATCACTCTCCCTGAAAGGGGCATATTGGCAATTATAATCGCATCCGCATCACTCGCTCTTGCGATCTGAACCTCCTCATCCATGTTTCTTTCGTAGGCTTCAAAGCTATGGCCTGCTTCCCGCAGAAATGCCGCTTTCTCCTCCACCTTCTCCGCTGCTATTCCTAATGATTCCAATAATACAACCTTCATCTTTACCATCTCCTCATAGTTCAACGTCTCTATTGATATCCTTTGAGTATAAATAGGAAAATTTTTCATTCCCGCAGGAATATGCTCCTTGCGACACATAAGGTGCCATCCAGATGAAATCCTTTTCCCTTACAGGATACCAGGTTTCGTCCAAATAATAGGAGCCTTCCCCGCTTAACAGATAGGCGCCATGCTCCTGATCATGGATTTCTATAAAGCCATGTTTTCTATCCGGATAAAAAATAAGGATATTAAAAGCAATATCAAAAACCAGATCCGACGGAAGCAGTTCCAAGCAAGTGAGTCCTTCCTGATTCCATCTCCTAAACTGTTCTTTTACACTACTCATCACCGACCACGGTTTTTCACCGTTTATCGGTAAATACTTCTTTTTATATATCAAAAACTCTACGTCATCCTCTGATTCGTTTCGAAAACTCAGCCCCCTCCCAGGTGCAGCATACAGATAACCATTTTCAGAAAGCTCACCTTCTGCTTTCTCATTATATACATATAGGTTTCCTTTCAAAACATACAGAAACACTTCTATATCTGTCTCTTTTCCGAAAGGGACAGTCGTTTTTCCGCCCGGCGTCGCCGTAAACCGATATGCCACAAAACTCGCACCAATTTTAGGAGAGACCAGCACCGTAATAAGGCAATCCTCAATTCCCGGTATGGTATGATTGACATATCCTGTGTCGGGGATCAGCGCATAATGCCCCTTTTTTACTTTCGCTCTTGTCTGCAATATTGTTTCCATACGTCTTCCTACCCTTTCACCGCTCCAACCATCATACCGCCGATGATATGTTTCTGCATGATAAGGTAGAAGATCATCATGGGAATCATCGACATTACAAAGGACGCAAAAACCAGCGGATAATTTGTGGAATATTCTCCCTGAAAAGCATACTGGAAGAGAGGTAATGTACGATCTGCACGTACACGCAAGACCATATTTGGCATCATGAAATCATTCCATATCCACAAACAGTTTTTAATGGTTATTGTAGAAAGAATCGGTTTCATAATCGGCATCATAATCCGGGTGAAAATATGTAGCGTACTCGCTCCGTCAATACAGGCGGCTTCCTCCATGTCTTCCGGTACACTGGCCAGATATCCGGTAATCAAAAAGATTCCCTCGCAGGTTCCTCCAGCGATGTACAATAAGATCAGACCAAATTCATTCGCTATCCCCAGTGAATTCATCATCTTGACAATCGGAATCATTTTGACCTGAAACGGGATAAAGATACCTGCCAGCATATAGTAATACAGAAATGAATAAAATTTACTGGTTCCCATGCGCCTTGAAATCGGATAAGCTGCCATGGGAAGCAAGATTACAAACAGAATCAGGCATATTGCAGTAATTTCAAAAGAATTAATCAATGCTGGGTAAAAATCGCCTTTTCCCATTATCGTCCTAAAGTTTTCCAAATAAAAGCCTTCCGGCAGCCCAAAAAAATTACGACTCAGTTCCGGCTGTGATTTAAGTGACGAAACAATCGACAAATAAAAAGGAATCAGGATAAGCACCGCCCCGAACAACAGTAATATATAGGTAAATATATGATTTTTCTTCCGTTTCATATCAATATACCTTCTTCCTGTTTGAATTACGGATCTGCAAAACCGAAATCAATATGATAATCCCCGAAACCACAATAGATTCTGCTATAGAATAGCTGAACTTCATTTCATCAAAGGCCTGGGTATAAATCAACAAGGTAAGGCTCTCGGTGGCCCTTGCAGGACCACCGGAAGTAAGCGCTACAACATAGTCATACAGCATCAGTCCCGATTTTAAATTCAGGATAATGATCATGCTGATGGTAGGACGCAAAAAAGGCATTGTTAAGTAACGAAAAATCTGCCACTTTGTAGCCCCATCCAATGAAGCTGCCTCAACAAGCTCATGAGGAACCGTCTGAAGCCCCGACATAACAAGCACTGTCGGTATTGCAACGCCCTGCCAGACGTTAACAAACAACACTCCATACACTGCCAGCGTCTTACTTGCCAGAATATTTTTCTGTAAAAACTCCACTCCCAAGGCTTCTCCAAGGAACGGAATCCCTCTTCCAAATATCTGGTTAAAAATAAGTCCACCGGTAAGAAGGCTGATCACGGCCGGGAAAAAGTAAAGGGACCGAAAAAAGGACTGGCCTTTTATCTTCTGATTCAACAAAATCCCCAAAATCACACTGAGAACCGTAACTACTATCACAAGTAAAATCGTATACCAAACATTAAAACTGACTGAATTCAAGAACCGCTTGTCCGTGAACATTTTTATGTAATTTCTCAGTCCGATAAACTGATATGACTTTCTGATTCCATCCCAGTCTGTAAAGCTATAATAAATTCCTAGCAGAATTGGAAAAACCGAAAATACCGTATACAAAATCACATCAGGAAGTACAAGCAGTAAGTGCGTTCTGTTCCTCTCCCGATAGTATCCGCGTCCCTTATGCGTCACCTCTACACCTCATTTCTTCAATCAAAGCTGCTCATTCCTGATTGTAAATCTCTTTTGTAGCAGCATCAATCGTCTGAATAAATGCCTCCACATCACGGTCCATGACAAACTGCTGCAGTTCGCCCTTCAGCATGTCAGGGTAAGCAGCTGGCCAGTCAACCGTTCCGGCAATTTTAAATTTTCCCTCAGCAATTGCACCGCAGACATCAGACATCTTCTCATTTTCATATGTAACGTTCTTCAATAAGTTAGGAGACTGTTCCTTCTCAGCAAAAGCTTCCGCCACTTCATCACTTACAAAATAGTCAATAAACCGTTCACACTCTTCTGCATTTTCCGTAGTTGAGGAAATTGCAATAACAATATCAGGCGCTCCTACTACATAGGTTTCTTCCGCAGTAATTGTAGGGAATACCACAACTTCAAAGTTTAAGTCCGGATTTAGGCTCGCATACTGGCTGCAGCCCCAAGAGCCGTTCATAACCATAGCTACCTCTCCGTTGGCAAATGCATTTGCTACATCATTCGTATCAGTTCCCAGCGGATCTGTATCGGCATAATCCAAAAGCTTAATAAAAGCTTCAAAGCCTTCTACAACATCCGGATAGTCTGCAAAAGATTTATCCCCGTTTCCCACTTCCTCGCATATTTTCACGAATTCATGATCTACGGAACCGATCATTATTCTTTCGTAAAGCTGTCTGAGTGCTCCACCATCCTTATACGGGAAAATAAAAGGAGTGATTCCAGCTTTTTTCAGTTTCTCACAGTTTTCAAGTAACTCATCAAAAGTCTTCGGTACCTCCAATCCCTGTTCCTGATAAATATCCATATTAATATACAAGCCAAATGCACTTGTGGTTACAGGTACAGCCCATACGGTTCCATCTTCCAGTGTAAACGTATCCAAATACTCCTGGGAAATATTTTCAAGAAACGCTTGTCCTGACAAATCCTTAAAAATCCCTTCCTCAGCCATTACACGATAGTTGGTATTTGCGTAGACATTCATCATATCCGGAATATCATTTGCTGCCACTCTTGATGCAACACTGACCGAACCCGACGTTGTAGTCTGAACTAGTGAAACCCCCTGATTCTCCGCCATGTAGTCGTTCATGATTTCGTCAATGTAATCCACGGTCTCCATTTTCTGAGACAGATACTCAATTGATTTGGAGTTTCCCTCAACTGCCCCCACTGCTGCATTTGTCTCAGATGCTGTCGGCTCCTGGCTGTTGCTGCATCCGCCGAGCACCATAATCGCTACTGCTGCTGTCAAAAATAATACTTTCTTTTTCATTTGTTATACCTCCTTTTGGTAAGTTTAGTATAATTCTTCTACATATTTTTCAAATATTCTATTTAAAGTTTCCTTGTCATATTTTAAGAAATGACAATAATTCAAAATATTGCACAATATATAAATTGCTTAATTTTGCATTTTATGTCATAATGGATAAAATTGAAGGAGGTACTCATATGTCCAAAATTCTGCTGATTGACGACAACACCTCCGTTTTAGACGGATTGGAAAGCATCATTGATGCCTATTTTTCAACACAGCTCACTGTCACTCTCTGCAGCAATGGCTATGATGCATTGCAATTGCTTAAAAAAGACTATTTCCCGCTTATTATTTCTGATAATAAAATGCCTAACCTGAGTGGGCTTCAGCTTCTGGAAATATTGCAGAACCATCATATCCCAAGCACGGTTATCATCCTCAGCGGATACGATGATTACAAATATATCCGTGCCGCTCTGAAGATAGGAGCTTATGATTATCTGCTCAAGCCAGTAAATATTCCTTCTCTCGTATCCATGATACAGACTCTGCTGCCTGCACTGGAAATTAATGAAGTTCTTCTTCCGCCAAACCTGAGCGAACAATTTACGGTTAAATCCCCTACCTCATATTTCGATATCATTGCAGTGGATCCCTGCCTTACAGAACAAGAGCTTTTATCCCAGCTTGATGACATAAGCACAATGATCCTGAATCTGGATTCCTCTGGAGTGTTCCATAAAATCGATGATCTTTTTCAGCATATTTCTGAGGAATCCTTAACAGAAGAGATCTTGAAAAAAGACCTGACCCAATTTATCTATTCTCTGATATCGAAGAATGACAGCTTTATAAAAATCATCGCCGAATTTAAGCTGACTGAATACGATATTTTGAGTCAAATAAAAAATCTGCAATCTTTATCTCAACTACGGGAACGTATACAGGATACTATACACATATATATAGACCGCCTTAGACAAGTGAAGGATACCAATGAAGACTATATTATCCAAAAATCCAGCCGTTATATTGACGAGCATTGCTGTGACAATCTGACGCTTCCGGAACTTGCATCCCAGTTCCATCTTCATCCGAATTATTTCAGTTTTCTTTTTAAGAGAAAATATGGAATAACTGTAAGAGACTACATTCTGAAAACAAGAATTGAAAAAGCCAAACAAATGATGAATGACCGCTGTTTTCGTTTGATTGATATTGCCCTTGCCTGCGGCTATCAGGATGCTTCTCATTTTAACCGTGCATTTAAAAAGGTGACAGGAATTTCTCCGTCCCAATATAGGAGTATCAATTTCCATGATGAATAAATCCGTAAAACACCGCTTATTTCTTTCCACTCTCCTGGAGCTGCTGCTGGCTGTTTCCTTTTTTGTCTATCTGGTCATAGCAGAAACCATCCGCAGCTACGATGATATGTCCATCAGAATCTACCAGTTGGAGGAACAAATGCTCACACATTTGTCCTCCTATATTCATACGGCAGAAAACGTGACGTTGGCTCCGATCCAGCTCTATGAAAATTCGAACAATGATACAATTCTGTCTGTCCTGCGAAAAAATCAGTTAAATAATAACTATTCTTTCTATATGGAGTTCAACCGTATCATCCGTCCCTATTTTCTTGATGGATTCACCGATTTTATCGCAATCTACGATTTAGAGGGAAACTGCGTTTACGCAAATAAAGGATCGGTCTATCAAACCGGGCACATCCGCCAGTCCGCTGACTGGTATCACAACTGCCTTGCCACATCCAACGGTTCTTCCACCATAATATCGCCTGACCAGTTTACAGGCTCCGGTATCCCCGATCGAGATGGCCGCTCTCTTGTAGTCTGTAGAAACATCGTGGATATCAACACCTTTAAGGTTACCGGGGTCTGCCTGGTAGGCACAGATATCGATACAATTCAAGATTATTTCAACAAAAACAAACTCTTTGATACACAGGATTACTATTTTTATTTAAACCAGCAACAACTTATCGGCGACCAGCAGTTTTCGAAAAATAGCGTCCTAAACCTCCCAGACAAAACCGATACTCGCAACCAGCATCTCAAATTGGAAAACTTTTCAGCCATCATGTATCATTCCATCAGTAAGGAAAACGGCTATGCGCTAACCATTCGAACTCCTTTGTTCCCTGCCAAAAGTTACTTTAAAGCATACCGCAGTGTCTATATCATTTTTGTAGCTCTTCTCCTATGCTGTATTACAATCCTCAACAGAAAAATCGTCCAAGGAATTCTTAACCCACTGAACTCACTGGTAAAGGTCTGCAACCGTTTTGCCACTGATACCACGCTTTCGGTATCCCTGGAAAATCTGCCTGTAGAACTGGCAGAACTCTTCACTGCATTTAATCAGATGGCATGTAAAATAAACTCTTTAATCCACGAGGTATTGATGAAAGGCCTGGAAC
>OGWV01002536.1_pt1 | contig 11138 bp, 10 predicted proteins | sample 1576081 | NCBI WGS metagenome assembly OGWV01 (sample SAMEA3541541, study PRJEB24748) | human gut metagenome | biome: human gut; feature: human-associated habitat; material: faeces | place: China | collected 2012 | reverse complement strand
ATTCCACGATTTAAATTTTCATCATCTTCAACCACGAGTATACCTGGCATAGCATATGCACCTCCTTTACAAATGCCGATTTGCCGGAACCGCTATATCCAACAATTGCAATTTTCATGTTTGGCCCCATTAAATTCCGTTTTATCAAAATACAGGTCGGTTTATTTCAGAACCTCATTCCACTTGCCATCATCCTGATAGAAGAAATATACCAAGGATAACAGGTTTTGTTCTGCTTATAGGGAACCTCCAAAGGAATGTTACTGTTTGCCCAGCTGCCAGAACGCAACGGCGCTGGCGGCGGCAACGTTGAGGGAATCGACCCCGTGGGACATGGGGATGCGCACCGTGTAATCGCAGGCGGCGATGGTGGTGTGGGCAAGGCCATCGCCCTCGGTGCCCAGCACGATGGCCAGCTTCGGCTCGGCGGCCAGGGCGGCATCGTCAATGGAAACGGAAAGGTCGGTCAGCGCCATGGCGGCGGTCTTGAAGCCGAGGTCGTGCAGCTGTTGCATGCCCTGCTCCGGCCAGCCGGCGGCGGTGGAGCCGATCTGGGTCCAGGGCACCTGGAACACGGTGCCCATGCTGACCCGCACGGCCCGGCGGCACAGCGGATCGCAGCAGGAGGGGGTGACGAGCACGGCATCCATATTCAGGGCGGCAGCACTGCGGAAGATGGCCCCGATGTTGGTGGAATCCACAATGCCTTCCAGCACGGCCACCCGGCGGGCATTGCGGCAAACTTCCTCCACCGTGGGCAGCAGGGGACGGTGCATCGCGCACAGCACGCCGCGGGTCAGCTCGAAGCCGGTCAGCTGGGCCAGCATGGCGCGGTCAGCGGTATACACCGGGGCGTTCCCGCAGCGGGCCAGAACCTCGCTGGCCGGGCCGGTGATCTGCTTGCGCTCCATTAAAAAGGAGATAGGCTGATACCCGGCATCCAGTGCGCGGGCAATCACCTTGGGGCTTTCGGCAATAAAAATGCCTTTTTCCGGTTCCAGGCGGCTGCGCAGCTGAGCCTGGGTCAGCCGGGCGTAAACGTCCAGCTCCGGGGCGGCAAAATCAGTAATTTCAATCACGTTCGGCATACAAAAAGGCGCTCCTTTGCAAAGCTTTGCCTTTATTGTAGCACACCGCAGAAAATCTGGCAAAAAGCATTGACAGGACTAGATAGATGCAGTATCATCCAAATAGTTGATGGTACATCCAACTTAAAAAGGAGGCCAAACATGCAGGCAGAACAGAACAAGGACCCGACCGAGCGGCAGATGACCAAAATTGCGCGGGAAGCGGCCAAGTTTACCGTACAGATGATGAAAGCCGATGGCATTGGCACGGCAGAGTTTGATTTTATTCATCTGGTACGCCACAACCCCGGCATGACCCAGGCGGATGTGCGTGCGGCCCTGAAGATTGATAAGGGGGCGGCCGCCCGCCGTGCGGCCAGCCTGGAAGCCAAGGGCTACCTGGTGCGCAAACCGAACCCAGACGATGGCCGCAGCCAGCTGCTGTATGCCACGCCCAAGGCCGAGGAACTGAAAAACTCCAAAGCTGCAATTGAAACCGTGTTTTATGCCTGGCTGGTGGAGGAACTGCCGGAGGCTGAACGGGAAGCCTTTTGCAAAACGCTGGAAACCCTGTATTGGCGCAGCAAAAACCAGCGGCGGGCAGGGTTCCCGGATGTGACGGCGCGGGTGCAGCAGATGAATGGGGAGGAAATACAGGATGAAGAACACGGAAAGAGTTCCGGTGCGCCAGCCGGACCGGGTGCTGAGCTACTTCGAAAACCAGAGGCCGGTGCTGGCGGTGGTAACGGTATCGGGCCTGATCTATAACCTGGGTCTGGTGGTCGGCCCCTGGTTTGAAGGCCAGCTGGCCCAATGCCTGCTGGGCATTTTGAACGGGAACGAAACCTTTGCCGCCATGGCGGCGCTGTGTGCGGGCTATTTGATTGCCATTGCGGTGGTGCAGGGGTCGCGGTTCATCAAGCGGCTGTATGTGCGCAAGTTTGCCAACAACATCAACCGCAGCATGAAACAGGTGCTGTACGCCAATCTGGTGCGGAAAGACAAGGTTGAACTGGAACAGGCCGGCACCGGCACCCTGATGACCAAAGCGATTTCCGATGTGGACGCCTGTGCCGAGGGCATGCGCAAGTTCACCACGGAAATTTTTGATACCGGCATTGCCCTGCTGGCCTATGCCGTGATGCTGCTGGGGTACGACTGGCGGCTGGCGCTGCTCTGCCTGGTGTTTGCGCCGATCTCCTATTATATTGCCGAGCAGATGAAAACCCTGGTGCAGCGCACCGGTGCTGCCAACAAGGAGAGCACAGGCCGCCTGAGCGCCGCCACACTGGACCGGGTGTCCGGCGCGCTGACCTACCGCGTGTATGGCTGTGAGCCGCAGCGCGATGCCGCGTATGAAGCCTGCCTGCAGGATTACGAGCGTACCGCCGTCAAAGCCGGGCTGCCGGTGGCCGCCATGCCGCCGCTGTACGGGGTCATCTCGATGACCGGCGTTCTGTTCATCTTTACCTTTGGCGCGCGCAATGTGGCGGGCACCGGCTGGGCCGCCTGGGATATTGCAGCGTTCACCACGTTCTTGTCCTGCTTTGGCAAATTGGCGGTCAAATCTTCCCACGCGGCAAAGCTGTTCAACGCGGTGCAGAAAGCCCAGGTATCCTGGGGGCGCATCAAACCGCTGATGCGCCAGCCGGACCCCCTGCCGGAAGAGATCCCGGCCAAGCCGGAAACCCTGACCGTGAACAAGCTGGGCTTTGCCTACCGGGGCGGGGCACCGGTTTTGCAGGATATCACCTTTACCGCGCAGCCGGGCCGGATTTTTGGCATTACCGGCGCGGTGGCCTGCGGCAAATCCACACTGGGCAAAGCGTTTTTGTGTGAGCTGCCCTATACCGGTTCCATCCAGTACGGCGGGCGTGAGATGGCCGGCATGACGGACGCGGAGCGCTGCGGCGTGGTCGGCTACCTGGGGCATGCCCCCGAGCTGCTGAGCGACAGCATCCGCAACAACATCCTGCTGGGCAGAGATGACGACGCCTGGAAGTACCTGCGGGCTGTCTGCCTGGAGGATGAAGTAAAAGCCATGCCCAACGGCCTGGATACCCGCGTGGGCGATGGCGGCGTGCGCCTGTCCGGCGGGCAGCAGCAGCGCCTGGCTTTGGCCCGCACACTGGCCCACCCGCGCCCGCTGCTGGTGCTGGACGACCCGTTCTCGGCTCTGGACCGCAAAACCGAAGAACAGGTTTTTGCCAACCTGCGTAAAATGACCGTGGGCAGCACCGTGCTGCTGATCAGCCACCGGCTGTACCTGTTCCCCCAGATGGACGGCGTGTTGTGGATACAGGACGGCAAAGCAGTCTGTGCGGCCCACAAGGAACTGATAGCGCAGAACCCGCAGTATGCCGCGCTGGTGAACGCCCAGGAAGGAGGCGAACAGGATGAACCGGAAAAATGAGACCGTGCGCAGCGTTGTGCTGGGTACCGTGCGCCGCCAGCCGCTGCTTTGCACCGCGCTGGTGCTGGCCGTGGCCGGTGCGGTGGCGGCAAGCCTGCTGCCGCCGCTGGTACTGGGCCGTGTGGTGGACCGCCTGACGGCCCGGCAGGTGGTGCCCTTTGCGCTGGCGTTGGGGTACTTTGGGCTGCTGGCACTTTCCGGCGGGTTGGATTCCCTGCGGGAAAGTCTGCTGACCGTGTTTGGCCAGAAAATGACCCACGCCCTGCGCAGCGCCATGTGCGCCAAGCTGGACAAGCTCCCGGCGGAAGCCTTTGTAAACCAGGAATCCGGCGCGGCGGTTTCCCGCTTTGTGGGTGATGTTGACACGGTGGAAGAGCTGTTCACCTCCGGCATCATCAGCATGTTTGCGGATGCCTGCCGCTTGTGCGGCATTCTGGCCGTGATTTTTGCAGAGAACCGCGGGTTGGCGTTGATCCTGCTGGTGGTTTTGCCGCTGCTGTATCTCTTTACCCGCGTGGTGCAAAAGCGGATGCTGAAAGCGCAGCTGCAAAACCGTGCCGCTGTGGCGCGGGCTTCCGCCCATGTGCCAGAAACGCTGCGCTGCATCCGCACCATCCACACCCTGCGGCGGGAAAATTACATGGAAAAAGCCTATGACGAAGCGCTGGACGACAGCTTTGCCGCAGTGGAAAAAACCAATTTTTACGATGCCTGCTATTCGCCTGTGATTTTGATTATGAACGCGGCGGTGGTGGCGCTGGTCATGCTGCTTTCCGCAGCGGGCAGCCCGGAAGTGAGGGCGTTCTTTGGCATGTCGGTCGGCACGGCTGTGGCGGTTATTGCCTATATTTCCCAGGTGTTCACCCCGCTGGAAAGCATCGGCATGGAGATTGAGACGATTCAATCCGCTGTGGCCGGTGTGCGGCGCATCAACGGCTTTTTGGCGCAGGCAGAGCGCATTCCCACCGCTGAAACCGCCCCGCAGGCCGTGCCGGGTGCCCCCAGCGTGGAGCTGCAGAACGTGCATTTTGGCTATGAGAGCGATGAGGAAGTGCTGCACGGCCTGAGCTTTGCTGTGCAGAAAGGCGAGCAGGTCACCCTGACCGGCCGCACCGGCGCGGGAAAGAGCACCATCTTTAAGCTGCTGCTGGGCCTGTACCGCCCGCAGCAGGGCCAGGTGATGCTGAACGGTGTGGAAGCCGCCACACTGCCGGATACTGCCCGCCGCCCGCTGGTTGGCTATGTGGAGCAGAGCTTCCGCCGTGTGCCGGGCACCGTGCGGGACCAGATCACCCTGTTTGATGCCGCCATCACCCCGCAGCAGGCGGAGGATGCCGCACGCACCGTGGGCCTGCATGATGCCATTGCGGCGCTGCCCGAAGGGTACGATACCCCGTGTACGCCGGGCATCTTCTCGCAGGGGCAGTGGCAGCTGCTTTCCATCGCGCGCGCCATTGCAGCCGGGCCGCAAATCTTGCTGCTGGATGAAATTACCGCAAACCTGGACGCCGGAACAGAACAGACTGTTCTGGATGCTTTGCAGCGCGCCGGTCAGAACCGCACCGTGGTTTCCATCAGCCACCGGCTGTACAACCGCACCGGCGGGCGAAGCATTGAGATCTGACACTGACCACTTTAAGCACCGAAAAAAGAGCAATTTTTGACCCTTTACAGCGGGCGGCGGCTGTACTATAGCAATTTTCAATAATACAGCAGAGAGCACTTTAACTTTTGAGAAAAAGTGATATAACAGAGTCAAAGAAGGTGAGTGCTATGCTGCACAACGAAGCTCGATAGTTGATTTTGGAAGGATACGATAAGGGCATCAGCGTAAAGGAACTGGCAAAGTGCTTTTCTGTAAATCCCATTGAAAAACTTTGGTCGAAGGTGAAGGCTTTCTTTCGTAAATTCAAGGCACGGACCCTGGATGCTCTTCCGAACACGATGCAATGTGCTTTTCAGACAGTTTCGCCTTCTGACTGCTCAGGCTGGTTCCATTCCCGCGGCTATTCGCCTTATTTTTGAAAATTGTTATAAAACGATAAACTATAAAAAGAGAAGAGCTTGGCGACTGGTATGGGCCGAGAAGCTCTTCTTTATTATATCATGATTCATATACGTGCTGGCGCTGGAATTATTCCTGCACCGGTGCGGGGTCCACGTTCAGGATGTCATTAAAATAGTTGTTGGCAATCATAAAAACACCCATTGTGGTAATTACCACAAGCTGCTCTTCAGTAAAGGTTTGCTGCATCAGGCGCATCAGGTCCTCCGGCACATGCTTGGGGTCACGGGCAATGGCGCGGCCATATTCGATCAGCAGGCGCTCATCATCGGTAAAATCAAAGGTGGCAAAGTCAATATGGTTCTTTTCCAGCAGGCGGGAAAAATAGGCGCTGCATACCAGGCAGTCATTTTGCAGCGAAATGGCGTACTCATAAAAATCTGCGGCGCGCTTGCCGATCAGCCGCTGCAGCTCACGGTCCAGCTCATAGGAGCTTTCTTCCAGCGTATGGAACGCCGTTACATTATGCAGCAGGGTCAGCTTTTCGTTGGTCAGCTGGTAGCCCTGGACCAGGTGGTTATCCACCGCGGCGCGGACCTCCTGCGGGGCTGTGGAAAGGTCAATCTTTGAAATATGTGATATAGCGGGCCTCCTGTTTATGCAAAATAAACCCATTACTTAACTTGATAAGTTGGTTGATAGTGCTGCCAGTATACCACCTGCCGGGCGGTACGTCAACGCCAAACGGGCAAAAACAGGATTGCAGAGAGAAAAAATTCGTGCTACACTGGCAGAAAGTGAAACAGCGAAAGGGATGCAGAACAATGGAAAAGGAACAGGCATTGCAAGCCCTGTTGGATCAAGTGGTCCGGCAGGGGGATTTTATCGGTGTCAGCGCGCTCTACCTACGGGATGGCAAACAGCTGGCTTATGCACAGGCGGGCATGGCGGACCGGGAACGGGGCATCCCCTTTGCGCGGGATACCATCTGCCGGGTGTTTTCGATGAGCAAGCCCATCACGGCCTTTGCGGTGATGAAGCTATGGGAGGACGGCAAACTGGACCTGGACGCCCCGGTGGCAGCCTATCTGCCGGAGTTCGGGGATGCCGAGCATACAAACCTGACAATCAGGCAGCTGCTCTGCATGACCTCCGGGTATGGCTACAATGATAACGATTCGGTACAGTCGGCGGGGTTGGGCAGGCTGTATGATGAAATTTCGGAATCCTTTACCAAAGGCGGGCAGCGTACCACGCGTCAGGTGATTGCCGAAATGGCGAAGCTGCCGCTGCTGTACCGCCCCGGCAAGGGCTGGCGGTATGGCGCCAGCGCGGATATCCTGGCCGCAGCGGTGGAAGCCGCCAGCGGGATGAACTACCGCGATTTTTTGAAGCAGAACCTGCTGGACCCGCTGGAGATGGTGGATACGGATTTTTATGTGCCGGAAGCCAAGCGTGGCCGGTTTGCCCAAGCGTATGATTTCAATTCCGGCGCAGCGGTGCCCAATGTGGTGAACCGCCTTGGCATCCAGATGAACATGAAAAGCCTGCCGGAGTTCCTTTCCGGAGGGGCAGGCATGGTTTCGACCATTGACGATTATGCCCACTTTGCCACCATGCTGATGAACGGCGGCGAATGGAACGGCTGCCGCCTGCTGAAACCGGAAACGGTGCAGGCGATGGCGGAGCCGCTGCTGAACGCAGAGCAACGCAAGATTTTTGTGGGGCAGGATACCATGCGCCTTGGTATGAGCTATGGCCATTTGATGAGTGTCTGCGTTGCCCCGGAGGAAAGCCCGGTGCCGCTGCACCTGGGGGAATACGGCTGGGATGGCTGGCTGGGAACCCTGTTCACCAACGACCCTGCAACCCGCAGCAGCCTGCTGATGATGCTGCAGCGCAACGGCCCCTGGGACAGACTGGTCAACCTGCGCGTTGGCGTAAAGAAAATTTTGTGGGAATGAGGGGGATGATGGCATGGAGCCATACCGCCCAAACTGTTATAAAATACCGGAACTGAACGGCCTGCGGGTGCTGCTGGTGTTTATCGTCAGCTGGTACCACTTTTGGCAGCAATCCTGGCTGACGCCGAGCATTGGCAGTTACTCTCTGGATTATCTGCTGCGCGCCGGGTATATGCCAGTGGACGGAACGATTTTGCTTTCTGGCTTTTTGCTGTTCCTGCCCTATGCCCGTGCCATGCTGCTGGGAGAGGCGGTACCGAACACAAAACAGTTTTACCAGCGCCGCATCATGCGCATTGTGCCCAGCTATTATTTTGTCACGCTGGCGCTGCTGTTTGCCGTGGCGCTGCCCTGGCACCTGTACTACAACAGCTCCGATATGGTGCGGGATGTTGTGATGCACCTGACCTTTACCCAGACGTTTAACCCGGCAACCTATATTGCAACCCCCATCGGGGTGGCTTCCTGGACCATTGCAATCGAGATGCAGGCGTATTTGATCTTCCCGCTGCTGGCGCGGTGGGCGATGAAAAATCCCCTTGGCACCCTGATGACAATGGCAGCGGGGACGTTCGCCTTCCGCGGGTGGTGCGTCTGGCGGCTGGATGAATACAATATGGTGGTCAACCAGCTGGCAAACTTTTTGGACATATACGCGCTGGGCATGGGGGCGGCACTGCTGTATGTCTGGCTGGTGCAGTGCTACCCGGCAGCGGAAAAACGCAAAGCGATGGCATGGCAGGGGATCGCAACGCTGCTGTGCGTGCTTTCCACCTGGGGGATGCTGCGCATTTTCCGGGTGCAGGCAGGGGAGAGCGGCCAGGCGGCTTTGCAGGCCGGGCAGATGATGCGCCGCCCGCTGCTGGGGCTGGCCATTGCGGGAATCCTGCTCACCCTGCCGTTTGCGGCGCGCCCGCTGCGCTTTTTGATGGGCAACCGGGTGATGGGCTGGCTGGCGGCGGTTTCGATGAACTACTACCTGCTGCACCAGAACCTGGCCGTTCACCTGAAACGGCTGGGCGTTCCACCGTCCGTCAGCGCGGAACCGAACCGGGCAGGGGAGCAGCCGTGGCAGCTGCAATATACCCTGCTGTGCTTTGGGCTGTCCCTGCTGGGGGCAGCGTTCATTACGCTGTTGATTGAAAAGCCGTGCGCGAAGGTGTTGAAAACGATGTTTGCGTGTGGAAAAGCGGAAAACAAGGCGTAACGTGCTGTGGGAAAGCGCGGACATTGATGACCTGATAAGCAAAAAAGGCACCGCCGGACTTTTCATCCGGTGGTGCCTTTTTGACTATAAAGATAGAAAAGAAAACAAAGGCAATACCGCACAATTCCCGCCTGACGGCTTAAGCACCGCTCCGGCGGCTGCGGCGCTTAGGATTATGCGGTATTGCCTTTACTTCAGCGTACCGTCCAGAATCTGCTGGTAATACCACGGCTTCTCGGCGTGGAATACCCGCCCGGCGAGATGCGCAAACCGCGGGTCGCTGATTTGCGCAGGAAAGCGCAGCTCCCACGCGCAGAGCGCCTGATACTTGAACCGCAGCTCGCGGTTGGCGGCGTTGTTGCCGTACTTGGAATCACCCAGAATCGGGCAGCCGATGTGTGCTAAATGCGCGCGGATCTGATGGGTGCGCCCGGTCACAAGCTCGACCTCCAACAGGGCCAGCCGTCCGCTGACAGCCAGCGTTTCATACCCGGTGATGACCTCCTTCGCGCCGCCCGCCGTCGTGTCGGTGATGCGCACAATGCCGCGCTCGGCGTCCTTCAAAAGGTAGTCGCGCAGCAGGGCGGCGGGCGGGTTCGGGCGGCCAAACGTCACGCAGAGGTAGCGCTTTTCAATGTCGCGCGCCTTAATGGCGGCAGTCAGAAACGCCTCCGCCGCACTGTTCTTCGCCAGCAGCACCAGCCCGCTTGTACCGGTGTCCAGCCGGTGGCAGAGCACGGCGTGGGCAGCCTTGCCCTCAGCGGCCAGCTTCGTTTGCACGCGGCGGAGCAGCGTGTCACTGTCCGGGCCGTCCACAGCGATGCCTGCTGGCTTGCTGGCAATGATGATGTCGTCGTCCTCATACACAAACACGGCGGCGGGGGTGGGGCGGTTCTCCAGCTGGTCGTCGTTCAGGAACAGGCGAAAAAACATCAGCTGATGCTTTCTCAGATTTCCCACGAAATCCGTAATCCTGTTACACTTATCAACAGTTTTCTTCAGATTCTGGAAAAACAGCATCCAGCATATAATTAGCTGCTTTCGCAAGCTCCGAATTGCAAATCCAACGGTCCATTAGAAAAACAGCCCGGAAACGATTACATTCTTCACTCCAGCTGAGAGTTTTATATGTAAATAAAAATGGAACTCTGTATTCTTCACAGCGTTTTTTAAATACTTCCATCTCAATCGTACCATCAAAATCCAATACTAAAAATCTCTGTTGCACAAAGCGCTCATCCCTGGTTGCACCATTCACAATAGCTCTGGTAAAGGTACAGCCTTTTTTCCCAACACGTTTTACAATTTCACTTAAATCTAAATCTACTATATTATTACTTACAACATTACTCATCATTCCCATGTGTTTCTTTGCTTCTTCTTTACTTGTATAATAGTTTTTATCAATATTAATAATCATAATAGTTTCTCCTTTTCCTCAGATGATTTTTCTTAATTCAACCACATCTGGTAAACTTTGGAACCCTCTGAAGCTTTTGTTAAGCATGGTGTAAAGTTTATTATTGATATATATTTTTAATAAAAACTATACACCAATACTTAAAAATGCTTCTAAAAAACTCCCAACACCTCCTGTTCTCGTTCAAATAAGTATTTTGAAGTTGAAAAAAGTTATATACATCTGAGCTTCTTTATTTTTTCTTTTATAGGATTGTTCTACTTGTATTTTTTTCTTACAAAACTAACCTTACTCACATATAAATAAAAACCAGTATCAGACAGGAGGAAACTATTATGTCAACTACATCTAATCCAGTACCTGTAGGGAAAGAAAATTCTATTTTGACTGTTTTAAGTGTCTCAGAAGTTGCTGAGTATCTTGGAGTGGGAAAGAACAGGGTTTATGAATTGCTTAATGACGGTAGCCTTAAAGGATTCCGTATGGGGGCTACCTGGAAGATCAGCCGAATGGCTTTGGAGAATTATATTTTGAATGCTTCGGAACTTTAATTCAAACAGATTTTCATTATTAAAACAAAAAATGATGCTGTCTCACAGCACCATACCTTATCTATATTTTTACATCCAGAGCCATGCACAACGCCGGTTCTCGGAGAACCACTTGAATGTCAGCAGGAACAGCGCGGTGGTCATCATCAGCGGGCCGTCGGGCACGGCGATGAAGCCGTAGAGCTGCAACATCAGCGTCGCGGCCGAGAGGACGACAAAAAGCGCCGCGTCGCGCCGGTCGGCATCCGCGGGGCGGATTATCCGCCATAGTATATAAAGGTAGAGCGGTTGCAGCACCGTAAAGAAAAACCGCACGCCCAGTTCGCCCCCGAAAAGGTGCTCGCCGAGCCAGACCAGCAAGGCGGTCATCGGCGGATGGTCGAAATATCCCCATGCGAGGTTTTCAGCGAACATATGGTAATACGCTTCGTCGTTGGCCAGTTCGGAAAACCCGGCCTGCTTTTTTTTTTTAGAGGAAGTGTGGGGATAAATGACAAGAAGATATTGGAAA
>OGWV01002533.1_pt1 | contig 11145 bp, 10 predicted proteins | sample 1576081 | NCBI WGS metagenome assembly OGWV01 (sample SAMEA3541541, study PRJEB24748) | human gut metagenome | biome: human gut; feature: human-associated habitat; material: faeces | place: China | collected 2012 | reverse complement strand
CGAACGTCCGCCATCAGCATTTCGGCCTGATTCGCATACATTTTTAGATAAAGTTTCCTTTACACTTGGTAGTAAACGTCGTATAATTTGAGTGTAAAATATAGCGTTTTCCTTATAAGGAAAATTTATATGCTATCAAGGAGGATTTATATGCAGAAGAAGCAGGCAAAAGTTTTTGCAGGATTGTTAAGTATGTCCTTAGCTGTTTCCCTTATGACACCGTTGCAAGGTGTTTCCGGTCAAGCAGCAAGAAGAAAAATTGCACTGTCCAAAAAGAGTGTTACGATGACAGTGGGACAGAAGAAGACAATTCGTATCAAAAACGCAAAAGGAAAGCGTATCAAATGGAGTATTAAGAAAAAAAGCATTGCAAGTTACAAAAAGAGCGGTAAGTATGCTGTAAAACTGACCGCAAAGAAAAAGGGAACAACGACCCTTACCTGCAAGGTGAAAAATGGCAAGTGGAAGAGTTACAGGTGTAAAGTTAAAGTCAAAAAGGCTACACTTGTCCGTACGCCGGTGGCAACAAATGATGTCGTAAAAACAACGGAAAAACCGAGTTCTACTGCGGTAGTTACGATGCCTTCTGTTCCTACACAAACTCTAAATCAGTTACAGATCAAGCGTCTTTCTGATTTCATCTTTCAATTCTATAGACGCCTTTTCCGGATCATCCGCTGCCATAATGGCTGAGGCAATAGCAAATCCATCAATTCCTGTTCCTTTAAAATCAGGAATTGTCCTGCCATTAATTCCCCCGATGGCAACAACAGGTATGTGAACCCGTTTCTTTATCTCTTTCAGTGTCTCCATTGTAGTCAGATCGGCATCCGTTTTTGTTGCCGTCTGGTACATGGCTCCTACCCCCAGATAATCAGCCCCGTCTTGTTCCGCTTTCAGTGCTTCTTCCAAAGTCCCTGCTGAAACGCCAAGAATCTTTTCACTGCCGATCATCTTTCTTGCAATGGCAGCAGGCATATCGCTCTGTCCTACATGGACACCGTCTGCTCCAGCTGCCATCATGACATCGATACGGTCATCAATAATAAGAGGAACATGATATTTCTCTGTCACAGCTTTTACGCGAAGCGCCCTTTCGAGAAGCTCTCCGGTATCTCCTTCTTTTTCGCGCAGCTGCACCATCGTGCATCCACCTGCTATGGCTTTTTCTACGATTTCCTCCACAGTTCCGGATTTAGCCAGATGACGGTCGGTTACAAGGTACAATGTATAATCAGCCATTTTCAAAATGCCCGTCCTTTGCAATCATTTCTTCATCTATTTTCCCCAGGTAGTCAATGAGTCCCATATGGAAATGGCCAAGGCCCTGCACTCCGTATGCAGCCCATGCCTTTTCGCCGGATATTCCCATAGCCATCATGGCCGCTTTTGAGGCATCGAAAAGATTCTCAGAACATGCAGCACAGAATGTGCCGACAACCGTCGTGCACATGCACCCGGATCCTGTGATCTGAGCCATTTCAGGGCATCCGTTCGTAATGAGAATGGTCGTATTCCCGTCCGTAATAATATCCTTTGCGCCGCTTATAATCACGATGCATTTTTCTCTTAATGCCAGTGCTTTGGCCGTTGCTGCAGCCTCGTCAAGGCCGCTCGTCGTTCCGGCATCCACACCTTTTGTCTGAGCATCTTTACCGGCAAGCGATTGTATTTCAGAGACATTCCCCCGAATAACCGCCATATGAACCTGCTTCAGAAGTTCTTCAGCCATCCGGTTCCTGAATGATGTTGCTCCGCAGCCTACCGGATCAAAGATGACAGGGATTCCTTTTTTATTGGCTGCTTTTCCCGCCAGAATCATAGCTTTTACTTTATCTGCATTTAAAGTGCCGATATTCAAAACGAGTGCATCTGAAATACCGCTCATATCAGCTGCCTCTTCAAGAGCATCGGCCATGACCGGCGAACCACCGACGGCAAGGCATGCATTGGCGCAGTCATTTACCGTCACATAATTAGTAATATGGTGTACAAGCGGATTTCTTTCACGAACACGTTTCAAACATTCTGCTGTGTCCATTCCATCCTCCCTTTATCGTTTGAACTTACTCCGCCAGAATTCGGCTTTTTCAGGATTGGCTTTGATGCCATATCCCTTCTGATAATATTCAGCTAATATCGGATAAAAGCTTCCGTGCCGCTTGGATGCAAGCTCCTTGGCACAGCGGAATGCTTCTTTGGGATTTTCCTCATGCAAAAGTTCCCCGTCGGTAGGTTTCTCTCCTGCATAAAAACGCCAGCGGAGTTTTCTGGTATCAATTCTCTTGGAATTTTCCCCTTTTTCAGCAGCTTCCAGGAATTCCTGCTTCCCCGCGCCTACTTCCGGCCCTTTATAAAGATACATTCTGGCAAGGACCGCCCAGGAATCGGCATCTCCTGCTTCAGCAGCTTTCTTGTATAATTCTTCTGCCTTTTTAAGCTGCGCAATGTAAATATTCCAAAGTTCCTTATCTTCTTTATTTCTATGTGCCTGTCCGGAAAGACGGGAAACAGAACGCATGACAGGCATCGCCTGCATGGTATAGTAGGAAATCAGGTCCTTCCTGCACTCTTCGCTCCCGGCTTCAGCGCCTTTTCTTAAATAATACAGACGCTTTTCCTGATCCCCGTCTACATAGGATGTCTCCGCCAGAACACGGTATGCTTCGAGGCATCCAAGCGATCCGGCTTCTTCCAGATACTCCACGGCGCGCTCTTTCCCTTTTTTGCTTCTTGCAGAGCGGAGTGATGATACTCCCGCATGGAGATAGACCTGTGCGGCCTCTGCTTTTCCTCTTTCAATGCCTCTCCGATATGCTTCCATGTACCAGTATACAGACTGCTTCATATCCCTGTAAACACCCATGCCTAAATCATACAGGTGCCCCAGGCGCATGCACGCCGTCGCTCTTCCATGATCAGCCGCCTGCCGGAAGAGGATAGCTGCCCTCTTTACATTAATTTCCGTACCAAATCCATGAAGGAAAGCAAGACCCGCTCTTTCCATGCATTCCCCGTCGCCACGCATGGCCCCCTGCAGATAATATGACAGTGCCTTCTTGTCATCACGAAGGCTCGTAACAGCAAATCTGTCATAGGCCCCTACACTGTAAAGCTGTCCTAATTTGGCGTAGGACTGGTACAGATTTCCCTCTGCAGCCGCCATGAACCAGTTGACAGCTATATCCCTGACCTCTTCGGAGCGCAGTGCATCCGGCATCATCAATTTGCCTGCCTTGTAAGCACCGCGCGGAAGCCCCAGCCGGTAAGCTTCTGCATAATAGCCAAAAGCCGCCTGGATATCCTTCCGTCCCGTATCCCCGTATTCACTGATCTTTCCCAGATAAATACAGCTTTCTGCATGGCCGCGGCCGGCCAGCAGTTGGAAAGCCTGCTCCGCCTTCCTATACTCTTTTTCATCAAAAAAGTGGACGCCCAGTTTGTAGAGAAGGCTCACTGCAGCGCGGTCTCCCTGAATGACTGCCTTTGTCAGATGCTCCAAAGCCTTGTCATATGATCGTATCTTAAGATACTGTTTTCCCAGTCGTAAATCTTCGGTGCTCTTCATTGCTTTCGCTCTCCTTGTGTTGGTTTACTTGCAAGCCAATACCTTGAAACGGCACCACTTTGCAGAATTCTGCTCTTTTTATTTATTGTACCACGGAAAAATTGCAATTGAACGAAGGTTAGTATTGCAGTCTTTTTCCAAAATGGCCTCAGGCAATAAAAAAAGCTATGATCGGATAATTCCAATCACAGCTTTTTGGTTTTCTATTACTTGGAGTTCTTTTCGATGAACTCTTTGAGCTGCGGATAACCTACCGTGCCGTATCCAATAATGCGGTCCTTCGGCTGTCCGTCATGGAAGTAAATCAGGGTCGGGATGGTTTCCACTTCATAACGTTTTGTGATTTCTTCATCGACATCGCAGTTGAGGCCGTAAATCGGCTGGCTGATTTCTTCAGAAAGCTTTTCAACCATCGGGCGCAGGCGGCGGCAGTATCCGCACCACGGTGCGCTGAAACCGAGAATGACATCGCCCTTTGCGATAACCTGATCAATGTTTTCTGTTCCTGTAATTGGCTGTATCATAATTTTCTCCTTCTTCCCGAAAGGGAACTTGCATTTGTATTGTGAGTTCATTATATCTTACATATTGATTTTTGTCAATGTTCAGATGTAATAATCTTCTTTGCAACAAAAAAGCGGATCATCACGATCCGCTATGGCTTTTGGTGGAGATGAGGGGAGTCGAACCCCTGTCCAAAGAGCCTGTCCCATAAATTTCTCCGAGTGCAGTTACTGTTTTAGAGTTTAAGCAAAGTATCGTACAGGAACAAACTGCCTTTGCCGATTCCAGAATTAGTTTTCCGCAGAAGTCCCGGACTTCCTTCATTGGTATCCTATTGGTTGATGTCAGCCTGAGGTCATAGGAAAACGCCAGGGGACATTAGCAGATTAAGCTGCTAAAGCAAAATCACGTTTTGCGTTTAAGTTTTTTCACCGTTTAACGGGGTAGATGAAATCCCGACTCGCTGTTTATGAACCAGAATCTCCTGTCGAAACCGGTACATCCCCAAAAGTTAGGTACTTAGCTATTGTACGAAATAATTCTTCAATTGTCAAAGATTATATTTAATTTCTTCTATTATTTGATGATATCACGGTAAGCAGGTCTTCCGCCCATGCCTTCTGCGGATGCAGCCGCATCAAGCACTGCCAGGCGTACAGCTTCCTCCGCCAGATACCCTACTGTATCGATGGTTGTCTTTACTTCTCCGGACGCCATGGTAAAGAGTGTATCTCCGTCCATGGATGTATGGACAGGACGGATCGAGCGGGCCAGCCCGTCGTGAGCCATGGTAGAAACCATCCGGCATTCCGTCTTTGTCAGATCTGCATTCGTGATGATGCATCCAATGGAAGTATTTCCACCCATATTTCTTTCATATCCTTCAAGCATCAGCCTGTGCGAGGAAATAATGGTACGATCATCATCTGCCAGAGCTCCTGCTAGGATCTTATCCTGATCATAGATTTCTCCGCATGCATTGACTGCCATATAGGTGCCTACCGCGAGTCCGTCCGGAAGGATAATTTCAGCATATCCTGCTCCGCTTTTCATGGCATGTTCAAATCCGGTAAGTTTTCCGACAGATGCCCCCGTTCCTGCGCCATAGCAGCCGACGGGGAAATCCGTCCCGGCTGCGGATGCCGCCTTGATTCCCATTTCAAGATCCGGGAATGCATGCGGATCACCTATGGAAAGATCAAAAAGAACCGCTCCGCAGACAATCGGGACAGCCGAATCACCGACTGGAAATCCGATTCCCTGTTCTGCCAGGTATCTCATGACGCCTGAATCGGCTTCAAGGCCGAAGGCTGATCCGCCGGATAATACGACAGCATGAATTTTCTGCACGGTTTTTTCCGGACTCAAAAGATCTGTTTCCCTCGTTCCCGGAGCGCATCCCCTTACGTCAAGGCCGGCAGCGGCACCATCTTCAGGTGCCAGAAAAACGGTCACGCCTGTAAGGCCTTCCCTGTCTTCTGCTGTGCCGATTTTAAACCCCGGCACATGTGTTGTTCTGATATCCATCAAAGCTCATCCTTTCCAGCAATCTCAAGACAGCGCAGCATATCTTCAGGCACCGGTGCTTCAAAATGCATGGCTTCTCCCGTTACCGGATGATGAAGATCAAGGAAACGGGAATGGAGCGCCTGTCCCTCAATCGGGAACGCATCCTTCTTCCATCCATATAAGGGGTCATTCACAACCGGGTGTCCTATGTGCGCCATATGAACACGAATCTGATGCGTCCTGCCTGTCTCAAGGCGGCATTCAATCCAGGAATAATGAGGCATGAATTCAAGGACGCGGAAATGCGTCACTGCAGGTTTCCCGGTCTTTGGCCGCACGTCCCACTTCATGCGGTCCTTTGTGCTTCTTCCAAGAGGGAAACGGATGACGCCTGCATTTCCTTCCATTTGTCCATGGACGAGCGCCACGTAGATTCTCTGCGCTTCATGCGTAGCAATTTCCTCCTTGAGGACAGGAAATGCCCTGGCAGACTTGGCCACGACCATGACACCGGACGTATCCTTGTCCAGACGGTGAACGATGCCCGGACGAAGCGGATCCTCGCATGCTTCAAAAAGTTTCGGCCCGCAGTGGTACAAAAGTGCATTGACAAGCGTATGATCCGGATTGCCTGAGCCGGGATGGATGACCATGCCGCGAGCCTTGTTGATGACCATCATGTCATCATCCTCATATAAAATGTCGATCGGAATATCCTGAGGGATGATTTCCAGTTCTTTCTTCTCTTCCCAGGTAAAGAAAATCTCATCTCCTGTACGGACATGGTAGTTCGGCCGGATCATCTTATCCGGAGAGAGAATGGCACCGCCTTCTTTGATCCATTTCTGCACTTCTGCGCGGGACAGGCCGGATCTGTCCTTCAAAAAGTTATCAAGCCTCAGTCCATTTTCACTTTCACTTACTGTATATACGTTTTTACCCATTAGTCTTTTCTCCAAAAATATAAAACGATCAAAGCCACGCCTACGCAAATGGCAATATCAGCCACATTGAATATCGGCCATATCCTGAAATCAAAAAAGTCAACGACTCCGCCAATCCTGACACGATCGATGGCATTCCCCAGGGCACCGCCTAAAAGGAGACCAACCCCTGCCGGAAAATAAACCGGTTTGGCAGGTATCCGGCTTCTAAATATGAAGAATGCCGCATAGAGTACAACAACAATGCCAAGGAAGAACCATTCCTGATGCGGAAATATGCCAAAGGCGGCTCCCGGATTGATGATGTATGTCAAATGGAAGACATTCCTGATGAGAGGAATGGTCTCTCCCAGTTCCATATTTCCTTGAACGATCAGTTTCACAATCTGATCCAAGACGGCCGTCAGGCCCGCAATAACCAATGTCAGCATAAAACCCTCCTGTTTTGTTTCATTATATCATATGCGGCCCTTCCATATTTTCACAGGCATAATAAAACAGCACCGGATATTTCCGATGCTGTCCCATTTTAAAATGAATCAATAGAATCAATAGTTGACGAATACTTCCACGTCTCTTCTGCCAAAGCTGTAGCATTCCTGGAATGTGTCCATGCAGAGGTCGATGCGGTTTCCTACGATGGCTCCGCCTGTATCAGCAGCGACTGCTTCCCCGTAATTAGGAATAAATACCTTGGAACCAAGAGGAATGACGCTTGGATCAACGGCAACGGTGCCATGTCCGGCTTTCGTTCCGGTTGCTGTTATGCCATAGCCGTCTCCGTCACTTGGATGATAAGCGCTGGCATGCATGGTTGTCACCCAGCCCACAGCACCTTCAGGATTTCCCGTTTTAGCCATGCCGGGTGTTCCCCTGCTGATGACATTTGAACGGATGATGTTCGTTTTGATTACTTTGCCGCCAGAAAGAATTTCTTCTACTTCGACTTCTCTCTTTCCCGGTGTTCCTTCCTGAACAACGACTGTTGCATCAGAAGAAAGGCCGCCGTCGTACCATTTTCTATATGTGACGGGCATCGTTTCCGTACGCTTTAACCTTTTCACTGTATATGGCACAACATGGATCTGCATGCCGCTCTTAACCTTCGTCATGCCGTCTTCCATCGGCATCATCTTCTTCCAGTTATAGCCTGCATCGTCCACTACGCCCTGGACCGTCTGCTGCGTCGTATAAACGACTTTGGATTTACCATCTTCGATGATGGTTACAGGAACCGCTCTTTCAACAACAACCATAGAACCGTTGCTGACTTCATCTGTACTGGTCCAGTACTTGTCATAAGAATTGAGAGAAACATCAAGATCGCTGAGCACTCTCTTGAAACTGGTAGCATTCGTCGTAATGACTTGTTTTCCTTTTTCATCGTAAACGGTAACGACCTTCGCTTCGTCAGCGTTTCCGAATCCGAAAGCTGCCAGAGCCATATCTGTCTGACTGAAAGCAGCAATCAAAAGGAGAGAACCTGCTATTGTTCTTTTTGCCTTAATGAGTGTTGAAGTTTTCATAAATCTATCTCCTATGGCGTTAATTCTATCATAGGTAGACTTTTTGTCAAATTACAGACAGTTGACAATATTATAAGTTGCGTTTTATATATATTTTATCTGATTTTATTATGAAATTATCACCAGATAAAAATGTATCTATTTTCGCTAGTATTCTATATAAAATTTTATGTTTTATCAGTATTTACCGAGTGTTTTAGCATCATTTAATTGTCAATTATGTCTATTGTAAAAAGACATTTAAGAAATATTAGAAAAACCCCTACTTAAAATCAGTAGATTTTATCGTATTTTCTTCCCTGTCAGCTGCAATTAGCACCACTAATTGTTAACCACTTCCTTCCGCCTCCTGATTTTCGAGATAGCCCTTTTTTGTCCCATTTTTTAACAAATCGCGATTTTTCTATGTCTATTTTTGGTGCCCAAGTGGGAAATTTTATCAAAAAATTCGATTTTGATATAGTCTCATTCCCAAAATGGAATGTTTTTAAAAATAAAAGTGGAAAATTTAAACTTTTCCACTCAGAAAGGACATGTCCACATCCCGTGGAAAACCCATAATTTCACATAAAAATGACCCTGACGATATCTATCAGGGTCACATTTATGAACTTATCTTAAATTCTGCATCAATCCTTGGAAGATCCGAAAACAGGAACGTAAGGTTCCATTTTCTGAGCCAGTGTCATTTCTGCTTCCTGGTCTCTCTCTTCTGCTATTTTCTGGAATTCAGCCTGTGCACCCACTTTGTTTTCCGGTGCCACTTCCTTGATCCACATACCATCAGACTGCATGATATGTGCCTTCTGGTTATCATTGAGTTCAAGCGTTACCATCTTCTTGAGTCTTTCGCAAAGTTCAGCATCCTTGACCGGAATCATAAGTTCTACGCGGTCATTCAGGTTTCTTGGCATCCAGTCGGCGCTGCCGATATAGAATTCTTCGCGGCCACCGTTTTCAAACCAGAATACACGGCTGTGCTCGAGGAATCTTCCGACAAGGCTCCTGACCGTAATGTTATCGCTGATGCCGGGGATGCCTGGTATCAGGACGCAGATGCCGCGGACAATGAGTTCGATCTTGACACCTGCTCTGGAAGCTTCATAAAGCTTGGCGATGATTTCCTTATCAAGAAGAGAATTCATCTTTGCAACGATTCGTGCATTTTCCCCCTGCAGGGCAAAGGATATTTCACGATCGATGAGTTCCACGCAGCGTTCCCTAAGATTAATCGGCGCTACGATAAAGGAATCCCAGATCGGCGGATCCGAGTAACCGGACAGCAGGTTGAAGAATGCGGATGCATCACTTCCGAAGTGATCATTGCAGGTGAAGATGCCAAGGTCCGTATACAGCTTGGCTGTCGATGCATTGTAGTTGCCCGTCGCTACATGGACATAGCGGCGGATGCCGTCTTTTTCGCGGCGGATGACAAGTGTACACTTGGAATGTGTCTTGAGGCCGACAAGGCCGTAAATAACGTGAGCCCCGGCTTTTTCAAGACGTCTCGCCATAAGGATGTTGTTGGCTTCATCAAAGCGGGCCTTGACTTCCATAAGAACTGTGACCTGCTTGCCATTCTGTGCTGCTTTTTCAAGCGCCTGAATAATTGGGCTTGATGAGCTGACGCGGTACAGTGTCTGCTTGATAGCCAGCACGTCCTTATCTGCGGCAGCTTCTGCTACGAAATTGACGACAGAATCATCAAAGGATTCATACGGCAGATGGACCATGAGGTCTTTCTGGCGGATCATGTCGAATATATTGGTCTTTCCTTCTTTTTCAAGCTGGATCATCGACCATGGATGATGCGGATGAGCTTCCGGATAACGGAGATGATCATACCCCTTGATACCGCAGAAGGAGAAGAATACTGTCATGTCCAGAGGACCGTCAATCTCATACATGTCTTCCTTCTCAAGATTCATTTCAGAAGTCATGAAGCGGCGCATAAAGCGGCTCGTCCCTTTTTCGAACTCGATTCTGACAGCTTCGCCCCTCTGTCTTTTCTTCAGCTGGCGTTCTACTTCGACAACGAGATCCTGTGCATCTTCTTCGTCTATATAAAGATCGGCATCTCGGGTAAGTCTGAAGGGTCTTGCTTCCAGAAGGTCATAGCCGATGAAGAATCGTGTCGCATAATAACGGATGACCTGTTCCAGGAAAATGAAATCATGTCTTCCCGGGATGTCCTTGTTATCCGGAAGGCGGATAATGCGCGGCAGCACGGAAGGAACAGGAACGATGGCAGTCTTGATATCAATATCATTCTCTTCATCCTGCGTCATGTCCCTTTCATTTCTTTCCAGCAGCAAGGCAAGGTTCAGGCTCTTGGAGGCGAGGAACGGGAATGGATGGGAAGAGTCGACAGCCATAGGTGTCACTACCGGGAATATCTCGCGTTCGAAATATTCTTCCAGCCATCTTTTCTGTTCAGGAGAAGCTTCATCTGGATGAATGAAGTACAGCCCTTCACTTTCAAGTTCCTGCAGAAGGACTTTCAAATATCTGTACTGGCGGGCAACGAGCTTCTGGCATACGTCAGAAATTCCTTCCAGCTGTTCTTCCGGCGTCATGTTGGCAATATCTTTTTTTTTGACGCCATTTTCCTTCTGGTGCCTCAATCCGGCTACACGGATCATGAAAAATTCATCCAGGTTCGAACTGGTAATCGCAAGAAATTTTAATTTTTCTAGAAGAGGGTTATTCGCATCGACTGCTTCCTGCAGCACTCTTCTGTTGAATTGCAGCCACGACAGCTCCCGGTTCAGATAATACCGGTGGTCTCTAACATCTACGTCCATAGCTACCTCCGTTCAAATTTGGCTTCCATGCCAAACACGTTTTCGAAAAGTTCTTTTTCTTTATCAAATATCCATGTTTCCAGAGCTGTGTCCTCATCGCTCTCATATTCAATAAGAAGCGAATCACCTGTAATCCTTGCCGTGACATCCCTGAGCTTCTGCTTTCTGGACATGTCCATGGCACGGACCAGACGGAAAATGGAAATAAGCTTCATGGCTGTCATCTTGGAATCATCCGGAAGCACGCGGAAGGGTTCATCCTCATCCGTCGGCTCGCCTTTATGGTCGTA
>OGWV01002510.1_pt1 | contig 11202 bp, 10 predicted proteins | sample 1576081 | NCBI WGS metagenome assembly OGWV01 (sample SAMEA3541541, study PRJEB24748) | human gut metagenome | biome: human gut; feature: human-associated habitat; material: faeces | place: China | collected 2012 | reverse complement strand
GATGGGGAATATGGAAATTAAAAGGAAGATTAGGAATCAGGAGAAAAGAATGGTTTTAAATAAAATTAAAAACAAAATAATTATGAAGCTTCCTAACATTAATAGGAAAATAAATATTATATTAAGTGAGTGTGATTTGAAACGTAAAGTACAGCCAGATATAAGAGATACCGAAGAAACAATAGAATATCTGCTGAAAACTAGATGTTCTATGAGCAGATTAGGAGATGGAGAATTTGATCAGTTTTCCGGGGGTGGAGATAATTATCAAAGAAACGATGCGGAACTAAGTAGAAAATTGAAAGAAGTACTTCATAGTAATATACAAAATCATATTGTATGTGTTACGAATGCTATTGTAAATTTGGATGAAAGAACAGAAGAAAATCAGGTATATTGGAAAGAGTATTTAAAAAGTAATAGACATAAATTCTATAAAAATATAGATATGAAAAAAACGTATTATAACACATCTGCTACCAGAGTGTATAAATTATTGGCTGATAAGGAACTAGCTAGTCCGCGGTTTGAAAAATGGAAGAAATTATGGGACGGACAAGATGTTATTTTTATAGAAGGAAAAGATACCCGTATGGGAGTGGGGAATGACCTGTTTTCGAATGCTAAGTCAATTCGTAGAATTATAGGACCATCAGAAAATGCTTTTGATAATTGGAAAGAATTGTTATATGAGGCTGAAAAAATTGAAAAAAGTGCACTTTTTATATTAGCGCTAGGTCCAACTGCAACAGTTTTAAGTTATGAATTAGCTAAAGTTGGATATCGAGCATTAGATTTGGGACACATAGACGTGGAATATGAGTGGTTTTTGAAACATGATTACCAAGTTACCATTCGGGGAAAATATACAAATGAAGTGCAAGGTGGAAATAAAGTAGAAGAATGTGAAGATGAGGAATATAAAAAGCAGATAGTATATTCTACTTATTGGAAAGAGAAGAAATGAGTAATAAAGAGATAATTGTTAGTATTATTATTCCGGCATATAATGCTGAAAAAACAATAGATAATTGTATACAGGGGATTTTAAAACAGACAGTTCATAATTGGCAATTATTTATTGTTAATGATGGATCGACTGATAATACAGGAAAAATATTGGATAAATATGCATTACAAGATATAAGAATTAGGGTTTTCCATCAGGAAAATCAGGGAGTATCAGCAGCACGTAATTATGCAATCAAAAAAGTTGAAACCCCTTATTTTGTATGTGTAGATAGTGATGATTATATATTCCCAACTTATTTGGAGGAATTATTAAAAGCAAAAAAATTGTATCCAGAATGTTTAAATATTTGGAGTTGTTTTCAAACAGTCAGTAATCAATTGGATAAAATCGGTGAGAAACATTTGTTGTCAGAGGATAATAAATATGTTGTATATGATAAAAGAGATGTAGTCTTTCTGTATAAAAAATGGATGGTACAAATGCCGTGGCATAGATTATATGACACGAAGGTGGTAAAGGCTTATCAAGTATTAATGAATGAAAAATTAAGTTTAGGAGAAGATTTTTTATTTAATTTAGATTATTTGGATGCTACTGGAGAATCTAAAATAGTAGTTGTGAATGTACCTACATATAATTATGTACGAAGTGATAAGGATTCATTGGACCATAAATATCGAAAAGATTTATTTGAAATATATCAGTTACAGGATCATACATTTGAAAAATATATAATTAAGTGGAAAGCTTTTCATTATGAAGAATATATTAATTTGCGTTTTTTTCATTATGAAAATGTGTTAAGAAATACGTTTCATCCAGATAACAAGGAAAGTATTTTAAATAAAATACAATATAATAATCGGATATTAAAAAGTGAAGAATGTAAAGAAATATTGAAAAATAAAACGTGTTATGTTAATCGATATTATGACAAGGCATACAAGACAAGAAATTATGTGTGGATAGTAATGTTGGATTGGATTTTGTCAAGAAGAAAGGGAAAAAATAAATGATAAAGATGTATTATCATGCGGGAAGTTTTAATCATGGCTGCGAAGCGATTGTAAGAGCAACTCACAAAATACTTGGGGGAGAGCAGGTGTTATATACACAGGCTATAGATTCTGATGCGAAGTATGGATTAGAAAGTATTGTTGATGTAAAAAAAGAGAATCCGGAGTATTCACTTTCTAGAAAAGAACGCTTAATGTCTGCCATTGCGTTTAAAATTAATCATACGGATTATCAATATTATAAATATTTAAGAAAACAATTTTTTAATGATGTAAAGAAAAATGATGTTTATCTGTCAATAGGTGGAGATAATTATTGTTATCAAGGAAAAGATATCTTAGGATATTACAATAAAATTATCCATGAAAAAGGTGGAAAAACAGTACTTTGGGGCTGCTCTTTTGAACCTTCAGATATGAATGCAGGTATAGCTGAGGATATTTCATTATATGATATGATTATTGCGAGAGAAACGATCAGTTATGAAGTGTTGAAGGCTATAAATCCAAATACATATTTATTTCCAGATCCAGCTTTCCAATTAGATGTGAAAGAACTTTTATTACCAATGGAATTTCAGAAAGGTAATACAGTAGGAATTAATGTTAGTCCATTGATTATAAAGAGTGAGTCGAATGAAGGAATAACTAAGAAAAATTATGAGAAATTAATTAAGTTTATTTTGGATGAAACCAATATGAATATTGCATTAATTCCGCATGTTGTAGAAAAAGAGAATGATGACAGACAAGCATTAATGGAATTATATGCTCCATATCGACAGTCTGACAGGGTGTGTATGATTGAAGATTGTAATTGTATGGAATTAAAAGGTTTTATTTCTCGATGCCGTTTTTTTGTTGGAGCAAGAACTCATGCAACAATTGCTGCATATAGTACGGGGGTGCCGACCTTGGTAGTCGGATATTCAGTAAAGGCAAAAGGAATTGCGAAAGATTTGTTCGGCACTTATGATCATTATGTTTTGCCGGTTCAGAATTTAAGAGAGGAAACAGATTTAAAAGAAAATTTTGAATGGATTTTAGAAAACGAAGAAAAAATAAAGAGCCATTTAAAAGATATTATGTCAGAATACAGATTAAATGCGTTAAAAGCAGGAGAAAAAATCAGAGGAATGATAAATGATTAAAATAGTAGTATTTATTTATATTTTGATGACAGCAGGAATCTTTGGTGTAGATTTCTTTTATTATATGTTAGATCGTTATGGAAGATATCATATAGGACAATTTAAAAATGAAAATGAATGGAAACAAAAAGCAATCAATAAAGCAAAAAAATGGGTAAAAAGAGAGCCGACGGTTAAAGTTAGTGATAATAATCGGTATTTATTAATAGATATGTTGACTGGAAAATATAGAAATCGGACAATTCAATCATGGCAAAAGGGTGCACTATATTTGGGTCTGATGGATGTTGATAATGCTCTTGTACAATCGTCTATTAAGACAATTATTAAAGATGGTGAATGGATTTGTAAACCTACTAATATAGATTGTGGATTGTTAGCATATGCGATATTAAAAAATTGTGATCCAATAAAAGTTAAGCCGGCTATGGATTATGTGGTAAAGTTAATTAGAATGCATGTGGCTGAAGACGGAATGATAGTGTATACAAATGATATGAATTCAAGAGAAAGGTATGTAGATACACTTGGCCTTGCTGTACCATTTTTATTTTTATATGCGAAAGTATATCAAAGCAAAGAAGAAAGAAATATAGCTTTTTTTCAAATTAAAGAATTTTCGAAATATGGTTTAGAAGAAAAGAGTAAATTACCCAATCATGCATATGATTCGGATACTAAGTTACCATTAGGAAACTATGGATGGGGACGTGGATGTGGCTGGTATGCATTAGGATTAATTGATTCCTATCGAGAAATGGAAAGTGGAGAAGAAAAAAAATGGGTAAAAAACCATATTCAAGATATTGCGAACAGTTATATGAAATTTCAGAGAACTGATGGAGGATTTGGAAGAATTTTGCAACTTCGGACAGGATATGATAGTTCGGTCACAGCAGTTTTGGCCTATTTCTATAGTTGCTGTTATGAATTATTTTCTGATGATAGTTATAAAAATGTATATGAAAAATGTATTGAAAAATTAAGAACGGTCACAAAAATAACAGGGGCGCTTGACTGGTGTCAGGGGGATACAAAAGATATTGGAGTTTTGTCGCAAACATTTTCAATTATGCCATTTGCCCAAGGGATGATGATTCGTAGTTTTAGAAAGGACTAAAAGCGTGGAAAAGTCAAGAACACATTATTCTATATTAAATATTACAACAGGTGTTGGCGGATATTTTGTCAATACATTGGTTGGGTTTGTATGCAGAATGGTATTTGTCAGATGTTTGACAGCAGATTATTTAGGAATAAATGGATTGTTTTCCAATGTTTTATCAATGCTTTCGCTTGCAGAACTTGGAGTAGGTAGTGCAATTGGATATGCATTATACAAGCCGCTTGCGACACATGATGAAGAGAAAATAGCATCTTTGATGAAATTTTATGGGACAGCATATAAGATAATTGGGATCAGTATTGGTATAATAGGTGTAGCACTTTTGCCATTTATGAGATATATAATAGGTGATGCTCCATCAATTAAAGAAAATTTAAATGTGATATATTTGATTTTTTTGTTTAATACAGCAAGCAGTTATTTTTTTAGTTATCGTGGAGCACTTTTGCAGACAGATCAAAAGTCGTATATTGTAACAGGTTTAAATTACATTCAGACCATTGCACAAAGCATTATACAAATAATATACTTACTTTTGACGCATGAATATTATGGATATTTGATTATACAAGCAATAGGAATGATTTTGTATAATTTTAGTATATCGTATGTAGCAAAAAAACAATACCCATATATAGTTGGAAAAGAAATTAAACCATTATCCCAAATAGAACGTAATAAAATATCAAAAGATGTCGGAAATTTGATGATTACAAGATTAGCGGGGATACTTGTTGGGGATACAGATTATATTATTATAACCTTTTTTAATGGGCTATCAGTGACAGGTCTTACATCAAATTATTCTTTATTTACTGGCACATTGACAACTTTGTTGAATCAAGTTTTTTATGGAATGAATGCATCTATAGGAAATCATAATGCACTTTCAGATAAAGAAAGTCAAGAAAAAATGTTTTTGAACATAAATTTTATGAATTTCTGGTTGTTTGGGTGGGCAACTGTAGAAATAGTATGTATTGCTTCTTGTTTTGTAGAATTATTTTTTGGTGAAAAATATGTAATGGAACCCTCCATTCCAATGGTACTAGCTTTAAATTTTTATATGGTAGGAATGCAAAACGCAGTATGGATATATAAAAACACATTAGGAATTTTTAAGCAAGGTCGATTTGTTTTGGTAGGAACAGCAATATTAAACATTATATTTTCATTATTATTAGGAAAGATATGGGGAGTTCTAGGTATATTGTTTGCATCTGCTGTTGCAAGGTTATTTACAAATACATGGTATGATCCATATTGTGTATATAAATATGGATTTGGAAAGAATTTTAAAGAGTACATAAAAAGATATGTATTATATGGTGTTGTTGTTATTGGAAGTGCTGGGGGAGGAACTGAGATATGTAAACTAATTGCATTGCCATTGTTGGGGGACATTATTTGTAGAGCATTTATATCATCTTTAATATTTAATCTTGTGGTAATTATTGTTTTTGGAAAAACAAAAGAGTTTAAGTATATATTAAACAAAGGAAAAGAAATTTTTAGAAGACTAAAATATAGAAGAGGAATGTGAAGAATATGAAAGGAATAGTATATAAAACTTTTGATAATATGCCATATTTTTTAAAAAAAAAGATTAGTGATATTAGTAAAAATGAAAAAGTAGAAGATATTACTTTAAATCATTATTTAAAAGTTTTGAATGAGGATTTTGATAAACAAATAGAACTGGTAAAAAAGAATCAACGTTGCTACAAAATAACAAAAGGTAGATACAAGTTTGAGTTTTTTGATGTTTGTTTTGCTAATGCTATGTTAGGAAATATAGTATATTGCTTATATAAAGGATACATACCGATTTTTGAAAACGTATGGACTGATTATTTTTGTCAGCCGTTTACTGTGGACAGCTTTTATCTAATAGAAGATTATCCGAGATTAGAGAGCTCAATACAGCCACGTTTACAAGATATTTTTGATATAAATCGTGAAAAAATGTGGGGGGGGCTGTTTTCAAAAATCTTTGTTCCAAATGATATATGTAGAAAGTATCTGCTGAAAGAAGAAGCTATTATAAAAAATAAGAAAGTGTTAGGTGTATTAGTGCGAGGGACGGACTACGTGAAAATAAAACCTGCAGGTCATCCGGTTCAACCGAATATAGATGTTATGTTAAGTGATGTAAAAGAAGTTTTTAACGAATATGATGCTATCTATTTGGCAACAGATGAATTTGCTGTTGTGAAGAAATTTGAAGAAACATTTCCAGGGAAAATATTAACTAATAATAGAAAATATTTTGATGTAATTAATGAACAGAATAAAGAATTATTAATCACACAAGTACATTTTGACAGGGAGAATGATAATTTCCTAAAGGGATTAGAATATTTATCTTCTTTAAATTTGTTGTCTAAATGCAATGGCCTGATTGCAGGAAATTGTGGTGGAACTACCTTTGCATATTATATGAATGGATTAAAATATGAATACTGCAAGATATATGATTTGGGAATATATTAAAGTTTGGAATTTGTGATATTGAATATATTAGGATAACATAGAAAATGGAGAATAATGATATGCGGAAACTTATTGGGGAAATATTTGGAAGACATGGTTCGGAAGATGCACAAAGAGAGTATCTATTATCAAAGGGGATGAAAGTTGGAAAAAATACAAATATATATTCATGGTCAGGAATAGATGCTGGAAAACCATGGCTGATTGAGATTGGAGATGATGTGACAATTTCGTCTAATGTGACTATTCTTACACATGATGCCAGTCCATGCAAAGTGGGATGTGGAACTAAATTAGGCAGAGTTAGAATTGGAAATAATGTTTTTATTGGCACAAGATCAATTGTGTTATGCAATGTTAGCATAGGAGATAATGTGATTGTGGGAGCAGGAAGCATTGTGACGAGAGATTTACCATCAGATGGAGTTTATGCAGGTTCGCCAGTAAGGAGAATATGTTCTTTTGACGAATATCGAAAAAAATATGAAAAGCTTAGAGAAGAGAGACCAGCATTTGATAAGATAAAGCCATGGAACGAATGGGGAAATGCAACAGATGAGGAAAAGAAATTAATGTATGATGGATTGGAAGATGGAGTGGGATTTTTTTAGTGGAGTGTAGGGATATACAATAGTTGGTAAAATGGATTTTATCAATAGAGGTTGATTAGGTACAGCTTTTAAAAGTGATTTTGAAATTCAAGGATGGTTAATTAATGAAAAAGAAGATATACAATACTGAGTTACGGGGGTATCATTTTGACAGACAGACAGAAAACGGTAAAACCTGAGTACCTTTTTTGTGCGTTCAGTTCATGTCATAATTATACTCAACAAAAACTACAGAGTCAAAAAAGTTAAGTACTCAACTTTTTTGACCGACTATGCAAGGAGTGGTGATTATGGATACACAAACGAGTCTGATTGCACAGCAGACTAGAATCCAGGAATGGGCAGAACAGATCCGTGACTGTCAGAGCAGACCAAAGGGAATGGATGTTGAAACATGGTGTGCCCAGAATAATCTTATAAAAGCGAACTACTATTATCGGCTTCGACGAGTTCGGGAAATATATCTGGAACAGTTCCAGGAAACCTCGCCTGAGTTTATCGAAATATCGAATCCAAAGCCTCAAATACCAGAAACAGAAAAACTTTCATCTTCAGATAGTACAGGTGCAATTCCAGTGATCAAACTAACGAATCCGCAAGGATTTTCAGTAAACGCACCATAGTCGGTACTGATTTATAATACTGCCGCTCGAAAGAGCGGCTCATTTTCTAACTTTTTATGCATTTAGCCGGCAACTTATCCGACCATGGCAGCAAATCCTCACAGAAACTTACATCTTGATCGTCCATGTGTTTCGGTATCTCTGTGAGTAGATATTCAAAATAATCGTATGGTTTCAGATTGTTGGCTTTTGCAGTCTCGGCAATGCTATAAATGATTGCACTTGCTTCTGCTCCTGCAATAGTATCAATCATAACCCAGTTTTTCTTACCAATACAGAATGGACGAATTGCTTGTTCCGCAGTATTATTGTCAAGCGGCACTTCTCCATCCTCTAGGAATACTCGTAAGTATTTTTCCTGATTTATAGAGTAAGTAAAACCATTTGCCGTCTTACTTTTCGCCGATACAGATGTCAAATGTTGTTTTACCCACGCAAAATAGGCATCCACCAATGGCTTAACTGTCAACTGACGATGTTTCTGACATTCCTCTGCACTCAAGTCTTTCAGTTTATTATCCTCACGGTAAATCGCCTGGATCTGGTTTAATGCCAGATACGCAAGCGATATTTTCTGATTCGACTTTGATAGTGCTTTGACTGCTTCATCATAACGGCGCCTTGCGTGTGTCCAGCAGCCTGCAATTTTGGTGTGCTACCCGTCAAGTAGACAAATTAAATAACGAAAATTTTTTCTTCCCCGGTACAGTTTATGTACCGGGTTGTTTATGCAACGCTTTCTAGTTTTTGTTCATGGAATTCCAGTGGTGTAAGCACCCCAAGATTTCGTTGAACTCTTTTGTTTGTGTAATAATCTATGTATTTCTCTATGGCAAGCATTAATTCTTCTTTTGTTTTATACTTTTTGCCATAATACATTTCTCGTTTCATTAGTCCCCAGAATCCTTCCATAGGACCATTATCGATACATCTTGCCACGCGAGACATACTTTGTGTCATTCCAGCAGCTAAAATTCGCCGCCTAAATGCTTTCGACGTATACTGATAGCCTCGATCACTATGAAGTAGTGGTGTAGCTCCTGGATTCGCTGCCACAGCTTTGTCAAATGTATCAAAAACAAGAGGGTTATCATTTCTGGTGCTATATACAAAAGCGACAGGCCTCCTATCGCATAAATCAAGTATTACGCTTAAATATAGTTTACCTTTTTTATCGTCTTCTCCAACACCATATTTGAATTCTGATACATCTGTTACCCATTTCTGATTTATCATGTCCGATTTAAATTCTCTATTAAGGATATTTTCGGCAACATAAGCTGGATCAGATGCAGGTTTAGTACAACAATTATACCGATGCTTTATATATGACTGGATTTTCTTCTTGCGGCAAATCCTTAAAACACGTTTGTCATTAACAGCTATTTTATAATCATGTGCTAGAGTATCCCTTATACGTCTATAACCCATATCTGGATGTTCATCATGAATCTTTGTAATGGTATCGGCTATGCGTTCATTAAGATTATCATTATCACTATTTACATGACCTAGCCATTTATAATAGGCTGATCTAGCTATTCCAGCAAACTCGCATAACGCCGATATGGAGTATGTCTTATTTTCATCAGATAATTCCTTGATTGCAAGGTATTTTGTTGTATTGCGTGTCTTGGTCAGGTTCACCTCCTCTCTATTTCGTCGAGTTTTTTTAAGAAATCAATCTCCATTTGTTGCTGCTGTGTTTGAGCTTTTAGTAGTCGGTTTTCAGCTTTCAACTTCTCAATATCTGATAATTGAGAAATCGCTTTGTTCTTACCTCGTCGATCATATAATCCTTCGATTCCTTTATCTTTATATTTTCTAACCCATGCATAAACTTGTCCGTAGGAGCAACCATATTTATTCGCTGTAGAAGCATAATTACATCCCGTGTTTATGCATTCTTCGACAATGTTTATTCTTTCTTCAAGGGTTGTATTTTTTCTAGCACCGTTTTTAGCCATGAGATATACACCTTCTTTTCTGGAATTTGTTAAATCTTCATGGTTATTATACTGCTTAATCCATGTACAAACAGTACTTGGTGCATGAATTTTGTATTTTGCAGCTAAATCCTGACTCGTTATATTGCCTCCAAGATATTCAAGAATAATCTTCTTCTTAAATTCTGCAGAGTAATTACATAAATCAGCATTTTGCTTTTCTAGACCGTCTTCTCCAAATGTTTCGTATTTATGACCCCACCTGCGGATGATACTAGCCTCAATTCCATACTCTTTACCTAATTTCCAATAAGAGATTCCATCCTCAAGGTGTTTCTTTACGAGCTCAAGTTTCAACTCCTTACTATACTGTTTCCTAGACATAAAAATATGCTCCTCATATGATAGATTTTTGGATATTTCCATTGTCTACCATATGGGGAGCATATCAAAATCAAGGTTTGCAAAAAAATCTCAAAAAATTAGCACTCACCTCTTGACAGTGCTAATATTAGGTGCTATAGTACAGATAGAACAAAGGAAGAGAGAAAAAGAAATCTTCCGGAGAAAGTTCTTACAGAGTTTTCAAAAACAGTAAATTAAAAACGCCTGCATAATACGCAGCGAATATAGATCAGGAGGAATGAGTTATGTTAATGCCAAGTATTTTCGGAGAAGATTTATTTGATGATTTTATGGGATATGCAGTAGCAGTAGGTTTTTTCTTTTTGGCAGTAGGCTTGTCAAAAGTTCCTTTTTCTTATATTGTCAAAGGATTAAAACCAATTATTTTTATGCTGGTATTTACCGGCTTTTTAAATCTTTTTTGGACCCCCGGTAAAGTATTCTTTTCAATCGGTTTTTTACAGCTTACTTATGAAGGTGTGAAGAAAGCCATTTTTATTTCATTGCGGTTGATCTTTTTGATACTCGGATCTTCTTTGATGACATTAACTACAACTCCGAATCAGTTGACGGATGGAATCGAAAAGCTTTTACGGCCATTAAATCATATTCGTGTGCCTGTGCATGAACTGGCATTGATGATGTCGATCGCATTGCGTTTCATTCCTATTCTGGTAGAAGAGACAGATAAGATCATGAAAGCACAGACCGCAAGAGGGGCTGATTTTGAAAGCGGAAATGTAATTCAGCGGATCCGTAATATGCTCCCGATTCTTGTGCCGCTTTTTGTATCAGCGATACGAAGAGCAAATGAACTGGCTCTGGCGATGGATGCGAGATGTTATCATGGTGGAAAAG
>OGWV01002509.1_pt1 | contig 11214 bp, 13 predicted proteins | sample 1576081 | NCBI WGS metagenome assembly OGWV01 (sample SAMEA3541541, study PRJEB24748) | human gut metagenome | biome: human gut; feature: human-associated habitat; material: faeces | place: China | collected 2012 | reverse complement strand
AGATTCAGGTGGAGTCCTGGAGGGCGGCCTATGCGGACATCCTGCCGATTGTATCATGCATAAAAGAACCGCTATCTAACGAATCAACTTTAAAGCTATCCTTTTCAGATATGTTTAATCCATATTTTAAATAATAAGAAAATGGACATGATTTATATTGTTCCAATCTTGATACACTCGTTTTTAATGTTTTTCCATATAATTTTTCTATATTTTCTTTATTTATTCGCTCCGGCATATTTGTATAACTAATTGCCTTTAAACTGTTAACTAATTTATATTTCCAATTTTCATTACCTATATAATAATTATATGCTGTAATCCATTTATCATCTAAATCTTTATCTTCATCTTTATAATCTCTTAATTGATTTAAAAGTTCCTCAAATGTGTTATTTTCAATTAAAATTTCAGACTCTTTTTTTATTATATCGCTATCTTCTTTAATTGTAGGGAATAACTTTTTAATTTTAGATACTAGCATTGACGCTCTTAAGGTTTTTCCATCAGCTCCTGATGACGAATATGATAAATATATACTTTCACTTGCAGCAGTAAATGCTTTGTATATATTAAAATTATCTTCATATAATCTTTCAATCGTTCCTTTAGCAAGTTCAATTCCATTTTCTTTCAAAATAGCTCTATCATTATCATTAAAATATCCCTCATTTTTATTAACACTTGGAAACATTCCATCATTTAAACCAATTATAAAAACAGTTCTAATTTTATGACTTCTTGATCTATCTATATCTCCTAATATTACTTGATCCTGTGTTCCTGGTATTTTACCTAGATTACTATTTCCAAGACCTGTTTTTAAAATCTGCATATATCTTTCAAAAGTAATTTTTTCATCACCAAATACCAATACAATTTCATCTAACACTTGCATTATTATTTTCCAGCTTGTTTCATATTCTGTTGCGATTTCCACCTTATTTAAATTTAAAAGCTCTTCTTATAACATCATCAATATTTTCTCCACCTGTTTTTCTTGTTATTTCAAAAGCTGTAGTATCAGGTACTTTAAATGTTGCTATAACAAATCCTATTAATCCAAATATTGCTAATATAATAATTCCTACAGTTTGAAGGTTTAATGCATTAAAAACTAAATAAAATACAAATCCTATTGCTATCCCTATAAACGTATATATTAAAGCTTTTGTTGAAAATACATATAGTATTCTTCCTTCACCTTTTACATTCCTTGGTATATTATAAGTATTCATATACTTCTTCCTCCTTTTTCACCCATTTACACTTAATATCATTATACCAAAAAAACGCAAAAATTGTAAGATTTTTGCGTAAAAAAGTATAATTTATTTAAAATTTAATATATTTGTAATATTTATGACATAGAGAAATTTTAAAAAAGTTTACCAATATCAATTTATGTAAATTGTTTTATTTTATTTTTATATTCTAAGAAGTTTAGAGAACTTTACTAGAATATAAAAAAATCACCTCATCGAACTATAACAAGTCCTCTTCGGTGATTTTTTCTTCCTAAGCTGTTGTCCAACCATTGAAAAATTCGTAAATACTCTGTGCAAAAACTGAAGCTGTAAATACCAAAGCTGCACCAACAACATAAGGTATTAAACTCTTCTTATAATCTGCTTTTTCTTCTGCACTACCCATTAAGTATTTAATACCAATTACTGTTAAAACAACAACTGATAAAACAATTCCTATAGCTTGGAAAACTCCAACTAATTTTTTACCAGCAGTTGATATAGCATCTGTTTTAACCTCATCTGCTTTTATATCTTTCGGAGTTATATTAGCTGCTAAAGATATTACATTAACCATAGAAACTAACATAATTGTCAACATTAAAACAGCAACTATTTTCTGTACTTTCTTTATATTCATTTTATATCCTCCCTTTCATTTTTTATAATTTATTTATATTTAAAAAATTTTAAAAACTACATAACTTATTATATTTTACCATAACTCAACAAAATTTGCAAGTACATTAATATAATAAAATTTTAACATTACATTTTTATAATAAACTAAAGAACTTCATTTGTCAAGTCAAATATAAGTTGTGGAAGCCATGATCCTGTAAATATTATAGCCGCTCCAATTGCATAAGGCAACAAAGATTTCTTATATTCAGCTTTCTCTTCTACACTTCCCATCATAAATTTCAATCCAATCGCAGTTAAAATAACAACCGACAAAATAGTTCCAACTACTCTTAATATTGAAAAAACCTTTTTCATTCTATCAGTATATTTTTTCGATTTACCTGTTGAAGTTCCCGCATAACTATTCAAGTCACCTAAACCTATGTCATCTGCATAACTATAATTTGGAATAGCTGAAACACAAAACACAAAAAATATTATTAAAAAAGAAATTATTATTCCGTGACCTTCTCATATTATCACCATCTTTCCATTCTCAACTAATTTTATTATAATATATATTAAAAATAAAAACAATAGTTTTAAACAAAAAAATATTGCAAAATGCACTTATATAGATACTTTAGTCCATACAAAAACTTCCTGCATTTTTATAATTTTATAATTTAACATTAAAAAAATGGCCTCTTATTAAAAAGACCACTTTTAAACTTTTTTATTTTATGCAATTATACAAGAAAGATATTACTGCCATTGCAATTATAAAAATTATAATCACCTTTCCTATAAAAAAATTCCATAAAAAACTTGCAGCAATAATTAATGCAAAAACCGCTACCAATAAGCTTATCATAACATTTACCTCCTTAGGTTTTATTTATATTAACATTATATCACTTTTTTCTCTATTTATCAACATATTAAATTTGTTGCATAACTTCTATAACTAACTTCCAAACTCCAAATGCACCAAAAATAGCTATACAGCCAACCACATATACAATCAAAGCTTTCTTTACATCTGCCTTTCCATCTACACCAGCTAACATAAACTGTATTCCTAAAGCTAATCCTACTACAACAGCAACACCTATACCTATTTGTAATGCTATATTATAAATTGTAGATGAAAAATCTTGCAAACTTTTTGAATCTATTGAATCGCTTTTGCTATTAGCAACAAAGTTATCCGCATCTGCAATCATATCATCTAATGTTGAACTAGCATTTCCAGCTGAAACTATTCCAGGTTGATTATATATTTTATTATTTTTATCTTCAGAATTTTTTATATCTTTTTCACTAACTTGATTTTCATATATAGTCGGTTCTTTTTTTAATGCTTGTATAGCCTCTGAATACATACTTTGTATATCAGAATCCTCTAAAGTTTTTTTACTATTTAATTTATCCATTTCTTCTACTTTTTTTATAAGTTGCTCATACAATTTCTTCTTTTTAGTTTTATCCTTTTCTTTAGCTATTTTATCGGTATATAAATTAACAACCTCTTTTCTCTTCTTTTTCCAAGCATCATTATCTAATTTTCCACTATTATCCCCGCTTTTATTTCTTGTTTGTATTAAATTCATAACATCTTCTTTTATTCCCGTATCATCTGGATAATGAGTAGGCCCCCTTCCTTCCTTTAGCAAGTCCATTTCCTTATCAGTAGGCCCTTTTACAAATCTCTCCAATTCCGCCGTGGTTAATTTTGACTGATCGGATGCCCACATATCTATAAAATAGTTATAAAAAGCATCCCATGGACCATCAGCTTTATGACCTTTATATTCATCTGCAAAAACCACAGTTAAATTTCCCATAATAAATGCAAAAATAAAAAAAATAAATATAATTTTCAATCCTTTTTTCTTCATATAATAATCCCCCTTTTAATCCATTTTTATATTTGTTTCATAACTTCTATAATTAACTTCCAAATTCCAAATGCTCCAAAAATAGCTATACAACCAATAACATAAACTACTAATGCCTTCTTTACATCTGCTTTTCCCTCTACACTAGACAACATAAATTGTATTCCTAAAGCTAACCCTACTACAACAGCAACACCTATACCTACTTGTAATGCAATATTATAAATTGTAGATGAAAATTCCTGCAAATCTGTAGCATTTATAGTCTTTCCTTTCGAATCTGAAATAAAAGAATCTGCATCTGTTATCATGTCATCTAATGTAGCACTTGCATTTCCAGCCGATACTATTCCAGGTTGATTATAAATTTTATTATTTTTCTCTTCCTCATCTTCTTTTTCTTTTTCATCATCACCAGTGAGAGTATTATGATTTTTAGATTCCTGTTCATCTCTTTTTGAAGAATTATCTTTTGTAGTCTCCGCCTTTGTTTCTGCTTTTTCAAATTCCTTAGCTATATCTTTTTTTCCCGCTTTTTTGAATGTATTCTTAAATTCAGTCATTTTAGATTTCACAGAATCAACTAAAGTAGTGTTATCTGTTTTCTTTTTTTGCGAATATAACGCACTATATATATCAGCTGCATACTTTTTATTTTTAGGATCTAATCTATTCGCCAAAGTCTGAGATATTTCTGCTAAATATTTAGCATCATCATCATCATCTACTTTGGAATCATACTCTATTTGTAAATATTTATTTACCCATGCTACTGCATTTTCTGAATTAATATTTAAAGTGCCATCATCTAAAACATATGTAGTATCATTCACAAAATCAGTAATTGTCATCGCTTTAACTTTCGTTGCTAACAACATAAAAAATATAAATATTATTATCATAAAAATAATCTTTTTCTTCATATTTCTATTCCTTTCAAAATACAATAACCTAATTATATTATAGCAAAGCATAAACTTTTTTACAATATTTTTCGACATAAAAACATGTTAAAAAACTAAAACAAAAATTAACAATAAAACTTTATTACAATAAAAATTTTAGCTTTTCCTATAAACACTATTAACATAAAATTAAGTTCAAACTACTTCACAGAAAAGAAAAAAGATATAAAGAATTTAATCTCTATATCTATCTGTTATGGCGTAGGTGAGAGGGTTCGAACCTCCGCGCCGATTACTCGACCTAGCAGTTTAGCAAACTGCCCCCTTCACCACTTGGGTACACCTACATAATATAAAATAAAAAGATATAAAACGAAAAATCTACTTTCATAAATTCATGGTCTTATATCCAAAATTGTTGGCGGAGAGGGTGGGATTCGAACCCACGGTACGCTATAAACGCACGCCAATTTTCAAGACTGGTGCCATAAACCAACTCGACCACCTCTCCAAATAAAAACAAATGTCAACTTGTGCCTTACGACAGTATTTATATTACCATTTTTAAAAACATTTGTCAATACAAAAACTCAATTTTTTGCAAAAACATTTAGCACTTTAAAATTAAAATATAACTATTTTACAAAAAAGTTATATAACAATATTGTTTTTTTGTAAAATTGGCTTATAATCAAATCTCAAGCTTTAAAATTTGATCATAAGCCACATATTTTTAGGTTTTACCTTATGTCATATTTTCTATTTTTCTATTTATCTAGTTTATAAATATTTTTAGAATTTATTGCCTTATCAATAGCCAATTTTTCTTCCTCAGAAATAGTATAAGGAGATTTACCTTTTTCAACAGGCTTTGCATAAATATTAGACATTTCTCTTGAATATATTCCATTCATAACAACACCTGTATTATCTTCATCAAGTAATGCTAATGCAAAACTCAAATCACTACCAGTATCTTTAAAAGCATTATATCTAACTATTCCTATTTTTTGAACACATCCTGATAATTGATTTCCCATTTCTTTGCAAATTAAATGTAATTCTGAATTTTGCCTTTCAACTTTTTCTACCCTATACATATAATTTTCCAAATCTTCTTCAATATTTTTTCCATTACCTAATTTCTTCATAAATTGCTTATAACGCTTATTCAAATTAGATGTTTTTATAATTAAAACAACATAACTAATAAGTAATACTATTAATAAAATAGCAAAAATAATTAAAAAATTATCTGTTTTTAATAAAGCCATAATATTTTCCATAATCATCATCCTTTCACGCTACTTCATTAAATTTAAAATTCTTTCTAAATCATCATTACTACTATATTCTATTATAATTTTTCCCTTCTTCCTTCCTGCATCTAGTCTAACCTTAGTTCCAAAAAAATTCTTAAAAGTATTTTCTATATCCTGATATAAAATTTGTTTTCTCTGTAACTGTTCTTTAGATTCCGGATGTTCTTTTTGCATAGCATGTTCTGCTTGCCTTACAGTAACACCTCTTTCGATCATCTTTAAAGCCATCGCATATTGTTTTTCCGGGTCTTGAATAGAAAGTAAAGCTCTACAATGACCTTCTACTAGTTTTCCCTCTTTCACAAGTTCTAATACTCTTGGATCCAAATTAAGTACTCTTAATGTATTACAAATAGCACTTCTACTTTTTCCTAACTGTTTTGCAACTTCTTCTTGCGTCATTCCATATTTTTCAACAAGATTTTTTATTCCCATCGCCTTTTCATAAGCATTCAAATCTTCTCTTTGCAAATTCTCTATAAGAGATATCTGCGAATTAATTTTTTCATCATCTTCACGTATAATAGCTGGTATTTCTTCAATTCCTGCTATTTTGCAAGCTCTCCATCTTCTCTCTCCAGCTATTATAGAATAATATCCATCTTTTTTAGCTACAACAATTGGTTGAATAAGTCCATATTTTTTTATTGACTCTGCCAACTCTTCTAATGCCTCTTGATCAAATACTTTTCTAGCTTGTTCCTTATTTGGCTCTATTTCAGTTACTTTTAGCTTTTTAAATATATCTGTTTCCTGTTGTTTCTCTTCATCTGGTACTGGTCCAAATAAAGCATCCAAACCTTTCCCTAAACCTGATTTTTTTGTCATTCTCACACAGCTCCTTTCTTTATTAAGCAATATTTACTTTTTTATTCCATATGTCTAGCTTTCTTTTCTTCATCGTTTTTCTTCAAGAATTCCTTTGTAAATTTATCATAACTTTTTGCCCCCTTTGAACGAGGATCATATTCTGTAATTGGCATACCATAACTTGGTGCTTCACTTAATCTAACATTTCTAGGTATTACAGTCTTATATACTTTATCTCCAAAGTATTTTTTTACCTCTTTAACAACTTGATTAGACAAATTTGTTCTTATATCATACATTGTAAGCAAAGCTCCCTCTATTTGTAAATTTTTATTAAGATGTTTTTTTACCAAATTTACTGTATTTAAAAGTTGTCCTAAGCCTTCTAACGCATAATATTCACATTGTACTGGTATTAAAACACTATCAGAAGCTGTAAATGAATTTAACGTTATAAGACCTAATGATGGAGGACAATCTATCAAAATATAATCAAAGCTATCTTTTATTTCGTCCAATTTTTCTTTCAATCTCTGCTCTCTTGACATCATTGATACCAATTCTACTTCTGCTCCAGCCAAACTTATGTTTGATGGGCATATATATAGATTTTTTACAGATGTTTTTACTAACGCTTCTTGCATTTGTGTATCTCCTACAAGAATATCATAAGTAGAAAACTCTACTTTTCTATCTGTTCCAAGTCCACTTGAAGCATTTCCTTGTGGGTCTGCATCTATTAGCAAAACTGTTTTTCCTTTTTTTGCTAAAAATGTACATAAATTAACAGTTGTAGTTGTCTTACCTACACCACCTTTTTGATTAGCTACTGATATAACTTTTCCCATTTATCTGCCCCCATTTTATAGTTAAATTTTATTTATTAGTCTTATTTTGTTTATATATACATCATATATAATTTTTTTTAAAAAGTCAATGTATTTTTTATAATTTGCAAAAAAAAAATTTGAGTTTTTAACTCAAATTTTTCTTTTATATTATCTTTCACATTTTTTAGTAAAATCCTCATTTTTCAAGCATTTGCTAACTTTATATTAAATACAACCTTTTTTATTTTTCAATGTTTTCACATTTTACTTTATTGGTTCTTTTGCTGGAATACCTGCTTTTCTAGGATATTTATTAGGCGTTCCTTTTTGTTTTTTTATCGAAACTATATTTCTTCCCATATCTGTATCTGCTAAAAAGAAAGTATCTATCTTTTCTATTTTACCTCCTAAAATATTTATTGCTTTTTTTGATTCTTCTACTTCTTCTTCAACATTTGAACCCTTCATGCATATACATTTTCCTCCTATTTTAACTAAAGGCAACACATATTCAGAAAGAACACTTAAATTAGCCACTGCTCTTGACGTTACATAATCGAATTTTTCTCTATATTTTTTATCTTTTCCTAAATCTTCTATTCTCCCATGCACAGCTACAATATTTTTTAGTTCTAGCTGTTCAATAACTTCATTTAGAAAATTTATTCTTTTATTTAATGAATCTATTAAGGTAACATCTATTTCTGGTATAAAAATTTTAATTGGTATTCCAGGAAATCCTGCTCCTGTACCTATATCGGCTAATTTACCATTTTGGCCTATCTCCTTTACTATTGTTAAACTATCAACAAAATGCTTTAATATTATATCATTTGGCTCTATAATTGCTGTTAAATTTATCTTTTTATTCCATTCTATTAATAAATTCATATATTTATAAAACTTGATTACCTTTTCTTCGTCAATTTCAATATCCACTTTTTTTAATTGTTTTATTAATTCACTTTTAAATTCTTCATATTCCATTATTTACAACATTCCTCTTTTCTATTTATATTTTTCACAGTAAACCTCTTTTTTATATAGTTTTCCACAACTTATTCACACTTGTGAATTATTAAAAAATTATCCAATTCCATAACATCTATATTCTAATCATAAATTTCCACAATTTATTCACAATTGTGAATTTTTTTACATTTTTAACTCATTTTACTTACAAATGTAAATTTATTATTTGAATTTCTATTTTTCAATACTTTTTAGCTCTGTTTATTATTTCTAGTTTGTAAATATATAAGTAACACTGAAATGTCTGCCGGAGAAACCCCTGAAATCCTTGAGGCTTGCCCTATAGAACGAGGTCTCAACTTTTCCAACTTTTGTCTTGCTTCTATACGTATTCCTTTAACATCTTCGTAACAAATATCTTCAGGCAATAATTTTTCTTCTAATTTTTTAAATTTTTCAACTTGCTGCTCTTGCATTTTTAAATACCCTTCATATTTTACTTGTATCTCTACTTCTTCTGCTTCTTGCAAATCAAGTTTTGGCCTTTCCTTATCAATAATTGACATATTTTCATAAGTTACTTCAGTCCTTTTTAGCAACTCTGCTAATTTAGTTCCTGTAGTCAAAGGACTTGTTCCAACACTTATTAAAAAATCATTAACTTCATCTGTTGGCTTAACCACAGTCTTTTTTAATCTTTTAACTTCTTCTTCTATATTTTTCTTTTTATTTAAAAATTTTTGATATCTTTCTTCTGAAATCAAACCTACTTCATGTCCTATTTCTGTTAAACGTAAATCTGCATTATCTTGTCTCAATAAAAGTCTATATTCTGCCCTTGAAGTCATCATTCTATATGGTTCATTTGTACCTTTTGTTACTATATCATCTATCAAAACGCCTATATATCCTTGTGTTCTGTCTAATATTACAGGATTCTTTCCTTTTATTTCCTGTGCTGCATTTATTCCTGCAATTAAACCTTGGCAAGCAGCTTCTTCATACCCAGATGTTCCATTAATCTGTCCTGCCATAAATAATCCGTTTATACCTTTATACTCTAAGGATAGCTTTAATTCATCTGGTTTTATACAATCATATTCAATAGCATAAGCAGGCCTTGTAAATTCAGCATGTTCTAATCCTGGTATTGTATGATATAATGCAATTTGAACTTCTTCTGGTAATGAAGAACTCATTCCTTGTATATACATTTCTTCTGTATCTAATCCCACTGGCTCTACAAATGCTTGATGCCTTGGTTTATCACTAAATCTTACTACTTTATCCTCTATTGATGGACAATATCTTGGTCCAGTTCCTTCTATTTTTCCTGCATACAAAGGTGATCTTGATAAATTATTTCTTATTATTTCATGTGTTTTCTCATTCGTATAAGTCAAATAGCAATCTACTTGCTCAAAATTTTTAATTTTATCATCAAAAGAAAATGGAACTATATTATCATCACCTTTTTGAACTTCCATTTTAGAAAAATCAATACTTCTACGATTTATACGAGCCGGTGTACCTGTTTTAAAGCGTACTAATTCAATTCCTAATTTCTTTAAACAATCAGAAAGCCTATTCGCAGCTGCAACTCCATCAGGTCCACTCTCTTCTGAAAACTCCCCTATGTATATTTTACTTTTTAAATATGTTCCTGTAGCCAATATAACAGCTTTTACTCTATATATCGCTCCAACAGCAGTCTTAACCGCCGTAATTTTATTGTTTTCAACTATGATATCCACAATTTCTCCCTGTTTTACACAAAGATTCTCTTGCAATTCCAAAGTATGCTTCATTTCCATTTGATATTTCTTTCTATCTGCTTGTGCTCTTAAAGAATGTACTGCTGGTCCCTTAGAAGTATTTAACATTTTTATTTGAATCATACTCTTATCTATATTTTTCCCCATTTCTCCACCCAAAGCATCTATTTCTCTAACTAAATGGCCTTTTGAACTTCCCCCTATATGTGGATTACATGGCATATTTGCTATATTTTCTAAACTAATAGAAAACACTAATGTTTTCATACCCAAACGAGCAGCTGCCAAAGCTGCCTCACAGCCTGCATGTCCAGCTCCAACAACCGCAACATCATATTGACCTGCTTCATATTCTTTCACATCAAATTTTTTTTCATTTATTTTTTTCATTTTTTATACATTCCTTTCTTAACCTATTCAAAACATACCTAATAAAAATTTTCAACAACAATTCTCCTTATTTATAACCCTCCCGGGTTGACGATCTGATTGACCGAGCCTCCGACAGCTGCCAAAGCCTCCTTACCTACAAAACGACCGACAACAATGCTGTCGGCCGTGTTATATATCTGCTGAAAAAATGTTCCGATCATGATCGGAAAAAAGAAGATCAGAAGCTGTTTCCAGATCACACCCTCTGTAATCTGATTCCTCTCATCCATTACCCGTTTCTCCCTCTTTTAATATAATCTCATCCTCATCGTTTCAGTATAGCAGAGAGAAATAGGAAAAGCAACGTATTTTTATGGGGTTTCCTACCACTGAGAAGGATCATAAAGGACCAACTACGAGATCGCCCGCATTTTCTCTTACGGCGGCGGCATCGGC
>OGWV01002508.1_pt1 | contig 11222 bp, 9 predicted proteins | sample 1576081 | NCBI WGS metagenome assembly OGWV01 (sample SAMEA3541541, study PRJEB24748) | human gut metagenome | biome: human gut; feature: human-associated habitat; material: faeces | place: China | collected 2012 | reverse complement strand
TTTGGTTGCGGGGGATAGACTCGAACTTACGACCTTCGGGTTATGAGCCCGTAAGTGCTGATATTGTTGAATTTCGTGGATTTGTGTTTAACCTTGTTAGAGTAAGTTATTTGGTGATATTGGTGATTTTTTGTTTGTGTTAAATTGTGTTTAAATTTGGGTGTTTTTGTGGAGAGTGTGACCAAGGTGTGACAAAGAAACCGTATTTTTAAAGCTGGGCTTTTATATTCTAAGCCGTATTTTCAAATGCAAAACCTGGACTCTTTAAATTAAAGTCCGGGTTTTATATCTTTTTTATATTTGTCACTATCTTTTATTATTATATCATCATTAATTTTAATTATTAGTAGAATTAATAGTTTCAAAAATAAGTAATAGTTATTTTCATGTATTTTCTCGGAATCTTTTCCGTTTGGTTGACATCCATGAATATATTTATTCCTTAAGTCGAGTCCATTGACAAATTTTGCTTTGTTTAAATAATAATTAAAGTAATCACTTTCAGCATTAGATAATAAAGTATCACCAAATTTAAGGATTCCTTTTTTGCATAATTCATCCATTATTTTTCTAGATTCTTTTGAATATTTCCAATAAGATATAACTCCATTATAGTATAATTCTTTAAATATATTTATCTTTCTTATATCTTTTATTTCAATATATCCCTCTTCATCTATTTGTATGCAATCATTTTCAACTAATTGTTCTAAATCACTTTGATCATATTTTGGATATTCCTCCATTTTAACTTTTTCATTTAAGATTAACGAATAAAAATTATTATATTTTTCTTCTGTTCTTTCAAGATAAGATAACATACATTGGTCTGAGAAAAAATAAAATGAAATTAAATTATATTCTTTAGAAGATGGATATACATATTTTTTTCTTACCATACTTGGAATATTTTGAAAGAACATATGTGTTGAAGACATTTCCAGCAATTTATGATTAATCTTTCCTTCTTCTACTAGTAATTTATATTCTTTTAAAATATAATCCATCTCTATTAATATATTTCTACATTTTTCTAAGTAAGTAGAATTTTCAGTTGGAATATTTATCTTATAATTTTTCACTTGAAATTCATCTTTTAAATATTTTTCAAAAAACCATTTAATAACTTCTTCTAATTTAATTTTTATTTTTTGTAATTGATTATAATAAGTTATCATTTGGACTGAAGATAGCATCGATTTTATTCCAAAAGTATGGTTAGATTTATATTCTTGTTTCATTCTTATTGCCATACTACTTTCAAATATTCCTGACTCACTTTCTTTATTCACAAAATTAATTCTACATTGACTATCCACGAATTCAAAAAGATAAATAAAATTGTTTAATATAGTAGGATAATCCTTATTTTCTTTTATCCAATTCAAATCATACTCACATTCTATTTCTAATCCTTTAATTCTAGATGTAAATGTATCTTTAACTCCATCTTTAAAGCTAACTAATGTACTTACCCCTATTCCTTCATTTTTAGAAAAAATACTTTTTGTTTCTCTATCTATTCTCTTTTTTGCCAAAAGTTTTGTTTTATCCGAGATTATTAATTGCTTTGGATTTGATCTTATGTTTAATATAACTCTTAAGTAATTAATATTAGCATTCTTGCATCTAATATATTTTATAAATATACTTTCTTTTTCTTCAATTGTTAGTTCCTCTGGAATATATAACTCTATTGAATTATTCTTTTCTAATACATATTCGTTTAATAATATTATCGCACTATCACTATATTTCAAAAATTTTCTTCGTAGAGTGTTAGAATAATATTTAGCTATTTCTTTATTTTTTATTGATATTTCTAAATAATTAGTATTATATATTAATCTATTAAATTCTCTTTGATTTATTCTATTATAAATTTTATATTCTTCTATTATTTTGAAAAAATCTTCCTTATAATTTCGTTCAACATCTTCAAAGGTTTTATATACGTTTCTATTATTTATTTTTGAACAATATTTTCCAATGCTGGCTTTTATTTTTTTATTTGTATTTTTCAAATTTTCAACATAAGTATCATCCCAATTATTTAAATATATTTTATTGTCTATAAATTGAGTAATGTTGTAGAATTCAATAATGTCATTAATTTCATAATTTTCTTTTGCTTCATCATAATTTTCTATAACTTCTTTTATCTTTTTTAAATTCCATCCTGTTGATAAATCACTGTTTGAATAGTATTTAATTCTATGCTTCATATATTATCCTTTCTTGAATTTTTTATATCCTAAATATCCTCCTCCACCTAATAGTCCTAATGTTATAATTCCTGCTAACGGATTTGAATCTTCATTGCTATTTGTTGTAGTATTAGTTATATTGTTTTTGTTATTTGATGATGTATTTATTATAGCACTATTTTCAGTTTTTGGTGATTCTTTTATATTTATTTTTATCGTACTTGTTTTTCCATTAGTACTAGTTGCAGTTATATCTACTGTTCCATATTTTTTTGCAGTTACTTCTCCTGTTGTACTAACTGTTGCAATACTTTCATCACTTGATTTCCACGTAATATTTTTATCAGTTGCATTGTCCGGTGTTATTATAGTAGTTAATTTTTTATTTTCTCCTTCTTCCATATTTGTTACATTTTCATTTATTTTAATATCTGTTACTGCTATTGTAGTTGGTACCGTAGATGTTGTTTTTGCACTTGATGATGAAGAACTTGATGTACTACTTTTACTTGCTGATGAACTAGATGAATATGGACAAACACCATTAGTATGTAAATGAGCTGGATGTCTTCCACAATGATAATGATAACTTCCTAAACCACTTTTATTGTTATTGTCTTTATGTCCTCCACTTGAATCTGTCCTTCCAGAATGTGCATATGCATTTACTCCTATTGAAATTATACTTAAAATAATTAATAAAATTGATATTATTTTTTTCTTGTTTTTTCTCATATATATCCCCCTTAAATATCATATCAATTTTTTGCTGCAAAATTTGTCGAATGTTGTAAATAAAATATAAATTTCGACAAAAAATACAACTTACTAATAAGTCGTATCCGTATTATTTAAAATCTATTAATTTTTATTCCATACTTATCCCAGTCAATTTCATATTTTTCCTTTTCCTTTTTTTCATCTATCATTAATAATATTTTCTTACCTACTATTCTACAAGCAAAATAACAAATAATAGCATCATCAGCATGAAAAGTCCTATCAAGATCATCATTTGATAATATCACATGTTTTGATATATTATATAAGTCAACAAATAATTTTAATTCATTTGTAATGTTTTCTTCAAATATATTTTTATCGACTATATAATTTAATAATTTTCCTAATGGATATTTGCTAGTCTTTATCCAACTAAGTTTATAATTTTTCTTTAAATATATTTTTATTGATTCTTCAAAGTGATGTCCTCAATTTTCTATTATATCTCTTGCTGTATAATTAACATCTAATATATCAATATCACTTCTAACATATTGTAAACATCTATATGCATTTCTAAATTCTGTTCCTTGATATTGATTAGAAAGAGCCGGATTACATCCTTGACAATATCCACCTATCCCTCCAATACTTTGGTCAAATTTCCACAAGTTTATTGTTTTGTATTCTTGTCCTTCTTTTTTCTTTTCTTCTTTTTCAAATGGGTCTACATATTCTTTTATAATTATTTGGTCTGTTGCTATATCTTCCTGTAATTGTTTTTTTATATATTCTTCTATTGCCTTTTTATTTTTGCCTACTGTATCTACTAATAGCCCTGACACCAAAAATGCCTATTTCCATATTTATATTTTAAATTTGCATGTCTATCAAATATCATCAAACTGCTTTTCCCTTTTAAATATCCCATTATACTTGCCACACTATACTTTGGTGATATACTTACAAGCATATGTATGTGGTCTGGACATAATTCTGCCTCTATTATTTCTATTCCTTTTTGCTCACATAATCTTCTTAATATTACTCCTATATCTTTTCTTATCTGTCCGTATATTTGCATTCTTCTGTACTTTGGTGCAAATACCAAATGATATTTGCAATTCCATGTGCTGTGTGCTAAACTATTATTGTCTTTCATGACAAAATCCTCCTTTTTGATTTTATTTGCGGTTGGCTACCACATCTATTATATTAAAAAGGAGGATTTTTTCTACCCATAGCTAGAAGCTTTTAGAACCCCGTGTATAACACTGGGTTTTCATAAGCCCAAAAATATTAGCACTAAACTATAAAAATTTAGTGCTAATAAATAAAATTTTTTAAGACATTTTCAAAAATGATTGACATTTGTTTTTTATAAATCTCTAATTATATCTATCTCCTATCATATTCTAGTTTCTAAATATTATTTGTGGCAATATGCTATCCTTTTTCTTCGATTACAATCTATTTATAATCCTCACTACTAATAACTTCAATTCCATTTTTTATTAAAAGTTCTGCTAGTATCCCATTTCCTTGTATTAATTTACTATCAAAATTTCCACTATATATTTTTCCTGTCCCACAAGATGGACTTCTTGCTTGAAGTATAGCTTTTTTTATATTTAATTTTTTTGCAAATTCTAATACTTCTTTTGCACCTTTTTCAAAATTTTCTGTTACATTGTTGTTTTTCTCATCTATAACATATTTTTTTCCATCAACTATTTTAATTTCAGCAGGATTTCTTGGTGTTTTTAATCAACCTAATTGTTCAGGGCATATTGGTATTGCTTTTCCTTCTTTTACAAGATTAAAAACTTTTTCATTATAATTATTTCCACCACTATATTTACAATTTATACCTGCTAAACATGCACTTACTAAAATCATTTACATTAATCCTCTTTCTATTAATTTAGGTATGACATGTTCTCCTAAAATACTACCTACTTTTATACCTTTTTCCTTATAATTTTTATCAATCCAAATTGCCTCTTTTATTTCATTATTACATTTTATTTCTCCGTCTATTTGTGCAATGTAGGTTTGCACATGAATTGGCTCATTTGAAAAACAAGCTATGTCATCATATCCACCAAGAAATTCTACTTTAATCAAATCTACTGTCAATTCTTCATGTAACTCTCTTTTTAATGTTTCAAAATCTGTTTCTTTCTCTTTTCTTTTTCCTCCTGGAATTATACATTCCTCTCTGTTATTCTTTTTCCTTTGTACTAATATTTGCTTATCTTTTAAAATTACTCCGCCAACTTTATCTATCATTCATCTCACTTCCTACTTTACTAAATTTATATCTCCTTTTATGACAATTGGAGAAAATCCTGAAATTTCATCATACAACATTCCTTCAGGAATATCATTATATAAATATATTTTTTTACCTTTCATAAATGCTTCATATATTTCAATAAAAGTCGCTCCTCCAATATAGTTTTTCTTACCATTTTTATCAAAATTTAAAGTTAATACAGCATCCATTGTTGCAATTCTTTCTTCACTAATTTTAAACATTCTTGCTTTAAACTCACTATGAGCTTTTTTTCCTAAATTCCAACTTTTCTTTTCTGCATCAGGTTCATAATATGCATTTGGTAATTCAACTACATGTCCATTCTCCTCTAGTTTTTCTTTTATTGGTGCAATATCCTTATAAAATGCTTTACTACATATAATTAATATTTTCATTTCAATCATTCCCTTTCATTCTTATTTACGGTTCATTATATCATACTTTCTTTAAATTTTCTCTGTTTTACAGGTTTAAAAATACCACAAGGGCAAGGTTTTTTTCTTCCTACTTTAAAAAATTGTACTGTATTATCCTCCTTTCCACCTTGCTTCCATATTGGTATCTTTTTTCTAATTTTATCAATATAACCAATAATCACTTCTTTTTCTGTTTCTGGTGGATATTTAGTTTTTTATTTTTTGTTTTACTAGTTCTTCGAAGCTTTTCCATTGTTCTGGTTTTTCTTTGTATGTTTTATATGTTGTTCTGTCATAGTAATAGAATGTTCCGTTGTTTTCTACTACTAGTCCTCCTACTATGTTTTTTCCTTTTTTGTTTTCGTCTGTTATATATTGTTGTAGTGCGTTTGATTTTATTTCGTTGTCTTTTTCGTTGTATCCTTTTCCTGCTTTTGTGTCAAATATTCCTATTCTTCCGTCTTTGAATTGTATTAGAAAGTCTGGTTGGAATGCTGTTCCGTCTTCTTTTGCTATTCCGAAGTTGGTGTTCATGTGTTCTGATCCGTTTTTCCAAAAGTATTCTATGCTGTTTTCGTGTTTGTCTAGATATTCTATGAATTCTAGTTCTAGTTTGTCTGCTTTTCCTTCTTTTGTTTCTACATATAGTGGTTGGTGTATTGATAGTTTTGATTCTATTTTTATGTTTGTGTTTGGGTTGTAATTTTTGTCAAATGGTATGTGCCATTCTTCGTTTATTTCGTATTTTTCTTTTTGGTCTACTTCATATTCGTGTATTGGCTTGTAGTTTTGTGTTGCTGTGCTTATTATTTTTCCGAATGTTTCGTTGTTGTTTACTACTATGTTTTGTATTAGTATTATTCCTTTGTTTTGTGGTCTTATATATAGATATTTTCCGAATGTGCTTATTATTGCTGTTTTTACTGTTGGTATTGATCTTACTGGTGCGAATCCGTTTAAGTTGTTTTTTATTACTTTTTCGAAGTCGTTTTGTAAGTCGTCATCACTCATTATTATGTCTACCAAATTTTCTTGTTCTTTTATTTCTATTTCTTCGTCTACTTTTTCTGATTCTATGTGTACGTCACTTAGTATTGAGTCTTTTTTTCTGTATTCAAAGTTTATTCCTGCTTCTTTCATTTTTTCTTTGTTTGTTATTGTGTCTTGTATTGGGATATTTTCTTTTTCTGGTATGTTGAAGTGTTTGCAAAATTCTCTTTCATATACTTTGTAAAATGAGCTTGTGATGTCTCCATAGTCTGTTCTTTTTTTGTAGTATGATTTTAGTGTCATTATTTGTTTCTTTTCTGTTGTTTCTTCGTTCTTTTTTGTTTGGTTTTCTTCATTGCTTTCTTCATTGTTGTTTTTTTGGTTTTCGTTTGTTGCGTTTTCTTTTTCGTTGTTTTGTGTTGTGTTTGTTTGTGTGTTTTCTTCTTTTTTTGTTTGGTTTTCTATTATGTTTTTTATTGCTTGTTCATATTCTAGTTCTAGTGATATTTGTGTGTATTCGCTATTTGGGTTTTCTATTTGTTGTGCATTTTGTTTGTTTACTGTGTCTTCTGTGTTTTCTGTGTTTGATGTGCTTTCTATGATTGATCCACTTTCTATGGTTGACGCATTTTCTATGTTTAGTATATTTAGTTGGTCTTGTGTGCTTTGTGCGTTTATTGCTATTTTTATGTCTGGTTTGTATTCTTCTTTTACTTTTGAGTTATATGTTTTTATTATGTTTGGGTTGTATATTTCTTTTTTTATTGCTATTGATTGTATGTTTGAATATACATATGATCTGTTTAGTGCTTCGTCTGTGTAGTGTTTGGCTTCTGGCATTCTTAGTATTCTTCCTACTGTTTGTATTTCAAATACTATGCTGTTGACTTCTCTGAATTTTAATAGTATTTGTGCCCTTGGACAGTCCCATCCTGTGTCTATTGCCATTTTGAATATTAAGTATTCTACTTTGCTGTCGTTTGTGTTTAGTTCTTCGTAACTGTTGTTTATTTTGTCGTCGTTTAACCAGATTGCTAGTTTTCCGTTTTCTGTTGTTATTCCTTTATTTTTTAGAAATTTTTCTACTGCTGCTCTTTTTTCTTCTCCATAGTTTGAGTTTGGTATTTGTATTAGTGTTAGTGGGGTTATTAGATTTTTTGTTTCTCCTTCGTTGTATAGTTTTTGGTATCTTTTTTTTAGTTCTTCTTCTTTGTAATAGGCTGATTCTAATACTAGTGATTCTGAACTTTTTTCGTTTTCTTCTTTTTCTATTGCTTCTGCTATTTTGTCATTTATTATTATTTCTTTTTTTATCATTCCTTCGTTTATTACGTCTGTTGGTTCTACATATACTCTTGCGTTGATGTTTTCTGAGTTGAATACTGGTGTTGCACTCATTTCTATTGTTAGGTTTGGTGCTATTATTTCGTCTCTTATTTCTTTTGCTCTTTTTGTTGTTGCACTTGAGTGACTTTCGTCTATTATTAGTATTATTTTTCTGTTTTCTCTTGTGTTTTTTAGTATTGTTGGGAAGTTGTTTTGTTCCCAGTCTTTCATTAGCGTGTTATTGAATTCTTTTGTTTTTTTGTCTTTTTTTCTTATTTTTTCCCAGTTTACAAATACTATTTCATTTTGATTTATTATGTCTCTTGAGCCGAAAAATTCGTTTTCTAATAGACTGCATTCTATTGTGTCTCCTATTTCTTTTTTTACACTTTTATGACTTTGTACTTGTAATTCTCCTTTTCCTATGCTTATCCATAGAAAGCATAGGTCTTCTTTTGTTTCTTTTGTTAGCTCGTGTATGTATCTTGCTATTGTGATTGTTTTTCCGCTTCCTGTTGGTGATTGAAATATTATTGTTTCGTTTTTTGGCGTTTTTAGAAACATTTCTGTGAATTGCATTAGCTGGTCTATTGCGTTTTGTTGGTAATTTTTTAGCTCTTTCATCTTTTTTTCCTTTCTTTTTTATTTTTTGAGTTGATTTTTTTGTTTCTTTTTGTTTATTGTTTATTTTTTGTTGTTATCTTTTTTTATTTTGTTTTTCTTGGTTTTTAGATTTTATTATCTTGTTTTTTATTTTTTTGCTGTGTTATTTTTTTATTTTTCGTTGCTTATTTTGGATGTTTTTTTGTATTTGTCGTATATTTTTTGTGGTATTGCTTCTATTTTGTAATTTTTTATTTCTTTTAGTTCTTGTTCTTCTATTTCGTTTCCTAGTGTGAATATATATAGTTTTTTCTTTTCTTTTATTTGTTTTACTTTTTCTATAAATTCTTTATATTGTGTTTGGATTGTGTCAAAGTATATACATGTGTATTTGTTTTTTTGTTTGTTCGTGTATATTGCGTATTGGTCATTTTTTTCTATTTGTTCGTGTGTGTTTTCTTTTATGCATATCATTGGTATGCTTTTTTCTGTTAGGTCATAATATATTTGGTCTTTTGTTCCTTCGTTTTTTATGAAGTCTGTTTTGTAGTATCTTAGTGTTTCTTTGTTTCCTTCTGAGTATTTTGTTCCGTCTTCTCTTTTTCCTGTTATTATTGTTTTTATTCTTGGGTATGTTACTTTTTCACATATTTGGTTTTCGTTGTTTGTGCATATTATGAATTTTCTTTTTCCGTTGTCTGCTTGGTTTAGTTCTATTACTGCTTGTGCTGTTGTTCCTGATCCTGCAAAAAAGTCTAAGATTGTGGCGTCCTTATTGTTTTTTAATGATATTAGTAGTTTTAATAGTCCTACGTTTTTTGGGTTGTCAAATATTTTTTCTTTTGTGTTGAACATTTTCTTTAGTGCTGTTCCTGCTGATGTTGTTTTTACGTCTATTTCATAGTTTTTTACTTTTTGGTTGTTTATGATCGCTGTGTATTTTTTGTTTACTATCATACTTTTTAGTCTTATTGTTGTGCTGTAGTTTTTTTCGTATATTTTGTTTTCTTTGATTTCTAATTTGTTACTGTAAAATAGTTCTTCGAATTTGGCTTTTGTGTATGTGTTTTGTACTAGTTTTCCTTTATTGTATGAGTAATATCTTGTGTATCCTTGTTCTGTTAGTTCTTGGTTTATGTCGTTTATGCTTTTTTCTGTTTTTATTTTTATGTCGTTTGTTTCTGGGTTGTAATATACTGTGTAGTTTTTTTCTGATTCTATGTCTTCTACTGGTTTGTTGTATTTGTTTTCTCCTACTAGTACTCTTTTTCCTCCTTTTTGTACATAGTTTTCGTTTTCGTCTTTTATTAAGTCTTTTTCACTTTTTGGTATGTTTTCTATGAAGTATGATTCGTTTTTGTTTTTTGCGTATATTAGACAGTATTCGTTACTTCCTGATATAAATTTTGAGTTTTTTCTTCCTTTTGGATTGTTTTCTACTGATAGCATTGATATGAAGTTTTTTTCTCCAAATACTTTGTCACATAATAGTTTTAGCTGTGCGAATTCGTTGTCGTCTATTGATATGAATATTACTCCGTCTTTTTTTAATAGGTTTCTTGCTATTTTTAGTCTTTTGTACATAAAGTTTAACCATTTGCTGTGTCTGTATCCGTCTTCTTCGTCTATGAATTTGTCGTTATATATGAAGTCGTTTTTTCCTGTGTTGTATGGTGGGTCTATGTATATTATGTCTATTGCTTCTTCGTGTGTGTAGTTTAGTGCTTCTAATGCATGGAAATTGTCTCCTTCTATTAGTATGTTGTTTTCTCCTTCATTTTCTATTTTTTTGTTTTCTATTTCTTTTAGTATTGGTATGTTTTTGTTGCATTCTTCTATTATTTTTTCTGGTTCTTTTTCTTTGTCCCATAGTAGTCCGTATTTGCCGTTGTTTGTTTCATTTATGTTTTTTATGTATTCTATTAGTTCTTCTTTTGACATTTCTTCAAAATTCATTTCTTTTCCTTCCTTTTTTCATTTTTTTGTTTCTTGTTTGTTTTTTTACTTTTTTATTTTTGTTCTTTGCTTTTTTTATTATGTTTTTTTGTTTTGTACACTATTTTTCTTGTTTTGCTTTATGTTTTTTTATCTTTTTTGTTGTTTTTTGCTATTTTATTTCGTATTCTTTTATTATTTTTCCGTCTACATTTTTTAGTATTATTTTGTTTTCTTCTAGTATTATATAGCTGTGTTCTGTGTTGCATTTTGGTAGTGATATTGATCCTGGGTTTGCGAAGATGTATCCTTCTTTTTCTTCTATAAAGCCTTGATGTGTGTGTCCGTATATCATTATTTCAAATTCTTCATACGGGATCTTTTCTATGTTGTATTTATGTCCATGTGTGAAGTAGATCTTTTTTCCGTTTATTTCTTTTAGTACATAGTCGTGAAATTGGAATTCTGATATCATTTCGTCTACTTCTGCGTCACAGTTTCCTCTTATTACTGTTAGTTTTTCTTTCATTGAGTTTAGTATTTTTGCTACTTTCATTGGTTCGTATTCTTGGCTTAGTTCGTTTCTTGGCCCATGGTAGTATAAGTCTCCTAATATTATTATTTCTTCTGGTTTTTCTTTTTCTTCTATTTCTTTTATTTTTTCTGCATAGTATCCTGAGCCATGTATATCTGATATTATTA
>OGWV01002506.1_pt1 | contig 11223 bp, 9 predicted proteins | sample 1576081 | NCBI WGS metagenome assembly OGWV01 (sample SAMEA3541541, study PRJEB24748) | human gut metagenome | biome: human gut; feature: human-associated habitat; material: faeces | place: China | collected 2012 | reverse complement strand
AAGTTAAAAATAATGCAGAAAGTTTAGTATATAACAGTGAAAAAACATTAAATGATTTAGGTGACAAAATTAGTGCAGAAGAAAAATCTAAAGTTGAAACTGAAATCGATAACACTAAAAAAGCATTAGAAACAAATGATACAGAAAAGATTAAAGAAGCTACTGAAAAATTAACAAAAGTATTTTATGATATGTCAGAACAATTATATAAAAATGCAAATCCAAATGGAGCTGCTGGTGTAGATCCAAATGTTGCAAATGGAGAAGAAACAAAAAATGATGGTAATGTTTATGATGCAGATTATAAAGTTGAAGATGATGATAATAAATAATGTTTAATTAGGTGAGAGGTTGGAATTATCCAGCCTCAAACTTTAGGTACATATTAAATTATGGAGGTGAAATAAGTGGCATCAAAAAGAGATTTTTATGAAGTATTGGGAGTTCAAAAAACAGCAACAGATGATGAATTAAAAAAAGCGTATAGAAAATTAGCTAAAAAATATCATCCTGATGCAAATCCAGATAATAAAGAGGAAGCAGAAGCAAAATTTAAAGAAATAAATGAGGCTTATGAAACATTATCAGATCCTCAAAAGAGGAAAATGTATGATCAGTTTGGACCTGATGGTCCACAAGGGTTCGGAGGAAATGGAGGACCTTTTGGCGGTCAAGGAGGATATTATTCATATACAGGTGGTTTTGATGGTTTTAGTGATTTTGGCGATTTTAGTGATATTTTTTCTTCTTTTTTTACAGGAGGATTTGGAGGTAGACAGTCTGGAAGGAGACCATCTGGACCAAGAAAAGGTGCGGACTTAAATGTACATGTTGATATATCATTTGAAGATGCTTTTAAGGGTATTGATAAAGAAATAATAATAACGAGAAATGAAAACTGTAAAGAATGTAATGGCACAGGAGCTAAACCTGGTACAAAGCCTGTAAAGTGTCCAACATGCCAAGGTACTGGTCAAGTAAAACAAGTTCAAAATACAATTTTGGGTTCAGTTCAAACAACTAGAACTTGTTCAGAATGTCATGGAACAGGTGAAATTATAAAAGATCCATGTGAGGCTTGTAAAGGAAAGGGAACTGTTAGAAAACAACCAAAAATAAAATTCCATATACCAGCAGGGATTGATGATAATCAAACTGTTGTATTAAAAAATGAAGGTGACCCTGGAGAAAAAGGTGGACCAAATGGGGATTTATATATTACGGTTAGAGTTAAAAAGCATAGCGTATTTTCAAGAAAAGGAAATACAGTATTATGTGAAGTACCAATAACAATTACACAAGCAACTTTGGGTGCAGATTTGCAAATTCCAATGGTTGATGGTTCTAAGGAAACATATAGGATTCCAGAAGGAACTCAAACTGGTACAAAGTTTACTATTAGAAATAAAGGTTTCAAGAGTGTAAATTCAACAGCTCAGGGTGATTTTGTATTTACAGTAACAGTTCAGACACCAAAGAGGTTGTCAAAAGAGCAAAGAGAGTTATTAACTCAACTTGCAAAAACTATGAATGAACAGCCTCCTATTAAGAAAAGAGGATTATTTGGATAATAAGTAATTTTAGATTTATATATGAAATAGCAATTTTTTGATTGCTATTTTTTACTTTTTATAGTAAAATAAGGAAGAATATTATGAAACTTATTTTTGCGATGTTATTAATGTGCGCTTTTGTTCTATAATTAAATATGGATAATTGTTAAAGTTTTACTAAATAGTGATGATAAGTTTTAGAAATTAAAAAGATGATAAAAGCAAGGTAATGATATGAAAAAAATAGAAAAAAATAGAAAAAAAGAAAATAGTAAAAAGATAAATAAAAAAAGGAAAGTATTGTTTATATCTAGTACAGGTGGACATTTAGATGAATTGCTACAATTAAAACCATTATTTTCTAAATATGATTCATATATAATAACTGAGAAAGATAAATCAAATGAGAGTTTAAAAGAAATATATGGAGAAAAATTGTATTTTTTGCCTTATGGAACAAGAGCAAAATTATTTACATATATTTTTAAATATTTTTATTTGTGTTTAAGAACTGTTTATTTATATTTAAGAATAAGACCAAAAGTGATAATAACTACAGGTACACATACTGCAGGACCAATGTGTATATTGGGAAAGCTGTTTGGAAGCAAAGTAGTATATATAGAAACAATAGCAAACACAAATAAAAAGACAGCAACAGGTAAATTAATATATCCAATAGCTGATTTATTTATAGTGCAATGGGAGGAAATGTTAAAATTGTATCCTAAAGCAGTGTATGGGGGGACAATATATTAAGATGATATTAGTAATGTTAGGAACTCAGAATAATAGTTTTAATAGGTTATTAGAGCAAATAGATAATTTAATACAAGAAGAGAAAATACAAGAAGAAGTAATAGTACAAGCAGGTTATACAAAGTATAAGAGCAAAAACATGGAGATATTTGATTTAATATCAAAAGATGAAATACAGAGATATCAACAAGAAGCATCTTATGTAATAACACATGGAGGTGCGGGCTCTATAATAACATCATTAAAATATGGTAAAAAGGTAATAGCGGTACCAAGAAAACATGAATATGGAGAACATGTGAATAATCATCAGGAAGAAATAGTGGAACTTTTTAGTAAAAAGGGATATATTTTGGGTGTGGAAGATGTAAAAGATTTAGAAGAGGCAATAAAAAAAATACCTTATTTTAAGCCTGTAATGTATAAATCAGATAATAGTAAAATGTTAAAAATTATAGAAGATTTTATTAATAATTCTTCAATAATGTGATTAGAGAAGAATGGGAAATCTTTTTAAATAGAAGAAAAGGAATGTTAATGGAAGATGGAAGAAGAAAGATTGATAAATCCTGAGTTGGAAAATTCAGGTGAGGAGAGATTAGAAAATTCATTAAGGCCAAAAACGTTAGATGAATATATAGGTCAAGATAAAATAAAGGAAAATATGAAAGTATATATAGAAGCGGCTAAAAAAAGAGGGGAACCTTTAGATCATGTTTTGCTATATGGACCACCAGGTTTGGGTAAAACAACTTTGTCTAACATAATATCAAATGAAATGAATTCAAATATAAAAATAACATCAGGACCTGCAATTGAAAAACCAGGAGATTTGGCAGCATTATTGACAAACTTGTCAGAATTTGATGTGTTGTTTATAGATGAAATTCATAGATTAAGTAAAAGCGTAGAAGAGATATTGTATCCAGCTTTGGAAGATTATACTTTAGATATTATAATAGGAAAGGGACCAAGTGCAAGATCTATAAGATTAGATTTACCTAAGTTTACTTTAATAGGAGCCACTACAAAAGCCGGTTCATTAACAACACCATTAAGAGATAGGTTTGGAATTGTACATAGATTAGAATTATATTCTGTAGATGATTTAGCTAAAATAGTAAAACGTTCTGCTGGAATATTAGATGTACAAATAGATGAAAAGGCAGCTATTGAAATAGCAAGAAGATCTAGAGGAACGCCAAGAATTGCAAATCGTTTATTAAAAAGAGTTAGAGATTATGCATCTGTTTTAGGTGATGGAGACATAGACTTAAAGATTACAAAATTAGCATTAAATAAGTTGGAAATTGATGAATTAGGTTTAGATGAAATTGATAGGAAATTATTAGAAACAATGATTGTACAATATGGGGGTAGACCAGTTGGAATAGAAGCATTAGCAGCAACAATAGGAGAAGAAGTAGATACGTTAGAAGATGTGTATGAACCATATTTGATTCAAATAGGATTTATAGCAAGAACTTTAAGAGGAAGAATGGTTTTACCACCAGCTTATGCACATATTGGATATGATTTTAAAGGATAGTTGTTTAACAGATATTATAATATTTTTAGTAGTTATAAGTTTTATAATGTCTGTTTTTTGTATTTTTTAATAGAAAGAAGGAAAATGTATGAAAAAATTTTTTAAAAAGGAATATATTTTTATTATATTTGTATTTGCATTTGTCTTAAGTACAATATTATTAAATCCGTTAGGAGATTTGGATGAAATTTGGAATTATAATGTGGCTAGAAATATTGCTAAAGGGTTAATTCCATATAAAGATATAAGTACAATAACAACACCTTTTTTGCCAATGCTTAATAGTTTGTTTTTAAAATTTTTTGCAGATGAACTTATTGTAATGCGTGTATTGGCAAGTGCTTTAATTACTGCAATTGTGTATGCTATATATAAGATATTAAAAAAAGTAACAGGTGAAAGCAATATAAGCATTATAGCTGCTTTTATGTTTCTACTTTTGTTAAGGAAAAACTATTGTATAGATTATAATTATATGACTTTATTTTTAGCATTTCTTTTGGCATATTTGGAATTAAGAAATAATAGTAGCATTAGAAATAAAGATGAAACAAGACTGGAAAATAATAAAACAAAAAATAACAAAAAAGAAATTGATAAAAAGGAAATAGTTCATGAAATATTACAAGGAGTTTTAGCTGGACTAGCAGTGTGTACTAAACAAAGTGTAGGATTTTTTATTGCTATTGCTACAGTGATTTTTCCAGTAACTCAAAGGTCAACATTAAAAAAAATGGGTTTACGTATAAGTGGAATGGCAATACCTGGAATTTTATTGATTATATATTTTACAGTGACTGATGCGTGGAGTGAGTTTTTTAGTTATGCTGTTAAAGGAATATCAACATTTAGTAATACAATACCATATAAAATGTTGTATAAAGAAAATAATATTATAGAAGTACTTGCAAGAATGTTGCCAGTGGTTATTATATTTATAATAACTATTACAATAATTTTTCTAATAAAAAATTATAAAAGAACAAAAGTAGATAGTGAAGAAGTTAAAGAAAAAGACGAAGATGTAGATGAACTAAGTAAAAAAGCAACAGCTAAATATTTTAATAAATATATATTTCAAAAAAATATAATTATACTTACTGTTTATAGTTTACCAATGTTAATTGTGATTTATCCTATTGCTGATAAAATTCATTTTTTGATAGGAAGTTTAATGGTTTGGGTTGAATTTGTTTATATAGTGTTATATTTCTTTAAAACAATATTGTCAAAATTAATAGACAAAATTATAAATAAGACAAAAACTAATAAGTTAGGTGAATTGAAATCAGAAGAAGAGAAAACTAGAGTAAAATTGTTAGTAAGGTATGTATATAAATCAATGACTATAATAATTTGCATAGTATTTGTGGATGTTATAGTTTCTGGAATTTGTCAAAATGTTATGTTGTATAATAAAGAAGATATAAATAAAGAAATTTCACATTATAAAGGTATAGAAGTGCCAAATAATTTAAAAGAAAGAATTGCAGCAATAGAAGAATTTACAAATAGAATGAAGAAAGAAAATAAAAAAGTATATATATTAGATGCGGAAGCAGCAGTATATAATATACCATTAGATGTTTATATAAAAAATTATGATATGTTTTTAAAAGGTAATATAGGTAAATATGGTGAAGATGGTATAATAGAACAAATAAAAAATGATGAAGATAATGTTGTTTATTTAATAAAACAAGAGGGGTATGCTTTGAACTGGCAGACTCCTACAAAGGTAATAGAATATGTGAGAAATAATATGAAGGAATTAGAAAAAGTAGATATTTTTGTTGCTATGGAAAAATAGAAAATAAAAAAATGAATAATTTTTAAGAAGTTGTTTGGAGATTTAAGATTTTAAGGTTTGAAATCTCTTAAAGCAAATTTTGTGTGAATATATTAATTTGGAAGGATGTACTTTTTAATGAGTTTAAAGAAATGGTGTAAAAATAATTATAATAAAGTATTGTTTGTTAGTTTATGTGTTTTTAGTTCTATTGTTTATATACAGTTTATTATAGGACATTATGCAACAGATACATATAATATTGCTTATGTGGGATATGATACATATATGAAAAATTGGTATTTAACAGATGGAAGAATTTTTTCAGCTATATTTTTGTTTATAATGAAAATATTTAAATTATCTGTAGAAAGTGCCAATACAATATCACTTTTGTTTGCTATAGTTATAACTAATATAAGTGTCATGAAAATATTTAATTGGACAGAAAAATATGTGCAAATAAAAAATATAAAAGAAAAGATGATTTTGTTAATAATATGTTATGTGATTTTTTGGAATTTTACTTATATAGAAAATATGTATTTTTTAGAAAGTTCGATAATGGCTTTAAGTGTGCTTTTTTATACAATGTCAGCAATAAGTTTGGTGGAAAAAAATAAATATAGTTTTTTAAAAGCTTTGATGTTTGCGATTTTGGGAATTATAAGTTACCAAGGTACAATTGGATTTTTGTTTATACTAACAGCGTTATTAACTTTTATAAAAAATCCTAAAAATTATAAGGCAAATATTGTAGATATTGTAAAAAGTGGATTAATTGCAGGAATGGCAGTAATAGTAGATTTTGCAATAGTTGCAATTGTAGAGAATCTGATTGGAACAAAACAAACTAGATTAAGTGATTTTACTAGAATATTTCTTAATATAAAAATTATATTAAGAAATACAAAAGATGTGTTAACAGAAACGTGTAATTTATATCCTGAAAATTTATTTATAATATGGATAATTGCTTTGCTAGCAATATTATTTGTATATGAAATAAAAAACAAGGATGAGCTTATTAAAGAAAAAGTTAGTGTGATTTTAAAATATATATTATTAGTAATATTGGCTATTTTTAGTAGCTCAGTGATATATATTATTTCTATGAGTGGCTTTTGGGCTGGAAGATTAAGGTTTGCTATAGGAAGTTTTATAGGAATATTGTTTTTATATATTGCTACACAAACAAGATTGTTTTTTAGAAAAGAAGCAAAAGAAAAAACTTTTGTATCTGATGTTACTATAGTTTTGCTAGTAATATATTTTCTTACAGTGGTAGTTTTTAATGTTTTTTTTATGTATGAACATAGACAGGTAAATAAATTGGAAAAACAGGAAAGTGAAAGAATTTTAGAATATATTAGTAAATATGAAGAAGAAACTAAAAATGAAGTAAAAAAAGTACAAGTAATTACTATCGAATGTGAGGAGGAAAAATCTTATTATTCACAAGTGGCTGCTCATAATGTATTGACATATAATGGATTGAGTGCAAACTGGTCTGCTGTTGGGTGTTTAAATTTTTTTAGTCAAAAAGAATTAATAGAAGAAAAGGGAGAAATATCACAAGAGATTTTATATGAAGTTATGGATAATGTGGAAGATGAAGTTTGTATAGGTGATACTATATATATGAAATGTTATATGTACTAAAATTAAAGAAAGAAGAGGATAAAAATGAAGTTATTAATGCATACTTGTTGTGCACCATGTAGTGTATATTGTATAGATGAATTAAGGGGGGAAGGAATAGAACCAACTGTGTATTGGTTTAATCCTAATATTCATCCTTATATGGAATATAAGGCGAGAAGAGATTGTTTAAAAGAATATACTAAAAGTATAAATGTTAATGCTATTTTTGAAGAAAATTATGGTTTGGATGAATTTTGTAGAGACGTTTCTCAAGATTTGTCAGGTAGATGTAAAAATTATTGTTATCCAGTTCGTTTAGAACAAGCGGCTAAATATGCTAAGGAACATGGATATGATGCTTTTACTACTACTCTTTTAGTTAGTCCATATCAAAATCATGAGGCTTTAATTCAAGTAGCTAAAACTATGGCTGAAAAATATGGTATTGAGTTTTTATACAGAGATTTTAGAGTAGGGTTTAGAGAAGGACAAAATAAAGCTAGAGAATTAGGTTTATATATGCAAAAATATTGTGGCTGTATTTTTAGTGAGGAGGATAGATATGCTAAACAAATTAGTAGAGATAAGAATAATTAGAAAAACAATAAATAGTATAGACAGAATTTGAAAAATATTGTAGAATGTTGATTATAGGAAATTGATTATTAGTGGAACGGTTTTGCCACCAGTTTTAGCGATGATATCGTTAGAAAGGTGGTAATGTTTATTTGAATATAAGGAAGTAATGATATGATAAAATTATTTGAAATAAAAAATAAAAAAGTTAATAAGCAAGATACAGAATTGTTGGAAAAGTACAAAAAAATATTAAGTCAAAGTAAAGAACAAGTAATAAAGCAATTTTCTACAAGTTACAAAAATGGATTAACAACAAAAGAAGCGGAAAAGAGATTAGAACAGAATGGAGAAAATGTTGTAATACAAGAGAAAAAAAGAAATTGGTTATATTTTTTTATAAAAGCTTTTGAAGATAAGTTTATATACATATTAATAATATTATCAATAATAAATTATTTTGCAAGTAAAGATACAATAGGAACAATTATAATATTATGTATAGGTATAATAAGTGCTATAATAAAATTTGTACAAAATTATTCTACATATAGATTTAATCAAAAGTTAAAAGCAGAGTTGTTTACAACAGCTACTGTATTAAGAGAAAAGGAAGAAACAGTTAAAGTAGAAAAGATAGTAAGAGGAGATATAGTACACTTAAATGCTGGAACAATGATTCCGGCAGATGTAATGATATTAGAAAGTAAAGATTTGTTTATAAATCAGGCTGTGTTTACGGGAGAAAGTATACCTGTGGAAAAAACAGATATATATGAAGAAAATAATCAAATATTTTTAATATCTAATTTATGTTTAATGGGAACAAGTGTTATAAGTGGAAGTGCAACAGCAATTGTTATAAATACAGGATTTGAAACATATTTAGGTGGAATGGGCAAACAAATAGATAATAAGAAAGAATTGACAAACTTTCAAAAAGGAATGGATGGAATTACCAAGTTGTTAATAAGATATATGGTAATTGTATCAATAGCAGTTTTTATAATATATGCTTTTATACGTAAAGATTTTATGGAAGCAATGTTATTTGCATTATCAGTGGCAGTTGGGATAACGCCTACTATGTTGCCAATGATTGTAAATGTGAATTTAACAAAAGGGACAAAAACTTTAGCAAAAGAAAAAACATTGGTGAAAAATACAGAGGCAATACAAAATTTAGGAGCAATAGATGTGTTATGTACAGATAAAACAGGAACATTGACAATGGATAAAATAGTTTTGCAAAAATATATAGATGTGACTGGAAAAGAGGATTTATCTATACTTGAGTATGCTTACTTAAATAGTTATTATGGTACAGGAATGAAAAATTTAGTTGATAGAGCAATTGTATCTTATGGTGATGAACATGATATAAAAAATAAGATAGATAAATATATAAAGGTTGATGAGATACCTTTTGATTATACAAGAAAAAGAATGAGTGTTGTTGTGGAACAAAAAAATGAAGCACATAGGATGATTACAAAAGGAGCTTTAGAGGAGATATTAAAAATTTGTACAAAAGTTAAGGTAGATGATAAAATACAAGAAATAACAGAAGAGATGAAAGTAAAAATACAGGAAAATGCAAAAGTAATGGCACAGCAGGGAATGCAAGTAATAGCATTATCATCAAAAAGGGAGTATAGAGGAAAAAATATTTTTGATGTATCTGATGAATCAAATATGATTTTTATAGGATTTGTAGCATTTTTGGATCCTCCTAAAAAAGAAGTTAAAGAAACTATACAAAAATTGAAGGAATATGGTGTGGAAACGAAAATAATAACAGGGGATAATCAATATGCAACACAGAATATTTGTAATTTAGTTGGAATAGAGAATAATGAGATATTGATAGGAACACAAGTAGATAATCTTTCAGATGAAGAACTTGCTAAAAAGGTTGAAAGTGTTAATGTATTTGCTAGAATGAATCCTTTACAAAAGGAAAGAATAATTAAAACTCTAAAAAGTAATGGACATGTAGTGGGATATATGGGAGATGGTGTTAATGATGCACCTTCATTACATAATGCTGATGTTGGAATATGTGTAGATACGGCAACAGATATAGCAAAAGAGGCAAGTGATATAATTTTATTAGAAAAAAGTTTAAGTGTAATATATAATGGTGTAATAGAGGGTAGAAAAGTATATGGTAATATAATTAAATATATGAAGATGGCGTTAAGTTCTGACTTTGGTGATGTGTTTAGTATATTTTTGGCAAGTATATTTTTGCCGTTTTTACCATTATTGCCAATACAAATGTTAATACAAGATTTTTTGTATGATTTTTCGCAGATAGCTATTCCTTATGATGATGTTGATAAAGAATTTTTAATAAAACCTAGAAAATGGGATACAAAAGGTTTAGGAAGGTTTATGAATGTAATGGGACCAGTGAGTTCTATAATAGATGTTTTGGCATTTTTGGCTTTTTGGTTTATATTGGGATATAATTCAACTGGTATGGAGTCATATTTTCAAACAGCATGGTTTGTAGAATGTTTAATAAGTGAAACTTTAATAATACATTTTGTGCGTACTGAAAAAATACCGTTTATTCAGTCAAGAGCTAATCCGATATTGATGGTCTTAACTACTGTTACAATTGTTGGAACAATTATAACTCCAATATTATTACATAATATTCAATCATTCCATTTTGAAATATTACCATTATCATATTATCTAATTATTGTATGGCTTTTAATAGCATATATTGTGATTGTACAAATAGTTAAAAAATGGTATATAAAGAAATATGGTGCTTGGCTATAGAGGAGTAAGAAATGAGAGAAAGAATAAAAGATTTTATTATAAAGAATTTAAAATGGATTATATTATTTATTTGTTTAATTGGATTTTTAGCTTTAGCAGAAGATGTATTTAATAAAGAGATTATGAATGGCGATATAATAGGTTATAAATTTATATCAACTTATTTAATATCAGATTTTGCAACACCAATAGCAAAATTTATTACAAACTTTGGTGGAGCTATATTTCTAATTGGTATAGCAGTAATATTATTTATTGTAATAAAGAATAAGAAAATAGGAATATCAATTATTACAAATTTAGGTATAATAACAATATTAAATCAATTATTGAAAAGAATACTTCAAAGACCGAGACCAGAAGAATTTAGGATAATAAATGAAAGTGGTTATAGTTTTCCATCAGGACATTCTATGATAAGTATGGCTTTTTATGGATATTTAATATATTTAATTTATAAATATGTTAAAAATAAATATTTAAAATGGTTTTTGATTACGATTTTATGTGATCGCTGATAACGCAATGGAAGCAAACCCGATCCGCACCCTTGTGGC
>OGWV01002503.1_pt1 | contig 11226 bp, 12 predicted proteins | sample 1576081 | NCBI WGS metagenome assembly OGWV01 (sample SAMEA3541541, study PRJEB24748) | human gut metagenome | biome: human gut; feature: human-associated habitat; material: faeces | place: China | collected 2012 | reverse complement strand
AATGCTGTTTTAAATTTTACGCCGCAAAGCAGACTCCTTTATCGGCAGTTTGACATCCTCCGGTTCCCAGAAGCGTTCCACCAAAATATCTTGTTACCACAACCGCTGTGTTATACAGCTCTTCTCCGAGTAACACATCCAGCATGGGTTTTCCTGCTGTTCCACTTGGTTCTCCATCATCACTGCATCGCACACATTCTCTCCGCTCTCCGATCACATAGGCAAAACAGTTATGGGTGGCATTCCAGTACTTTTTCTTCATCTCTTCAATAAATGCCAGCGCTTCTTCTTCTGTCTCCACAAGACGTACCGTAGCAATAAAGCGGGATTTCTTTTCAATAATTTCCCCTTCTTTTCCACGATAGACTGTTTTATATCGCTCCAACATGGTAATTCTCCTTATAAGTATCATTCATTGTTTTTTTATTATAGGGGATTTTCCTTTCCGGATGCAAGGAAAATGTGAACTTTTTAATTCAGTCTTTTATTGAATTTTGAAATTTGCTATAATAAGCAGGATAAAGGAGGTACACAAATGAATTTTGGAAAAAATTCCACCCAGAAAAAGCGAAAACAACTGTCTTCCGCCTCCTCGAAAAGAGGAAAACGGGCGGGTGTCACTTTTCTGCGCATTCTGTTTCTGAGTTTTGCTGCAGTATGTGTGATCTTCTGTTGCATGGGGATTGGCGCCTTCCGTGCTATTCTCGATACTGCTCCGGATATCTCTGATGTAAACATCATGCCCAGTGGAAATGCCACCTTCGTGTATGATGCAGATGGTAATCAGCTTCAGAAACTGTCCGCTCCCAATGCCAACCGTATGTCGGTATGCTTTAAACTGTATCTTCAGTTTAAAGATATGTATCTTTAGGCTGGAGATGGCGGTCTTTAACCTAAAGATGTTCATCTTGAGCGTAAAGATACGGCTTATTTCCTATATGAGCAAGCCTTTCTCCTAAGAAGTGAGTACTTGATACGGGGAGTGTGAGTGCTTCTTTATGAATGGTTGGCAATTCGCTGTTTGACAGCGGTTGTTGGGAAGATTGGGACGGAGTACTTTACTTGTCCGTATCTTCCTATTTCCCGTACAGTTTGTCAATCAAGTCCTTCCGTCCTATCCGCCGCAGTTCATTGATGATATTTCTCCGTTCTTCGGGTTTGTACCAGAAGAAGAACTGACGCTGCGCCAGTTTCTCGCGTTGTGTTTTGGCGCTGAACACGGGTTCCAGGGTATAGTCGCCGTCCGGGCAGGGGCTTTCACAGTTGGCAGCCACCCATGCAAGGTAGTCCGGGTCGTGCTCCATTTCAATATAGTTTCTCCCCTCAAAGCTGCCAAAGCACATCTCTTTCAGGTCGTCTATCTCCACGAGCCTTGCGCCCGGGAACAGTACCTCGGCGGTCTGCCGGGTGCGGCAAAGCGGGGTAATATACACAGTCTTAGGTGAGATATCCGCCCGGCACAGCATAGCGCGCCCGGCGGCAGAAAGCGGGATATCCCGCTGCCCCTGATAGCGCTTTTCGGCGTTGTATTCAGTCAGGCCGTGACGCAGCAGCCATATTGCCCTGGGCGTGGAATTTGCCCGCAAGTATAAAGAGAGCGAAGCCGTTGTGCACGCCATTGAGGCGCATCACGGTGATGTAGAGTGCAAGACCGTGGTCGCCTGCCTGGTTCAGGCGGCAGACGCCGTATCTGCCTCCCGTCCCGGCGCCCGCCGTGAGAATGTGGAGAACTACATTAAGCGCCTGCAACAGCTGGAGGAGATCTCTTGCAGCTTTGAGGGCGTGGAGCGCGCTTACGCCATACAGGCCGGCCGTGAGGTCCGCGTGATGGTAAAACCGGAAGTGGTATCCGACAGCCGTATGCCTTTTGTGGCTCACGAGATTGCCAAGAAGATCGAGTCCGAGATGGAATACCCCGGCCAGATCAAGGTCAATATTATTCGTGAGTCCCGTGCTTCCGATGTGGCAAAATAACAACAAAAGGGACGGTCTTTCCGTCCCTTATTTTTTTTGGGAGGAATCGCAATGATCAAACATATTGTATGCTTCAAGCTGGCTGACCCCACCCCGGCAAATTGCCAAAAGGCAGCGGAAGTGCTCCGCTCTATGGACGGCAATGTACCGCTGCTGCGTGGGATCGAAGTGGGGGTCGATGAGCTGCGCTCCGGGCGCTCCTACGATGTGATCCTGCAGGTACTGTTGGACGATATGGCCGCTTTGGACGCCTATCAGCAGGACCCGTACCACTGCGGCGTGGTCAAGAAACACATGCACGCCGTGGCAGAAAACAGCATTGCCATGGATTACACGGTGGAATAAAAACAAGATCGCCGCACCGGCAGATAGTCACTATGGGACTATCTGCCATTTTTTTGCCTTTTTTATCGTGGAAATAGACAAAAAATAAGTGCCATTTTTGCCGCTTTGCCGAAAATATGTCGCTGTCCCCGCCTTGCATTGACACAACCCCTCCAAAATGATAAAATGGATGTATCTATATAATATATAAATTTATATATAAAAGAGGAGCAAATTATGGACCAAACCAAGGAAATTGACATTGATCTGAAAAAGATCTTCTTTATGATGCGCAAGAAGGTCGTTTACATTCTGCTGTTCACCCTGCTGGGGGGCATTGCCGCCGGTTGCTTTACCGAGTTTTTTATAGACCAAAAGTACACCGCCAAAATCTCCCTGTATGTGTACAGTGATATGGATCAGCTAAGCACCCAAAGTTCCATCAGTTACAACGACTACACCGCCTCCACCGCTTTGGTAAAAAGCTACCTTGCCGTGCTGGAGAGCGACGCAGTGCTGGACAAGGTAGCGGAAAAAGTAGGGCTAACGGACGGCAGCACCATTAAGAACAGCATTACCACTTCCCAGGACGAGGACACCAATGTGTTTTATGTGTCCGTCACCACGACCAATCCCAAAACCAGTCAATCCATTGCCAACGCCGTAGCGGAGGTGGCTCCCGGTGAGATTGCCCGGATCATCAAAGCCGGCGGTGCCAACGTGATCGACTATGCCAAGGAGCCAAAGACCCCCTCCTCCCCCAATTTAAAGAAAAATATCTTTCTGGGGCTGTTAATTGCCTTTGCCGTCTCCTTCGTTTACTTCTTTGTACGCGAGGCGTTTAATGCCACCATCACCTCTGTAAAGGATCTGGAGCGTGAATTCCAAATTCCGGTACTGGGCACTATTCCCCGCCTGGTGGCCACCCGCGACAAGCAGGCACCGCCTACAGACAGCGGCCAAATTGCCCCGCCGGAACCCCCTGTATCCATGAAAGGAGATGCGTAACCATGGCACTGAGACGCAATAAGAAAAACCCGGACGAGCGCGGGTTCAGCCGTAACGATCAAAAGAAAATGCTGGCAGCAGACACCCCCTTTGTGATCAAAGAGGCCTACAATACCATCCGTACCAGCCTGCTGTTTACCCAAAAGGGTGAAAGTTGTCCGGTATTCGTGGTCACCAGTCCGGACGCCAACAACGGCAAAACCATCAACACCATTAACCTGGCCATCAGCTTTGCCCAAATGGGCAAGCGTACCCTGATCATTGACTCAGATATGCGCAACCCCACCATTCATCGTATGTTCAACATTCCGGTGACCAACGGCCTGTCTGAAATATTGGCCGGGCTGACAGATAACATCACTGTATCCAAGACCAATGTGGAAAATTTATCCATTCTCTCCTCCGGCAAAATTCCGCCCAATCCGGCAGAGTTGCTGGCCAGCTCCAGAATGGATCTGCTACTGAGTTTTGTCAAGGGGCATTACGACTGCGTGTTTATCGACACCCCGCCGATTAACCTGGTAACGGACGCCAGCGCCTTTGCAGGCAAGGTCACCGGCTATGTGATGATCGTTAAGGCCGGCAATACGGACATTCCCGAGGTGCGATCCGCCGTTGACGCGCTGGAAAGCATCGGCGCGGAGGTGGTGGGCTTCATCCTTAATGACGCCACCCCGGACCGAAAGAAATACTACTCCTACTACCATAAATATGGCCAAAAGTACAAATACGGCTACGACTACGGTTACAGCTACAACTACAAATAAACACAGGAATGATCAAACTTGAAAAAGTGGCAAAAAGTTCAGCAAACAACTGAATATTTCGTCGATGGGATTGCACTGATGCTGGCGACCCTGATCACCTATCTGGTATTTGGCAAAGGGTTGCACCGCATTTTGCTCTACACCGCGGACGAGTGGAAATCCTACTGCTTTATGATGTTTTTGGCCTACTCGGCCATCGCGGTGGGCTTTGCCTCCTCCATTGATCTGGCCAAACGGGAGCGGGTGATGGAGCTGCTCGCTGTATTGCGTAACTGCTCGCTAACCTACATGAGTTTTGCGGTACTACTGCTGCTGTTTAAGAATCCGATGATCGACTCCCGTTACCTGTTTATCGGTTCCTACCTGTTGTTCATCCTATTCTCTTGCCTGGGACGCTATGTGCTCAAGCGCGTGCTGACCAACAACTTCTCCAATTCCCGCAATGCCACGCTGGTGGGTGTGGTCGCCACCCCGGACCGGGCAGAGCAGTTTGTGCAATCGCTGCAAGAGGACTGGACCAAGCGGGTAGACGGCGTTACGATCCTAAATGCCGATGCCTTTGTCGCTGCATCCGCCGCGGGTAACCCGGGCGCATACCGGGCCATGCATAGTCGCACGGTGGAGAAGCGCTGCTGCGGCGTGGCAGTTCTGCCGGATCTGAGCAGCTTTTTAAGCTGGGTGCGCCTGTCCTCCATCGACGAGGTGTACATCAACTTCTCCGGCAAGAAGGCCAACTGGTCTACGGAGAATCTAAATGCCTTTATTGAAGAACTGGAAGATATGGGTGTGCTGGTGCACATCAACATCCCCACCCTGGAGCAGTTTGTAGAAGAAAGTAAGTTTAACCACATGCGCTGCGATATTGTGGCCGGCTACCCAATGGTAGGCGTATCTGCCGCCGGGCAAAATTCCAAGATGCTGGGACTGAAGCGATTTATAGACATTATAGGCGCCGTTGTGGGGCTGATCCTCTCTGCCCCCATTATTTTGCTGGTGGCCGTTCCCCTGCTGTTGGAAAGCCGGGGTGGCCTGTTCTTTAAGCAGCAGCGGGTGGGCAGAAACGGCCGTCTGTTCTATATGTATAAGCTGCGGTCCATGTACGCGGACGCAGAGCAACGCAAAAAAGAATTTGAAGAAAAAAACCATATGCACGGCCTGATGTTCAAGATGGACAATGACCCGCGGATTACCAAAGTGGGCCGCTTTATCCGCAAGTTCAGCATCGACGAGCTACCCCAGTTCTACAATGTACTGCGGGGAGATATGAGCCTGGTCGGCACCCGCCCGCCCACACTGGACGAATTTGAGCAGTACAGTTCTCACCACAAGCGGCGGCTGTCCATGCGACCGGGCATTACCGGGCTGTGGCAAGTTAGCGGCCGATCCCAGATTGAGGACTTTGAAGAAGTGGTGCGCCTGGACTGCCAGTACATAGACAACTGGTCCCCCAGCCTGGATATTAAGATCCTGTTCAAAACCTTAGGCGTGGTGTTTACCGGCCGCGGGGCACAATAAGGAGGGCGACCATGAAAATCGCAATGATCGGTCACAAGCGCATTCCCTCCCGAGAGGGCGGCATTGAAATTGTGGTAGAAGCCCTGTCCCGCCGTATGGTACAGCGGGGCCACCGGGTCACCGTTTATAATCGCAAAAGCCACCATGTGGCCGGAACTGCCTTTGATGATCACAGCCGCTTGCACAACCTGGACGGGGTACAGATCCGCTGGGTGCCCACCCCGAACAGCAAAAAGCTCAATGCCATTGTGTACAGTTTTTTTGCCACAGTGCGGGCGCTGTTCGGTGGGTACGACATCATTCACTTCCACGCAGAGGGTCCGGCGGCTATGGTACCCTTGGCCAAGTGCTTTGGCAAAAAATGCGTGGTCACCATTCATGGCTTGGACTGGCAGCGGGCCAAGTGGGGCGGCTTTGCCACCCGCTTTCTCCGCTTTGGCGAGCGTATGGCTGCCAAGTATGCAGACGAGATCATCGTGCTGTCTGCCAGTATGCAGCAGTATTTTGCTGACACCTATCACCGCCAGACCGTGCGGATTGAAAACGGCATTGACCCACCGGAGACGGCGGACCTGACCCCTCTGTCCCGCTTTGGACTGGAAAAGGACGGCTATATCCTGTTTCTCGGTCGCATTGTCCCGGAGAAGGGCATCCACTATTTAATTGACGCCTACCATAGGCTGCAAACAGATAAAAAGCTGGTGATCGCCGGTGGTGCCAGCCACTCAGAGGAATATTTCAATCAGCTGAAAGCCAAGGCCGCCGGAGATGCGCGTATCGTCTTTACGGACTTTGTGCAGGGCGCGCCCCTGGCTGCGCTGTACGCCGGTGCCTATCTCTACTGCCTGCCATCGGACTTAGAGGGTATGCCCATCAGTCTGCTGGAGGCCATGAGCTACGGCAACTGCTGCGTCACCTCGGACATACCCGAGTGCACGGAAGTATGCGGTGACCACGGCTTTGCCTTCCAAAAAGGCAACACGGCAGACTTAAAGCGACTGCTGGAGCAGCTGCTATCTCAGCCGGACATGGTGAAGTGCTGCAAGGCCACTGCCGCAGACTATATTTTACAAAAATACAACTGGGGCCAAGTCACCGAGAGGACGCTGGAACTGTATGAACAGGTTAAAAGGGCAAAATAAAACCCACTTGCAATGGGTAGACCACACCAAGCTGCTGGCCTGCGCGCTGGTAGTGTTGGGTCACTTTGCCCAAAGTATGGTGCGTGCCGGTATTTTGCCGGACACAGTGGCCTACACCCTGTGTAACAGCGCGCTTTACACCTTTCATGTGCCGTTGTTCTTTATTTGCAGCGCGTACCTGTACCGCCGCTTTACGGTGCTGCGCACATGTCGGGATTACGCCCGCCATGTAGGCAAGAAGGCACTGGCTCTGGGCGTGCCCTACTTTACCTTTGCCGGTGCGAACTATGCGCTGAAGCTGCTGTTCCCCGCCGGGGTCAATATGGCCGAGGAGCGGGGGCCGGTGGCCTACTTTTTCCTAAACCCGCCGGCGCCCTTTTGGTATCTACCGGTGCTGTTTCTCTTTTTCGTACTGATCCCCCCTGCGGGCAAAAAGGGCAGTTTGGCTCTGATAGCCCTGGGGTTATGTACCTATTTCATTTGCGGTCTCTCAGCTGCGGCCGTACTGCCCGGCTGTGTGCGCAGTCTGCTGCAAAACCTGATTTGGTTTGCCATGGGACTGGCACTGGCCAATGCGCCTGCCGATCTATTGCGCAAAAAGCCGCTGCCGCTGCTACTGGGCGCGGGATTTTTGCTGCTGGCAGGGATCACCTTTACCCTGCTCCGGGGCAACAGGGCGCTTTTGCTGCTGTGCGGGCTGCTGGCCTGCGGGGCGGTGCTATCCGCCATGCAGCTGTGGCACCCAGGCGAAAAACTGCGCCGGGCGCTGAACCTGTGCAGCCGGGACACCTTTCCCATCTATCTGCTGCACACCATTTGTGCCGCACCGGTACGCAGTTTGTTGCTGCACTTTGGGGTACAAAACCCGGTGGTGCACATTGCACTGGGGCTGGCCGCCTCTTTTCTATTGCCCATGGCGGCGGGTCGCATTGCCGCACGGGTACCGGTGTTTAATTTTTTTCTGTACCCCACCCGCTATATTCTAAAAAAACAGGCAGCCCCTTGTGCTGCTGTCGGGGAGCCATGAGATGAACATTCTCTTTATTAACAAATTTCTGTATCCCAAAGGAGGAACAGAAACCTATATGATGGGGCTGGGGGCGGAGCTGAGCCGCCGAGGCCACCGGGTAGAATATTTTGGTATGGAGCACCGAGGCAATTGCGTGGGCAACCGAGTCGGTGCCTACACCAAAGATACCGACTACCACACCGCCAACCCGGTAAAAAAAGTGAGCTACGCTCTGCGCACGATATACTCCACCCACGCCCGGCGGCAGCTGCGCCGGGTGCTGGAGGATCTGCAGCCCCAAGTGGTACATCTGAACAACTTTAACTACCAATTGACCCCTGCGGTGATCTTGGAAATACGCGCCTGGGACAAAGCCACCGGACGACACACCAAGATCCTGTACACCGCCCACGACTACCAACTGCTGTGCCCCAACCACATGCTCAATCGGCCGGACACCATGGAGAACTGCACCGCCTGCTTGGGCGGCAAGTACACGCCTTGCGTGCAACACCGATGCATGCACGGCTCACGGGCTAAGAGCCTGCTGGGCGCTGCCGAGGCTACCCTGTACCGCAAGGCTCATACGTACAAAGAGATCGACCGCGTGATCTGCTGCTCTGCCTTTATGCAAAGCCAGATAGAAAAACATCCGGATCTGGCCGGGCGCACCCGGGTGCTGCACAACTTCTGCACCGTGCCGCCCCGCCCGCAGGTGGAAAAAGAAGACTATGTGCTCTACTTTGGCCGCTATGACAAAGAAAAGGGCATTGATGCCCTTTTGGCCGCCGCCAAGGCGCTGCCTCAGCTGCACTTCGTGTTCGCCGGCAGCGGTGCCATGGCAGAGGAAATTCAGCAACTGCCCAATGCCACAGATGTAGGCTTTTGCACCGGGGACGACCTGTACCGCCGCATTGCCGCAGCCAAATGCAGCATTTATCCCAGCGTATGGTATGAGAATTGCCCCTACTCCGTGATGGAGAGCATTGCGCTGGGCACGCCGGTGCTGGGCACCAATATCGGCGGCATACCGGAGCTGATCGAGGACGGCAAGACCGGCGTGCTGCTGCCCCCCGGCGACACCAAGGCCCTGGGCGCGGCGCTGTGCCGCCTGGACCTGGAGCCGGAGCGACTGGCGGCCATGACCGCCGCCTGCCGGGCAGACGCCTTCCTCTCCGTACAGGATTATACAGACAAGTTACTGTCTGACTATAACGCATAAAAATCAAACTGAAGAAAGAAGATCAGTATGGCTAAACGAACTCTATATGGCACTGTGATTGTTACCTATCGATGCAACGCCCACTGCAATATGTGCGACTGCTTTAAGGACCCCACCCGCCCGGAGGAAGAGATCACCCTGGATGATATTCGCCTGCTGCCGGAAATGGCCTTTACCAACATCACCGGCGGCGAGCCCTTTATTCGCAAGGACATTGGCGATATTGTGGAGGCGCTGTACAAAAAAAGCAACCGCATTGTGATCTCCACCAATGGGTATTTCACGGACCGTATCTTAGAGCTTTGCCGCCGGTTCCCAAAAGTGGGCATTCGCATTTCCATTGAGGGACTGCAACAGACCAACGATACCATTCGCGGCATTCCGGACGGCTTTAATCGGGGCTACTCCACCTTAAAGAAGCTGGTGGAAATGGGGCACCCGGATGTAGGGTTCGGCATGACGGTGCAGGACCTGAACTGTGAGGACCTGGTGCCGCTTTACAAGATCTCCGATGAACTGGGCATGGAATTTGCCACCGCCACCCTGCACAATTCTTTCTACTTCCGCAAAACGGACAATAAAATTGACGACAAATACAAAGTGGCCCAAAATTTTGAAGCGCTCATTAACGAGCTGCTGCACAGCCACAGCCCAAAAAAGTGGTTTCGTGCCTACTTTAACCACGGGCTGATTAACTACATATACGGCAACAAACGACTGCTGCCCTGTGATATGAGCAAGGACGCATTCTTTATCGATCCATTCTGCGATGTGATCCCCTGCAACGGCATGGCAAAGAAGGCCGTCATGGGCAATCTGCATGATATTGGCGACTGGGACACCTTGTGGAACAGCGACCAAGCCAAGGCCGTGCGCGCCGCCACCAAGCAGTGCGACCGCAACTGCTGGATGATCGGCTCCGTCTCTCCCGCCATGCACAAGTACATTTGGGTGCCCGCCTGGTGGGTGGTCAAGCACAAGTTTCTAAAAGGCGGCAAATACGCCCTCAGCGAAAATGCCTTTATCCCAGAAGCGCAAAAGTAAGGGGACGACTATGACCAAAATTGCTGTTATCCTTTGCTATTTTGGCAAGTTGCCGGAGAACTTTCCCCTGTTTGCGGAAAGCTGTCGGCGCAATGCTACCGTAGATTTTTTGCTGTTTACGGACGACACACCAACCCATCTGCCGGAGAATATGCACCTACACCCCACTACCTTTGCGGCGCTGCAAAGCCGCGTGGCCGGGTGCTTTGACTTTGCCATTACCCTGCACACCCCCTATAAGCTGTGTGACTACAAGCCCGCCTACGGCGAAATTTTTGCGCCGGAGCTGGAGGGTTATGACTTTTGGGGCTACGGGGATATGGACCTGGTATTCGGCGATCTGCGAGCGTATTTTACAGAAGATAAGCTGCGAAAGTATGACAAGTTCTACGCCTTTGGCCACCTGTCCCTCTACCGCAACACGCCGGAGAATAATGCCGTTTACCGCCAACCGGTAGGTATGGATTACCGCAAGGCATTCACCACAAGAGAAATTGCCGTTTTTGACGAAATCAACGGCATCAGCGCCAAGTATAAGGCACTGGGGCTGCCCTTTTACGACCGGCAGGACTATGCGGACATCACCAAGGCCAGCGACCGACTGGCAATCACCGATGTGGGGATTACGGCAGATAATCAGCTGCACCCCAACTATACGGAGCAGATTTTTTACTACGACCACGGCCGGGTACTGCGAGACGCTTACTGCAACGGCCAGTGGCTGACAGACGAATTCATCTACATCCACATCAGTTCCCGCCGTCTGCCGCTGCATATTGACCCGGCGGCAGACACCTATTTTATCGGCAAAACCGGCTATGAGCTGAAAACCGGGATCACCACCCGGGCAGACATTGCCCGCTACAACGCTCTGGACCCGGCGGCGGACGAAAAGCAGCGCCGCCTGCGGCAACGAATGGATTTTTGCCGAAAGGTGCAAAAGGCGTACATCCGCATAAAGGAGAAACGGTTTATATGAATATTCTGCACCTGCAATTAAGCGGCGGTCCCGGCGGCATTGTCAGCCTGTGCCGAGACATCAATGCTCATTCCAAGCACAACAACTTTTTTTACTTTTTGTTTGAAGGCGGTTCTATTGCCGATGAAATTGCCGCCCAGGGGGGCACAGTACAAGTGGCCACCGGCGCCAAGGGTCACCCCCTGCAAGCGGCACTAAGCGAGGGCAAGCACCCCGCAAATTCAATTTGGCTTTGGGGCGAA
>OGWV01002502.1_pt1 | contig 11226 bp, 12 predicted proteins | sample 1576081 | NCBI WGS metagenome assembly OGWV01 (sample SAMEA3541541, study PRJEB24748) | human gut metagenome | biome: human gut; feature: human-associated habitat; material: faeces | place: China | collected 2012 | reverse complement strand
GCCCCTCTCGGAACAGCTTATTTATTATATCATCATTCCCGCTTTTTGTCAACATTTTTTTTTCATTTCTTGCTGTCATTTTGCTGAATTAATACAGCTTCGATTCTTCCAAAGATAATCGGCTCCCGAAATAATAGTAAGAACAGTAGATCCCCACAGCAAGATTTCCGCAATCCATTTTCCGATTGTCATCGCAAAATCCCAAGATGATGTCGCAAATGTACCTGCTACACAGTAAGCTAAAATGTAAATTACCGCTATCATCTGGGAAATTGTCTTTAATTTTCCCCATATACTTGCCGCAATTACATTTCCGTCTCCGACCGCCACCAATCGCAGCGCCGACACCAAAAATTCTCTAGCTATGACAATTACAACTACAACTGCACTGCACAACCCCATCTCAACAAAGCAAACAAGTGCAGAAACTACCAGAATTTTATCAGCAAGCGGATCCAAAAACTTACCGAAATCGGTGATTAAATGATGTTTCCGAGCCAAATGTCCGTCGATCGCATCGGTCACAGACGCGGCTATAAATATCAGTAAAGCCCAGATAAAATGATACGGAAAATTCGTCCATAACAGAAACAGCACAAAAATCGGCGTCTTATGATGATGCGGCAGAACTCTGCAAAAAGGTGCTTGCGGATTACACCAATGGCACGATCGGCGAGATTTATCTGGTGTATACACATTTTAAAAATACAGTCGTACACGAACCGAAGCTGATGAAGCTGTTACCGATCGAGTTTGATGAAGAAGAACTTGGTGCAGCAGCAGAGGCAAACGTTCTGATGAATTATGAGCCGAATGAGACAGAAGCACTTGATATGATCATTCCAAAATACGTTACAAGCCTGTTTTATGGTGCACTCGTGGAGGCAGTTGCCAGTGAAAACGGTGCGAGAATGCAGGCGATGGATTCTGCAACGAGCAATGCAGAGGATATGATCAGTGATCTGACGCTCAAATATAACCGGGCACGTCAGGGCTCGATTACACAGGAATTAACAGAGATCATTGCCGGTGCGTCGGCAATCTCTGGATAAGCAGATGAAGCTGCAGGTAATCTGCAATCGAATAAAAAGACAGCAGCACAAAATTTGATTACAAGGAGAAAGAAGCGATGGCAAATAATATCGGTAAGATTACCCAGATTATCGGTGCCGTTCTGGATATTAAATTCACAGAGGGCAATCTGCCGGAGATCAACGATGCGATTCGTATCCCGTTAAGAGGCGATCAGGCGGGAAAAGAATTGACCGTTGAGGTTTCCCAGCATCTGGGCGATGATACAGTCAGATGTATCGCAATGGGATCAACCGATGGATTAGTCCGCGGCATGGATGCAGTTGCAGCCGGCGGACCGATCAGTGTGCCGGTAGGTGAGAATACATTGGGCAGAATGTTTAATGTATTAGGAGATCCGATCGACGAGATCGATCCTCCGGCCGGCGTGGAAAAATGGCCGATCCACAGACCTGCTCCTGCATTTGAGGAACAGGCAACATCCCAGGAGATGTTAGAGACAGGTATCAAGGTCGTAGATCTTCTCTGCCCTTACCAGAAAGGTGGTAAGATCGGATTGTTCGGTGGTGCCGGTGTAGGTAAAACCGTTTTAATCCAGGAGCTGATCCACAATATCGCAACCGAGCACGGTGGATATTCCGTATTTACCGGCGTTGGTGAGCGTACCCGTGAGGGAAATGACCTTTACTATGAAATGAAAGAATCAGGAGTTATCGATAAGACCACCATGGTGTTCGGACAGATGAACGAGCCGCCAGGAGCACGTATGCGTGTTGCCTTAACAGGTCTTACGATGGCAGAGTATTTCCGTGATAAAGGCGGTAAGGATGTATTGCTCTTCATTGACAATATTTTCCGTTTTACACAGGCAGGATCTGAGGTATCCGCGCTGTTAGGACGTATGCCTTCCGCCGTAGGTTACCAGCCGACATTACAGACAGAGATGGGTGCTCTGCAGGAGCGTATCACATCTACAAAGAACGGTTCTATCACTTCCGTTCAGGCGGTTTATGTGCCTGCGGATGACTTGACAGACCCGGCTCCGGCAACCACATTCGCACACCTGGATGCAACGACCGTACTTGAGCGTTCTATCGCAGAACTCGGTATTTATCCGGCAGTGGATCCGCTTGGTTCTACTTCCCGTATCTTAGACCCGCGTATCGTTGGCCAGGAGCACTTTGAGGTAGCCCGCGGTGTGCAGGAGATCTTACAGAAATACAAAGAATTGCAGGATATCATTGCAATCCTTGGTATGGACGAGCTTTCCGAGGATGATAAACTGGTTGTAAGCCGTGCAAGAAAGGTACAGAGATTCTTATCCCAGCCGTTCTTCGTTGCAACACAGTTTACCGGTCTGGATGGAAAATATGTTCCGATTGCAGAGACAATCCGCGGATTTAAGGAGATTCTTGAAGGAAAGCATGATGATGTACCGGAGAGTTATTTCTTAAATGCAGGTACGATCGATGATGTCCGCGCAAAGATGCAGTAATAATGGAGGGTGTGTATGGCAGAAGAAAACAGACTCTTTCAGGTAGAGATCATTACGCCGGATCGTGTTTTTTATACAGGTGAGGGTGATATGATCGAGTTTACCACTGCCTCCGGTGAGATCGGTGTGTATAAAAAGCATATTCCGCTCACGACCGTGTTAGCACCCGGCATCGTAAAGATCCACAAGACGGGTGAAGATGACGTGATCGCGGCAGTACATTCCGGCTTTGCGGAAATTCTGCCGGATAAGGTAACACTTCTCGCAGAGATTGCAGAGTGGCCGAATGAGATCGACAAGAACCGTGCTGAAGCTGCGCGTGCGCGCGCTGAGGAACGGCTTGCCCACCGGACAGAGGCAATCGATGTCAAACGTGCTGAATTTGCACTTCGCAAAGCACTGGTGCGTATTGATATTGCAAAATAAGATTTACTTGACAGAAATAAAATTTACTGGTTATAATATAGCTCCAAAACCATTTTATGGAGTGGACTTTTCTTGAGTGATGAACTCTATTTTTCGCCACACAGCTGCAATGATTTGCAACTGTGTGGCGTTTTTTTGTTGTCAGATTGCACATAAGCAGTCCCGGTTTTGTGGAATCTGCCAATTAAGAAGTCTGAAACCACGATGTGTCCTCATGTCATGAAACGAAAGGAATGAAAAATGAACCAGAATTTTATGAAAGAAAAACCGGTCATGCCGCTTGTGATCTCCATGGCATTGCCAATGACATTTTCCATGTTAGTCAATGCGCTCTACAATATCATTGACAGTTATTTTGTGGCGCGCATCAGCGAAGATGCGATGACGGCACTTTCTTTGGTGTTCCCATTGCAGAATCTGGTCAATGCAGTTGTTATCGGATTTGCAATCGGAATCAATGCGACAATCGCATATTTTCTTGGAGCACAAAAGCAGAACACGGCGGATAAGGCGGCGTCGCTTGGAACACTTTTTAATATGATCCACGGACTGATCTTAGCGGTAGTCTGCATTGCAATCACAGCACCTTTTCTTGCCATGTTTACAGATAAAAGGTCGATCATAGACATGGGCGCAGCATACGCGCAGATCGTATTTCTTTTTGCAGTACCCAATGCGGCAGGTCTTTGTTTTGAAAAGATTTTTCAGTCAGTGGGGCGCATGAAAACGTCCATGCTCTGTATGCTGATCGGCTGTGTGACCAATATTATCTTAGATCCTTTTATGATATTTGGAATTGGTTTCTTTCCTGAAATGGGGATCCGGGGAGCTTCTATCGCAACCGGGATCGGTCAGATGGCTTCTCTTATCAGCTATCTGCTGTTTTATTTTTTTAAACCGATTCCGGTAAAGATAAGATGGAAAGATATGAAACCGGAAGCGGAACTTAGCAGGAAAATGTATTCAATCGGTGTCCCGGCAACATTGAGCATCGCGCTGCCGTCTGTACAGGTCTCTGCATTAAATGCGATTCTTGCGGTTTATTCTGCCAGCTATGTACTTGTACTTGGGGCTTATTTTAAATTACAGACATTTTTATATCTGACAGGAAATGGTGTCGTGCAGGGGATGCGTCCTCTGATCGGATATAACTACGGTGCGGGAGAGTCAAAGCGTGTCAGAGAAATTTTCCGGTCAGCGCTGGTATTGATCGCGGGGGTCATGGTAATCGGAACGATACTTTGTATGGCAGTGCCGCAGACGCTTATTGGATTGTTTACCAGTAATCCGGAGACGATACAATTTGGAAAAGAGGCGCTTCGTCTGATCAGCATTGGATTTATTGCGTCATCGGTCTCCGTCACGGTATCAGGTGCGTTGGAAGGACTGGGAAAGGGAAAAGAATCGTTGGTAATTTCTGTGCTCAGGTACATAGCAGTTATTTTACCATTGGCATTTATTTTGAGTAAAATATTGGGGGCTGCGGGCGTCTGGCATGCGTTCTGGATCACGGAAGTGGTTGTGGCAGGGATTTCCTATGTGATCTGTAAAAAAGAAATATTTCAGTAATAAAAACACCTGTAATTATATGTTGTTGGGCATGTAATTACAGGTGTTTTTGAAAATAGAATATGCGTGGAGTGTGTAGTCTGTTGTTTGAAATAATGAGTTTAATTTTCTTTTAGTGAATTGTAAAGATCTTCATCTGACCAGTCAGGGTGAGCCTGACATAGAGAATACACTTTGCTGATAAATGTAACGTCCTTGTCAAGCAACTTAGCACAGCTTTGTGCAGGAATATTTTCCTGGAACATGTTGTGGATGATGTGTAATTGCTCAAGACGTTTGCCCTCCGCTAAACCCATCGCTAAACCATCCTCATGCCCATCCTCATAGCTGTCCCTGCGTTCCATCTTAATATATTCATCCATATCAAATTCTTCCAATAACATACCAACGACCTCCGATCTGTGTTTGATAAGAAAATCCTGCAAAATACCGTCCCTGATACATTCCTGTACAGCGGTATCTGCTGCCTGTTCTAATGGAATGCCGGTTCTGACCTTCGAAGAGATTCTGCCAATCAGAATGGAATATTCCTCTAAAGTCCGGCATCGCGCCATCAGTTCCTGATTGTGCCCATAATTAATATTGTAAACCCGCGCAGTACATTCTAAGCAGGGGCGGGTGCCGATGGGGCTGGATGCAGCATCTGTTGCCAGGTGGTTTGATCCGGCACATACAAACGCATCCGAAAGATGCAGTTCCATATAATCTTTGTCATCTTCTAACGGTTCAAATCCATTATAAAATATAACAAACTGCGGAAACGGTAATGAAAGCAGCTTTTTTCCGTAAATGTTCAGGTTATTTTGTTTAATGTAGCTCTCATACTGTTTGCCGAAATAGATCAATCCGCGGATCGGCATGTTGGGGTTTAAGGTACTCTGGTGTTCATACAGATTCAGTGTTCCGCGAACAATAAATGACACGTCATTTTTATATCCGAGATAGATTACATCGTCAATCGTATAGAAAATCAGTTCATCTGCATCATCGTAATCTGTCTGATTCAGGGCATTGTATAACTCCATCAAAACTGATTTCTCATTAAAAATCCTGCGGAACAAGGCATCCCGGTACTTCTTCTGCACAAAAACATGTTTTGTGTGACTGCGTTTTCTTTTGTTTTTCCCCATGTAGTTTTCTCCTTTGATTATAAAAAATTTAATCATTTTTCACAATAGTTTTCTGAAATAGCTGGCGAAATGCCGGAATGAAAAAGAGTGATATTCAGAAAATGATCTTATGGAAATAAAATCGAATTGCGATAAAAGTAGTATAACATAAAGATATTATTATACACAAGTAGATGTTCCTGTGATCAGCGGCGGGAAAAATACGCGGATCTTCTTCACCAGAATTCCCATGATAACCGCTACAATTCCACCTACGATCTGCGCTCCCATAATGGTATCAATTCCGTATCCGTCCGCAATGGCCTGCATACTTGGCACATATGCGAAGCTGACACCCATAATGATGGGAAGTCCTGAACCAATCCTGTACTTCTTCCCAATGGGAAAAAGCTGGAGCAAGGTAGACAACGCAGCAACTACCAGAGCTGCCTGAATAAGAATGACCTGATCCTTATTCTCAAGCCCTGCTGCGCCTGCCACAATAATGGCAGGGGTGACACATCCCACGATCATTGCAACAACATGCTGCAACGCAAGAGGAAGGGCTTCCTGTATCCGCGGGATACCATCCGTTTCAAAAATACTGCCTCTCTTCATAATATTTTCCTGCTTTCTTTTGTTTTATACAGTATACCAAATAAGGCGTACAAAAACAATTAGGTTAGCTCAAAATATTTGGATATAATATTCACAAAAAAGTCATCCTTTTTTTGTAAACATTTATCTGTTTCGTTTTTTTATCTTATGCCAGTTCTTTTTTCATGGTTAAAATATTCTGTCCGTCAACATATTCATAAGAAAGCTCATCCATGGTTTTCTTCACCAGGAAAATTCCAAGTCCGCCAATTTCTCTGTCTTCAATGTCCAGTGTAATGTCCGGATCTTTGTTTTCCAGTGGATTATAAGGGATTCCCTGGTCTATGAAAATCAATGTGATTTTCGGCGGATTATCTTCCATTTCAATTTGTATTGTGGCATTTCCGCTGCCCTTCCCATAAGCATAATAAGCAATATTTCCAAATATCTCATCTATGGCAACATCCAGCTGCATCTGAACCTTCAACGGACATTCCTTTTCTTCCAGCACTTCATTTACAAATTCCGTAACTTTATCCACATTCTCTATCTTTGCTTCCACTGTAATACTTTTCAAATTTCACAGCTCCTTTCCCATACGCTACCAAGGCTTCTGTTGCCATCCCGCCTGGTAACCATACCTTTTTTCCTGCACTATGTAAAAAAGAATCCTGCACAAAATACAGAATTCCTTTATTAAATGCGCGCTGAACCGGTTCCTCACATGGTAAGTTCTCTGACCACTCCTAAAACCTGCCAGACCTGCAGCGCGTGTCACTCTATTGTTAAAATATCCGTAAACCCTGTAATCTCAAAGACTTCCTTTACAACATCTCCCACATGGATCAGTTTCATACTTCCTTTTTTATTCATAACCTTTATTTCTTCTCGACAACGAAGCATTGATTTGGATAGTCCTTCATGAAAGAAATAAAGCTTTCCCGTCGGTCTATCTGGGGATCTTCCAACTCGACCTCCTATCTGAATAAGACTCGAACTAGTGTATAAGTGATGATTTGCCATACAAACAAAAACATCTACTTGTGGAAAGGTTACCCCACGTTCAAGGATAGTTGTTGTCACTAAGATGGATAACTCTTTTTCCCGGAACTGCTCTACGGTAGCTGAACGCTCCTCACTTTTTGAGGAAACAAAGCCCATTTTTTCATCTGGAAGATAGTTTTGTAGAATGCTAGTGAACTTTTCACCTATCGCTATATTTGGAAAAAAGATTAATAGAGGGAATTTGGATTTACGTTGCTTTTTAATCTGATAAACAAGAGGTCTTGGAAGCTTGCCTCTCATTAGAGATTTTTGTAGTCTTCCCTGCCAAAAGAATTTAGGAAGTACTAAAGGATTTCCATGGAAACGTCTAGCAAGGTGATGCTTTTCTAAAGATCCAAGTCGCACTTGCTCCTCTAAAGATAATGTAGAAGTCGCTGTTAAATAAATATAGCGACCGGTTTCCTTCTTTGCCTGCTCCACAGCATGATTTAACATGACATTTCCTACAAAAGGGAATGCATCAACCTCATCAACGATAACTAGGTCAAAGTTCTGGTAAAACTTTAGTAGTTGATGGGTGGTAGCTATTACAAGCGGACTACCATCATATGGTTCACTCTCAGCATGAAGCAGAGAAATACTACAAGTAAAATCCCTCTGCATACGAAGAAATAACTCTCGACAAACATCAACCCGAGGACTTGCGATAGCTACATTACCTTTACTTTCAAGAACATAGGCAACGATTTTATAAATCATCTCGGTCTTACCAGCACCGGTCACAGCATGTACGAGGCTGTCTTTCTGTTTTTGATATGTTTCTAAAAGCTTCTCTGAGACCTCAGCTTGATAGGGAGTCAGTTCCCCCAACCACTTCAAAACAGGAAATTCAATTTCAGATGTTTTTGAAGGAAAATAATAGAGTTCATTTCCTTCTTGATTTCTACCAAAGACAATACATGCTCTGCAATAATACTGACCTTCCGGTAATTGCCAATCTTCCTCTATCTGACTGTAACATCTTTTACATCTAAGTTGTTTATCGACCTTTATCATGCTTTCTAATGTAAAAGCCTCTGAGTGATAGTCCACTGGCAATTGTTCTTTCGTAAATAGTCGTCCATAATATTCTTTAGGTACCATATCTTTCTATTCGAAAATATGTTTGATTTCATCTTTTTATGATAAAATTTTTTTATGGATTACAAAACTATTGCCAACGATGGAATCGTTGAAGAAGAAATAAAAAAATCTCGTTTTATTTGTCACTTGAAACGTATTAGCAGTGAGGAAGAAGGGCGAGAGTTTATCGCTCAGATTAAGAAAGAGCATCACAAGGCTAATCATTCTTGCTCTGCAATGATTGTTGGAGATGATGGTCAAATTAAGCGTTCGAGTGATGATGGCGAACCTTCTGGAACAGCTGGTGTGCCTATGCTTACTGTTCTCGAAAAACAAGGACTTACTAATGTCGTAGCTGTTGTGACTCGTTATTTTGGAGGAATCAAACTTGGGGCAGGTGGTCTTATCCGCGCTTACTCTGGTAGCGTTGCCCATGCTATTGAAGAAATTGGTCGAGTCGAAGTCAAGGAATTAACAGGACTAACCGTAGAGTTAACCTACTCTCAATACCAAGTCTTCTCCAACTTCCTTGAAAAAGAAGAACTCCAAGAATTTGATACAACTTTCTTATCAGATGTTTCTACTACTTTATTTGTCGAAGAGTATGATATTGAAAGACTTGGTCAGGAACTAACCGAATTCTATCAGGGGAAAGTTAATTATGAAAAATCTGGAAAGAAAATCGTTGAAATTCCTATCTGATAGTCAAACGTTATCACAGTGATAAAGAAGATGTATTTTACAAGTTGAGCCCACCGTCGTATACTTAAAACCATCAATCAAAGATTAAGAGGATTTTAAATATGACAATTTACAACTCAATCACTGAACTTGTTGGAAAAACACCTGTTATTAAACTTAACTCTATTGTTCCAGAAGGATCAGCAGATGTTTACGTTAAACTTGAAGCCTTTAACCCTGGTTCTTCAGTAAAAGACCGTATTGCTCTTCGTATGATTGAAGATGCTGAAAAAGCTGGTACGATTAAACCTGGTGATACCATTGTTGAACCAACTTCAGGTAACACTGGTATCGGTCTCGCTTGGGTTGGGGCTGCTAAGGGCTATAAAGTTGTTATCGTAATGCCTGACACAATGAGTGTTGAACGTCGTAAAATCATCCAAGCTTATGGAGCTGAACTTGTATTGACTCCTGGTAGCGAAGGAATGAAGGGTGCGATTGCTAAAGCTAAAGAAGTTGCTGCTGAACGCAACGGTTGGGTACCACTTCAATTTGCCAACCCATCAAACCCAGCTGTCCACGCGGCTACAACTGGTCAAGAAATTCTTGAAGATTTTGGTGCAGAAGGTTTGGATGCCTTTGTTGCTGGTATCGGTACTGGTGGTACTATTTCAGGTGTTTCAAAAACCGGGCGATGTCGAACAAAGGTATTAAAAATTCTTTAAAATCACTATCTTTGCCTGCGGATTGCGCATCGGTATCCAGGTCGCAGTAGAACCCGGCCAGCAGGCTGCTGGAAAAGCTCCAGGGCTGGCTTTTGTAGAAGCGGATGTTCTTCACCGGCAGCCCCACTTCTTCCATAACCTCCCGGCGCACCGTATCCTCCAGAGGTTCGCCAATCTCAGCAAAACCGGCAATGAGGGCATAGTTGCGGTACGCCCCCGGGCGGGAGTACTTGGTGAGCAGCAGGCGGTCACCGTGAGTCACAGCCACGATAACAGCCGGAGAAATGGTGGGATAGACCAGATTCCCGCAGGCGGGGCAGCGCATGGCGCGCTCTACCTTATCGTGCTCCATATTCTGGCCGCCCGGAACAGGAACATCCGGACAGATCACACAGGCATCCGGAACTGGTGCGGCTGGAAATACCGGAGGCGGTGGAGACAGCGATGATGAGACCACAACAACAAAGACGGTTGTGATCAATGGCGTTACTTATCTTGAAACAACGACTGTGGAGAACGGTGTCAAAAGCGTACAGAGAACTGCAATCAGTGGAGTTGGTGAAGAGTAGTGACTATCAAAAAAATCCGAAGGATTAACGTGAACCTTCGGATTTTTTTGCTACAATCAGGAAATACCATTGTATGAAATTTTTTGCATGATATCAACAAATGTTAAAATAGCATTGTATGAAATTCTTTATATGATATCAGCAAATGTTAAAATAAAATTGCTTGCAATTTATTACATGATATGATAAGATGTCTATTGTTCGAGCAATTCGAAAACAGAATAAGCCGGCGTGGCGGAATGGCAGACGCACCAGACTCAAAATCTGGCGGTGGCAACATCGTATGGGTTCAAGTCCCATTGCCGGCATTGAAAAAAGATTCAGTTTTTACTGGATCTTTTTTCTTATTCATGATAATAGAATGTTCACGGAGCGCGCATTCTATTATTTGCTCTTGGATGAGATAAAAATTAAATATGGGCGAAATATATAGAAGATAGAGATGATTTCACCCATTTTATAATAGAAATTCATTTAACATACAAGAAAATGGGTGAAAAAGGATGAGATTTCATTATAATAGCCCACGAAAATCAAAAAGTCAGGGTGAAAACAGCAGAAATGAAGGAGTTTCGCCCAAAATGATAGAGGAAGAAGCTGAAAATAGAAAATAATGGGTGAAAGTGGTTTGAAAGATGGAAATTTAGCCCGTTCATCTGGTGGATGTCTGTTATGTGTGGATCAGAGTGAAAGCAGAGTAAATTTAAACGGAAACCCCACTCACAAATTCGCAGGAAAGCTTTGAAAAAGCACTGTGTGATCAGTAAAAAAGTGTAATTAATTTTTACATTGCAATAAAAAAAATGGAAAACCTTGTAAACCAAAGTTTCCCATCATTAAGAGAAGAGCGCGAGACGGGACTCGAACCCGCGGCCCCGACCTTGGCAAGGTCGTGC
>OGWV01002501.1_pt1 | contig 11227 bp, 9 predicted proteins | sample 1576081 | NCBI WGS metagenome assembly OGWV01 (sample SAMEA3541541, study PRJEB24748) | human gut metagenome | biome: human gut; feature: human-associated habitat; material: faeces | place: China | collected 2012 | reverse complement strand
CGTATGTCGCCCGCGTGCCCCCGCAGCCCGGACAATAGTAGCCCGTCATGCTGTGGATCATGCATGGGGCAATCCGGATGGATGGTAAAATTCCTGCATGATATAGCAAAAATGCGGCTGCCCCAATTGCGATGAATACCCAGCCGATGATGTAGAAACATTTATCTAGAAGTTTATCTGTTTTCATGATAGTTCTTTGTCATACCTTTTCTAAAATATTAATTTTCTCCTACAGTATAATCTTATTACTTGTCCAAATGCAACCGCTATTACAATCTATCCAAAATCGTTCCCGAAGTTAACTTGACAATTTTTCTAAAAATAAATGTATGCCTCGGATGGCGTCATGCTTTCCCCCTTCCTCATAAAGTTCATCCAAATCCGTCCCTTGAAAAAACATATTAATATGCAAAAGTGCACATTGGAGATTTTTGTTTTTCTCTCCTCTTCTGCTTTTTCTCTTAATATTTCCTTTGCAGAGAGAATTAATCTTCCTTTTTCTTTATCAATATCGAAAACCTGAACCTGGATTGGTTTGTTCAGATATTCGTTTGTATCCTCCACATAATTCAGGGCAAGCTTTGAGGCGGGAATAAATCCACGTACACCTTCTACATAGGCGATCACGCCGCCATTTACAATGCCTTTTACCACCACATCAATTACTTCTTTTGAATCCTTTAATTCTTTCAGCTTATCCCATGCAAGCACATCTGCTGCTTCTGTTCTGGACAACAGAATATTTCCATTTCCATCGTCTTTACTCACAACAGTCGCAGAAACTTCATCTCCCACATTCACCTGTTCCTTTAAAGAAAATCCCGGTTCTCTGCTGTAATCCTCTGCCGGAATAATGCCTTCCGCATAATACTTCAGATCTACCACAACTTCTTTTTCATCTACACTGATGACAGTTCCTGTAAGAATATCCCCTTCTTCAATTTTCTTAAAAGAGGCTTCCAGTTCTGTTTCGTAATCTTTCATTGATTCAGCCATTATCTGTTTTCTCCTTTACCTGGAATAAATGTAACTCTTCTCCATCTGTTACAGGATACTGAACAGTTACAAATAAAGTATATCATCTCAGCTATTTTCAAACATTATAACACAATCACTTTAATAATGGAAATCTGAATTTTCATACAGATAGTTCACACAAACGGATATTTATATGTTACAATAATATCATCAACCAACTATAGCAAATCTATAAACAAGTCCCCTGTGAGATTACAAAAATCAACGGGGAACTGCCTGTATCAGGAAAGGATATTATTATACATGGATTATGATTCTGTCCCCTTGAGGGATTTTAAAGAACTGAATGACTGGGAGACAGTTATTTTTGTCTATCAGTCTGCCCTTAAACAGGTAGAAACAAAGATTGATATTCTAAACGGTGAATTTCAGCACAGACATAAATACAATCCGATCGAACATGTAAAATCCAGAATCAAAACTCCGGAAAGCATTGTAAAAAAACTGAAACGACATGGATATGAATCCAGTATCGAGAACATGGTACGCTATGTAAATGACATCGCAGGAATCCGTATCAGCTGTTCCTTTACATCTGATATCTATCTGATCGCAGATATGATTTCCAAACAAAATGACCTGACGATCCTTGCAAGACGTGATTATATGAAAAATCCTAAAAAGAGCGGTTACCGCAGTTATCATATGCTGGTTACCACACCGGTCTTTCTCTCCGACAGTATCATTGATACCAAAGTAGAGATTCAGATCCGCACAGTTGCACAGGATTTCTGGGCGACTCTGGAGCATAAGATGCATTACAAATTTGAGGGAGACGGACCTGACTATATCACAAAAGAATTAAGAGAATGTGCGCGATATGTAGCAGAACTGGATACCCGCATGGAAGAACTCAATAATGAAATCCAGAAATATGGAAAATTATCAGATAAAAAATAAAAAATCCCCGTAAAACGAGGAGTGCCCCGGCAGTGGTTTACCGGGGCTATTATTATGAAAAAAATTTATGTGTAATGATAACACATTACAACGTCTTTCGTAGGTTCTTTCGAACTATCTATATAGTAGCAATCATTTATGAACAAATTATGAACTCGCAGTTAACTTTTCGTTTATTTGCACAATTATTTTATATTTTTTAATATTTTTTTATAGAATTACCACATATTTATAGTTCTTGTTTTATTTTATGCTTGTCTATCTTGTATATCCCCCATAATCTTCCATAACTATTTCGTCTTTTCACAGTTACGATTTGAGAATGAGCAGATTTTACTCAAAAAGACTCTTTGCAAAATCAGCCAGTTTATGCAGGATTCCTTTTACCTCTTCTTTACCAATCCCCATTTCTTCCAGTTTATCATATGCCTTCGTCACAGCACTCCTGAGCTGTTCCTCATCAATATCAGAATCCTTGATCTGTTTAACGATCTTTATGATTCTGTTCTCTTCTTCCTCCGAAAGGCTAACTCCTGCAGTACTCTCCGCAGTCTGGATCAGCGATCTGATCTGATCATCTGAAATATCCTGTTTTGCTGCCTCATTTTTCACATACATAATGATATCAACTACTTTGTCCGGATCTGATACAAGAGAATCAATCTCATTATCAGAAATAATCTCCTGTACAGATTCCGAAGTATCTGCTGCCATCGCCGGTACTGCCGGTGTCGTACATGTAATTGCTGCCGCAATAATAAGTATTCCTGCTTTTTTTATTCTCATGATTTAATTACCTCCATACTTTTGCCAGTCAATAATAAGTCTCTGTCTTTTCACTGTCAGCAGATTACAGACAATGAACAGGCATTTTCATTTACCGGCTCATTATATCAGAAATCTTATGCCTTCTGTAAAATAAATATCCCAATTTCTGTCTTCATAATTCCTTCGACATTTGTTCAAATTTTTTTCACATCTTAAACACGATTTTCTCATAATTGCAGGATATACTAAAGCCATAAAAATAATAAAGCCAACGTTATTTTTATAAAATTTCTTTTTCATATGTTGATTGCCGGAAGAGGCAATTAACTCTCCTTCCTTTTAAAAAATAAATTTGAACGTAATATAAAAAGCATCCGCTTAGCCACCGGATGCTTTTTATATTTATCTTTTTATGAAATTTCTGTAAATGCATTTGCCAGCTGTGCAAACTGTGCCAGTGTCAGTGCTTCTCCTCTGACACTCAGGGAAAGTCCACACATCCCCAACGCCTGCTCAATCTGTTCTTTAGAAAATGGTATCTCCTGTGAATTCTTCAGACCATTCACCAGTGTCTTCCTTCTCTGGTTAAAAGATGCTCTGATAATACGAAACATCAGCTTCTCATTCTTTACCTCAACCGGCGGTTTTTCATATCGTTCCAGTCTGATCACCGCACTTCCCACTTTAGGTCTTGGCATAAAACAGTTGGGCGGTACATTTGCCACGATCTTTGGTTTCGCATAATATTGCACAGCCAGTGAAAGCGCCCCGTAATCTTTTGTTCCGGGTCCTACCTGCATTCTGTCCGCAACTTCTTTCTGTACCATAATAGTAATAGAATCAACAGGAACCTGATTCTCAAACAATCCCATGATGATCGGGGTAGTAATGTAATATGGCAGATTGGCAACAACCTTGATCGGACGCCCCTGATTTTTTTCCAGTGCAAGCTGGCGGATGTCTACTTTGAGGATGTCGTTGTTGATGACTGTCACATTATCCCAATCTTTCAGAGTGTCGTCCAGAATAGGAAGCAGTGTTTTATCAATCTCAACTGCTGCCACTTCCCTTGCTGCTTCAGCCAGATACTGTGTCATGGTTCCGATTCCCGGTCCAATCTCCAATACAAAATCATCCTTTGTGATCTGTGCAGAATCTATAATCTTATCCAGAACATGAGTATCGATCAGAAAGTTCTGACCAAACCTTTTCTGGAATGCAAAATTATACTTCTGAAGCACTTCTATGGTATACTTTGGATCTCCTAGATACGGTCTGGGCATAATCTTTACTCCTTTTTCTTTATTACCTGTAACTGTACAAATACGCATTATTTAGTAAAATCTTTCTCGTACAGAACAATATATCCATCTCTGTCTATACGTTTCTTAGATACATTTCGTTTAAATTTACGGATTCCTCCCTGTGATTTTGCAATCGCAGCATCTATCAGTTCTTTTACTGCGCCAACATTCATAGGAGAATCCTCTTTCTGGTTAATTCCAATCAGATTATACAGCGCAAGCATTCCCATCTGATCAATAGCATAACCATTCTCTTTTGTATAAACCCTTGCAAAATTGACAAGTTCATCATTGGTAAACACAGGAATATTGATCATTGAAGTAAACTTCTTTGCGAATTTCGGATATCTGGCAATCAGTTTTCGCATACCAATCTTCTCATCTTCCACGATTACTGTAAGTCCGTCTGTATTAACTTCCATGGCTTTGTCAAGCATCTCTACTGTTTCCGGTGTCAGCTGATTTGCATTTTCGATCACAAGAAAGCCACCTGCCAGCTTTGAAAAAATCTTATAAATATTTTTTCCGTTGATCTGATCTGCAAAAACATATGCTACTTTTGACGCTTCCAGATTCAGTTCTTTACAGATTGCCGGAATCAGGCCTGAGATCAGTCTGGTCTTTCCGCATTCCTTACCGCCCATCACAATAATATTTCCAGTTTTAGAAGTCTTGTCTGCTGCAGCCATCTGTACATCATATAAAGTATCCACAAGCTGCTCTTTCATACCCGGAACCTTTACAAAATATGTAAATAACTGCTTCTCATCATCTGTAAGTTCTTTTTCTCTTGGTACGATATCCCTTGGATCTGCCCCATTTTCCGGCTGGATAGATTCTATAAAACGTTCCAGCTCCTCTTCTTCTGTCAGGGGTTGGGCTTCTTCCGTTCCCTCTGTATCATCTTCCGGATTCAGATCTGTATTCCCCATCGGTCCATGGAGAAATTCCTCTTCAGCTCTTCTGAGATCTTCTTCTGTAACCTCATCTTCTTCAGCTTCTTCTTCTATTTCCGGCTGCACCGGTATTTCCTTTTTCGGTTCTTCATCCGGCTTTGGATCAGCAACCTTTATATCTTTTATATCTCCGCTGAGGAAATCCGGTTCTTCCAGTTCCTCTGAAATATCATGGGCTTTTATTTCTTTATCATCAACATCAGTTTCTGAACTTTCTTCCTGTACTTCTTCTGTTTTTGACTCTTCTTCCTTCGGAATCTCAATTCCCTGCGCACTGGCAGCAGCAAGGATCGTATCCTCCAGATTCAACTCTTTCCCTTCCAGATCAAAAGAATCCATATTCAGTTTCGTCTCAGCAACTTCCTCAACTTTCGGCGGTTTGCTCAATTCCATATTTTTCATGGATGCCGGAATATTTAATTCAGGCATCTTAATTGCAGCCATGGGTTCTGCCTCCAATTCCGGAACATTTTCAGGTTCTTTCTGTGACGCATCACTCTTTATGATTTCTTCCGGAATCTCATCTTCCCTGGTGATACCAGCCTCGTTAACCATATCCATGGATTCTTCCGGAAACTCTTCTTTCTCTTCCTGAGTCTTACCTCCAAAGACATCCCTGATCCCCTTTGAAATCTTTTCCTGAATGCCTTCCATGCTGACCTGAACTTCCGGCTCATTGTTTTCTGTCGTTTCTTCCACTTCTTCAGCTTCAGGCTCTTCCTGCGCTTTTACTTCTGTTTCCGTTTTTTTCTTCTCCAGTTCTTTCGCCTGCTCTGGTGTAAGAAGTTTCGGAACAAACTGTTTCTCAAATTTTGCTTTCTCAGCACCTGTCAGCTCACCCATTCTCATTTTAAGATCATAGGCTTTCATAACATATTTGCCTTCACTGAACCAGAGAATGATTTCATTGCATAAATCCAGACATTTCTGTTTTTCTCCTGCTTTGTAATACAGGGCTGCCAGTTCATATGACCATTTCTCTGTAAATTCCTGTTCTTTATACTCTTCCAGGATTCTGATCTGCTCATTTAATGAAGAATTTTTTGCCCTTGCAATCTTGTACTGCAGAATATATTGTGTACTGTCATTCGAAGCCACCTGCTTATACTCTTCAAAAAATTCTTCTGCTTCATTGATATCATCCATTCGCAGAGAGATCTCAATCAGACGGTAAAGAATATTTTTTCCAATAGATGCCTTATGATATGCAAGAAGGAAAATCTCCTTACTGTCCTCATATCTTCCGTTTGCTGCATATATTTCACCGACAACACATAAGGTGCGGACATTTTTGACGCGTCTCCAGTCTATGCTGTCTACAATGTTCATGGCACCTTTATAATCTTTGTCCTGAACCAGCTTATTAATCTCTTCAAGTTTTATCCGAAATTCTTCTTTATCCAATGCATTCACCAACTTTCCATAATTACGCTCAGTGTATCATAAGCCCGTACCCTTGTCAAAAGATTGTTTCTTCTTACACAGGCTGTGATACTGTTCCCTGAACTACCTGAAATACCTTATTTATCTGAAACTGATGACTGATAAAATCATCCAGCCCTGTACATGTTATCAATGTCTGGATATCACTGATACTGTCCAGAAGATAATTCTGCCTGCTGCTGTCCAGCTCGGACAGAACATCATCCAAAAGCAGAACCGGTGTGTCTTTTATTTTTCTCTTTACTATATATATTTCTGATAATTTAAGTGAAAGTGCCGCTGTCCTCTGCTGTCCCTGAGAACCGTATTTCCTGATATCAATCCCATTTGCCATTACACACAGGTCATCTCTGTGTGGGCCTGCGGATGTCAGTCTCATCCTCATATCTCTTTCTCTGTTGGCACAAATGGTACTTTCCAGTTTCTCTGCTGTACAGTCCGGTTCATAAATAACGTTCAGTTCTTCCAATCCCCCTGTAAGATTACCATGTATTTTTCGAACCGTTTCATTTAGTTCTTTAATAAATTCACTGCGCTTGTCAATAATCTTCCGTCCATATTCAGCCATCTGTATATCCCAGATATCCAGTGTATCTTTAAGTGAAGGCTGAACACTGAGATCCTTCAGCAATTTATTTCTCTGATTTACAATATGGTTATATGAAGCCAGATCTGTAAGATATATTTTATCTAACTGGCACAGTTCCAGATCAAGAAATCTCCTTCTCTCACCCGGACCATTTTTTATAATATTCAGATCCTCAGGAGAAAAAAACACCAGATTAACTACTCCGAAAAGCTCACTGGCCTTCCGGATAGGAAGACCATTGATCGCAACGCCTTTTGCTTTATTCTTTTTAAGATGCATATCAATCCTGTAGGAAAGCTCATCTCTTTTTACCATCATCCTGATATGAGATTCATCCTTTCCAAACTGAATCATATCCTTATCTCTGCTTCCTTTATGCGATTTTGTAGTTCCGCAAAGATAAAGTGCCTCCAGGATATTGGTCTTTCCCTGAGCGTTATTGCCGTAAAATATATTCGTCCCCTGTGCCAGATCGAGTTCCAGAGAATCATAATTTCTGAAATTTTTTAACTGAACAGATTCAATATACATTTATTCACCTGATCACTTTAATTTCTTTTCCATCATAAGAAACGATGTCACCTTCATAAACCTTTCGGCCACGACGGTCATCTACCTCTCCGTTTACTTTTACCAGTCCGTCAGTGATCACATATTTCGCTTCAACCCCGTCCTGAACCATATCTGCAAGTTTCAGTAACTGCCCCAGTTTTATAAATTCATCTCTGATTTTAATTTCTTCCATTTTCATTTACTCCCTATCTTGCCTGATTCTGGTTGATATTTACAGGCAGAATCAAATATGTGTAATTTTCCTCGTCATCCCTGATAAAACATGGTGCTTTTGGATTTACGAGGTAGATACTGATTGTTTCATCATCGATTACTTTGAGTGCATCGATCAGAAATCTTGGATTAAAGCCAATAAGGATATCTTTGCCCTCTTTATCAATATCAATATTTTCATTCATGGAACCCATTGCAGAATCAATACGTAATTCCATAGAATTATCTGTAATTTCAATAATGATCGGTTTCTTTTCTCCCTCTCTTACCAACAGAGTGGCTCTGTCGATACAGTCCAGAAATTCTTTTTTATTAATTTTAATTTTGGTTTCGTAATCGCTGGAAAGCATCTGATCAATACGGAAATATTCTCCATCGATTAATCTGGAAACAACAATAGTCTGGTCAAACTCAAATAAAATATGATTTTTTGAGAAATAAATATTTACAATATCATCAATTTCACCGGATAAAATCTTACTGATCTCATTAAGTGTTTTGCCAGGTACCACCACTTTGCGGTCAGCATAATCTTTTTTCAGTTCCATACGTCTGATCGCAATACGATGTCCATCGAGAGATACTATTTTCAGGTAGTTATTTTTGATTTCAAAAAGTTCACCGGTCATCAGCTTATTGGTTTCATTGGAGGCAATTGAAAAAATAGTCTGTCTAATCATCTCTTTTAATGTGAATTGAGAGATAGTAAGACTTTCTTCTTTCTCAATCAGTGGGAGATATGCAAAATCTTCTCCGGATTTACCAGGTATCGTGAATTTTGCTTTCTCACAGGTAATGGTGGCAGTAAGTTTCTCATCTGTTTTAATAGTTACCGTATTGTCTGGCAGTCGACGAATGATTTCATAGAAAATTTTTGCATCCAGCGCAATGATTCCTTTTTCTTCAATGGTTCCATCAACAATTGTTTCTATACCGAGTTCCATATCATTAGTAGTAAATTTGATCTGGTTTGTAGTAGCATCAATCAGAATACATTCCAGAATTGGCATTGTTGTTTTAGAGGGAACTGCTTTCAGTGAGATGTTTACACTTTTGAGCAAGTTGATTTTCTGGCAAATGATTTTCATAATGTGTATAACTTCCTTTCTTGGGTGATGTGGTTTTTTATAGATAAATATATAAAAGGAATTCGTCGTCGCCGCCGTAGGGGATGTGAATATGTGAAAAACTCCATTGAAGGTTGATTTTTCAAGGAGTTCGGATATGGATAACTTCGTGTAAAGGTGTGCTTAAAGTATGTGTATAACTTGTGTATAACCGAAGCGCCCAAAAAGTGGCGAAAAGTTATACACACTTATACACATTCAATCAACATCTTATACACATGTTATACAGCCAGTTATCCTCATCCCTGTGGATTAATTTTTTTCTTTAAAGTTTCAATGGTGTTTTTAAGGTTTTCATCGTTGTTGATTTCTTTTTCAATTTTGTCGATGCCGTGCATAATGGTAGTATGATCACGATTTCCAAGACATTTTCCGATAGATTTCAGCGGAGTTGAGATGATTTCTCTGCATAAATACATGGCAATCTGGCGGGGGGTTACAATTTTGGAGTTACGCTTATTTCCACAAAGGTCATCCACTGTAACATCAAAATGTTCAGCAACCATGGAAATAATATAATCCGGCGTGATGACTTTCTTTTCATCAGGGGAAATAATATCCTTTAACGCCTGTTCGGCAAGTTCAAGTGTAACTTCCTTTTTTTCAAGTTTGGCAAAAGCCATCACCTTGTTGATCGCGCCTTCCAGTTCGCGGATATTGGATTTAATATTGTTTGCAATGTATTTGATTACTTCCTCGTTAATATCATATCCATCCATTTCTTCCTTCTTATGAAGAATTGCCATTCGGGTTTCGTAATCCGGCAGTGTGATATCTGCGATCAGGCCCCATTCAAATCGTGAACGGAAACGTTCTTCCAGGATTTCCATATCTTTTGGAGGTTTATCTGACGAAATAATAATCTGTTTTTTGGCACTGTGCAGGCTGTTAAAGGTATGGAAAAATTCTTCCTGTGTAGATTCCTTTCCTATAATAAACTGAATATCATCGACAAGAAGAACATCAATGTTTCTGTATTTTTCACGAAACTTGGTCATTGCCGAGTTATTTCCATTACGGATTGTTTCGATCAGTTCGTTGGTAAACTCTTCACTGGTAACGTAAAGTACTTTGCTGTTTTCATCATGATCAATAATGAAATGAGCAATAGAATGCATCAGATGAGTTTTTCCCAGACCTGCACCGCCATAGATAAAGAGCGGATTGTAGGTATCACCCGGGGATTCGGCAACTGCAAGAGCTGCTGCCTGGGCAAATTTATTATTGCTTCCGACTACAAAGGTATCAAAAGTGTATTTTGGATTCAAATGAGCTTCCTCGCAGCGTGCGTCCTGAGACTGCGCTTTTGGAGAAACTTCTTCTTTTTTCGGAACATCTTCCGGCAATATGAAATTGATGTCACAGTTTTCCATTCCGGTAACTTCACTGATCGTTACCTGAAGTGGAAGTTTATATTTTTTACTTATATAATTGAGACCTACCTGCTCTGAAGGCACGATAATAGTGACAACATTGTCAACTACTTCGTAAACAGTAAGTGGTTTTAGCCAGGTATTAAAAGAAACGTCGGACAGATCATGTTCTGTCTTGACGATTTGCAGGATTTCGTCCCATTTTTCCACAACTTTGTTCATTTTCTGGTTCTCCCGGTTCGTATTACTTCTATATTAAGTGTGTATTGATAATATTGAGTTTTCCACAAACTCTGACCGTATTCTTAAAAAAGACATAAATATCCTTATATATATTATAATAAAATGCCTGTTTTCGCAATGTATATTTGAGGGAAATGTGGAAAAAAGTTATCCCCACTTTTTATGTGGATTAGTGTGGATAACAGTGGAAAAGCCAATTCCGGTTACCATAATGTGACGTTATTCTTTTAAAAACGATAAAAAATGGGGATAATTTTATGCACAGTAAGAAAAGTAGAAATAAAAGCATTTTTTTGAAGATATGTGTAAAATAGACAGGAGAAAGTGGAAAGATATATAGGTATTCCACAAGTTATCCACAAGTTATCCACAAAATGTGGATAATATTACGTAAACCAATTATGTAATCCACAATGGCATAAAAAACCATTTAAATCTTTGTGTAAATAATACTTGACGAATCCACCCTTTATGAATATAATTGAAATGATGTTCTAATAAGTAAAGTTGGCGGGCAGGAGAGCTGTAGAATCCGGTGTCTGTCATACTTAAAAAGTTACAAAATTTAACATGGATAATAGATAAAGGAGGTGCTTTACCTATGAAAATGACATTTCAGCCAAAAAAGAGATCTAGAGCAAAAGTTCATGGTTTCAGAGCTCGTATGAGCACAAAGGGTGGTCGTAAAGTATTAGCTGCC
>OGWV01002495.1_pt1 | contig 11237 bp, 10 predicted proteins | sample 1576081 | NCBI WGS metagenome assembly OGWV01 (sample SAMEA3541541, study PRJEB24748) | human gut metagenome | biome: human gut; feature: human-associated habitat; material: faeces | place: China | collected 2012 | reverse complement strand
GTGTTCAGCAAACTTTTGCGCCAGGTCCTTAAGGGGGATGTGACCTCGGCCATCCGCACTCTGGAGGATCTGATCATAGGCGGAAGGGAGCTTGGACAGTTTGTAGGAGATTTTACCTGGTACATGCGTAATCTCCTTCTGGTAAAAACCTCCGAGAATCCGGAGGAAGCCATTGATGTATCATCTGAGAATCTGAAACTTCTAAGAGAAGAAAGTGAGATGGTGGATGTAGAGACGCTGATGCGCTACATCCGTATTTTTTCTGACCTGTCCAGTCAGATCCGCTATTCCACCCAGAAGCGTGTTCTGGTGGAGATTGCTCTGATCAAACTGTGCCGTCCGGCGATGGAGACCAATCTGGATTCTGTCCTGGATCGTCTTCGTGTTCTGGAACAGCGCATGGACGAGCGGCCTGTTCAACAGGTATTTGTTCAGCCGGGAGCCACTGGCAACGCCGGAAGTACAGGAATCGGATCGTATGGCAGTGCAGAAGCCATGGCAGCAGCACCTGAGAAGGCAGCACCCGAGGATCTGCAGAAGATTGTAGCCAGCTGGAAGGTGATCGTAGGTCAGACCAGCGGTATTTTCAAACAGATGCTCCAGAAGTCTATTCCCAAATACAATGGCCAGACCGGTGAACCGGTTCTCTACATCGAATTCCAGGATTTCCTTGGAAAAACCTATGTAGATAATCCGGAAGCAGAGGAAGAACTGAAGAATATCATCCTGGCCCAGACTGGCAAGAGTGTAGAACTTAAGATGGTGGTGGCAAAAGAACACAACCATACCAATCTTGCCAAGGTTACTGTAGATCAGGCTCTCCGGGAGAATATCCATATGGATGTTGTTGTGGAGGAAGATCCTGACGATGCAGAAGAATAAGAGTGTTGCTGTTTGATTTTTGTGCAGTAACATAAGAGTTGCCGTGAAAGCGACGAACGAGAAGTAAATTAATAATATTTGCAGAAAATGTGAATATTGTTATGAAAAATGATTTTTGCTGCCGCAAATGTTATAGAGCCTGTTTGAAAAATCAGAAATGCGGAATCCAGCATGAAATCAGAACAGTTAAAGGAGGACTTTGTAATGGCAAAGCGTGGAGGATTTCCAGGCATGGGTATGCCGGGAAACATGAATAACCTTATGAAGCAGGCGCAGAAAATGCAGCGCCAGATGGAAGAGAACCAGAAAGCTCTGGAAGAGAAAGAATTTACGGCTACTGCAGGAGGCGGAGCTGTAGAGGTAACTATCTCCGGTAAGAGAGAGGTGACAAAAGTAAAGCTTCAGGAGGAAGTTGTAGATCCGGATGACATCGAAATGCTGGAAGATCTCATCGTTGCAGCTACAAACGAAGCACTTCGCAAAGTGGAAGAAGAATCTACGGCTGTTATGTCTAAACTGACAGGTGGTCTGGGCGGACTTGGCGGAGGTCTTCCATTCTGATGGAATACTACAGCAGTCATATCAATAAGCTAATCGAGCAGCTTTCCCATCTTCCGGGAATCGGTGCGAAATCAGCACAGAGACTGGCATTTCACATCATGAATATGCCAAAGGATCAGGTAGAGCAGCTTACCTCTTCCATTACCGGTGCCAGAGAGAATGTACAGTATTGCAAGTGCTGCTGTACTCTGACAGACAGAGAGATCTGTCCCATCTGCAGCAATGATAAGCGTGATCATTCAGTGATCATGGTGGTAGAGAATACAAGAGATCTTGCAGCTTATGAAAAAACAGGCAAGTTTGATGGCGTTTATCATGTTCTTCATGGCGCAATCTCTCCAATGCTTGGAATCGGGCCGGATGATATCAAACTGAAAGAACTCATGCAGCGTCTGGCAAAGGATGAGGTAAAGGAAGTGATTATTGCTACCAACTCCAGTCTGGAGGGGGAAACAACGGCAATGTATATCAGTAAGCTGATCAAACCTACCGGGATCAAAGTCAGCAGGATCGCAAGCGGAGTTCCGGTAGGAGGAGATCTGGAATATATTGACGAAGTGACTCTTTTACGTGCTCTTGAGGGGCGTGTGGAGCTTTAAGGTTACTGTTCTGACAAAAGATCATCGGAAAAGGAGGCATCACTTTGTCTAAAAAGAAAGCAACTTCTTCTGACGTGGCAAAGAGGGCAGGAGTCTCCCAGGCAACTGTTTCCATGGTCCTGAATAAGAAATATAATGTTTCTTTTTCCAGAGAAACAGTGGAGAAGGTAGAGCAGGCAGCCAGAGAATTAGGCTATCATCTTCCCGGACGAAAGAACAGAAAAGAAAGCCGGAAAGAGAAGCTGATCGTTGTTTTTTGCCCTACGCTTACAAGCCCGTATTATGTATTGCTTCTGCAAGGGATTGAAGCAGTGGCGAACAAGCAGGGATATGGTGTCTTTATCTGTAATACACAGAGAGATCCCCGTCTGGAGGAGAAGTATCTGCGCATGATGGGTACAATAGAGCCGCTTGGCATTATCTACTGCTGTAATCCAAATCCGGATTTTCAGCAGCAGGTAGAGGAACTGGCGCAGACAATCCCACTGGTTATCATCAGTAATAAAGAGAAAACTACAACTATAGATGCCATTAATCAGGATAATACAGTTGTGGGAAGGATGATGGCAAGACATCTGCTTGATCTGGGGCACAGAGATGTAGCGTTTATCACTCCGCCCCTGACAAGGAGACAATGGCAGAGAACGAAACGTGTAAATGGTTTTGTGAAAGAGTTTGAGAAAGAAGGCCTGAAGGATCATGTGATCATTAAGGCTGCGGATGAAGCTATCGATATGCAGATCCCACGGATGGATTCGGAATATTCGATGGGTTATGAGCTTACTATGGAGCTTCTGGATGAAGGCAGGGAATTTACAGCTATTGCAGGCCAGAATGATATGATGGCTATTGGTGCGCTGGATGCTCTCCATGAAGCAAGGATTCATGTACCCAAGGATGTATCGGTGATTGGGTGCGATAATATCTTTTATTCGGGAATACGGAAGATCTCTCTTACTACGATCGATCATTTCGTAGCCCTTAAAGGCAGAGATGCCTGTGATATTATACTGCGCAAAATCGATGAGCAGGACCGTTTTCTCACAGATTCTGCTCCTGTCAGTCTCTATAATATTGAATATACCCCCAAGCTGATAGCGAGACGCACTACGGGGTATGTCAGAACCAAAAAAAATAATTAAATACGTCGAATGAAAATTATTAATAATAATTTATCGAAACTGCAGAACAGTTATTTGGTATAGAGCTGTGTGGCGAGGTAGATTGCGAATATCTACCCGGCAGGCATTTTCTGGAAACGTACCAAAATTTCAGGATGTGCGGCTGAAATCCGATATCAGAAATGATTTCTGACGGAGGTTTCCTGCAACAGCAAAGACAGCGAACAGTTACGAAAAGAAATGGTTATAAAACATATTGTATATTGCATGTTGATAACAACGAATATATGCTTTGACTGAAAAATAAAGAATTAATAAGACATGCAATTATTAATAAAGAAATTATTAATAATCTTTTGCCACGCTTGACCTGAATGTAAAGTCTGTTATAATGAAACCATCAGATCAATGAACGATTATGACAAGCAAAAATCAGGAGGGTTAAGAACATGAAATTTTTTATTGACACAGCAAAAGTAGAAGATATTAAGGCAGCTAATGATATGGGTGTAATCTGTGGTGTTACCACAAATCCGTCTCTTATCGCAAAAGAAGGAAGAGATTTCAAGGAAGTAATCAAAGAGATCACATCTATCGTAGACGGACCGATCAGCGGTGAAGTAAAAGCTACTACAACAGATGCAGAAGGAATGATCAAAGAGGGACGTGAGATTGCAGCCATTCATCCGAATATGATTGTTAAAATTCCTATGACAGTAGAAGGTCTGAAAGCAGTTAAGGTTCTTCATGCAGAAGGAATCAAGACAAACGTTACTCTGATCTTCACTGCTAACCAGGCACTTCTGGCTGCAAGAGCAGGTGCTACTTATGTATCTCCGTTTCTTGGAAGACTGGATGACATTTCTACAAGAGGTGTTGATCTGATCCGCGAGATCGCTGAGATTTTTGAAGTGGCAGGAATCGAGACAGAAATCATCGCAGCAAGCGTAAGAAATCCGATCCATGTAACAGACTGTGCACTTGCAGGTGCTGACATTGCAACTGTTCCGTACAATGTAATCGTACAGATGACAAAACATCCTCTGACAGATGCAGGTATTGAGAAATTCCAGAAAGATTATAAAGCAGTATTCGGCGAATAAGGAGAATTTACCACAATGGAAAAATTAGAACTTCAGAAAATTGCAAACGAAGTCCGTAAAGACATCGTTACTGCATTACATTCTGCAAAAGCAGGACATCCGGGCGGATCTCTGTCTGCAGCAGATGTATTCACTTATTTATATTTTGAAGAAATGAATATTGATCCAAAGGATCCTAAGAAGGCTGATCGTGACCGTTTCGTACTTTCCAAAGGCCACACAGCACCGGGATACTACTCTGCACTTGCAGAAAGAGGCTTTTTCCCAAAAGAAGATCTGAAGACTCTTCGTCATCTGGGTTCCTATTTACAGGGACATCCGGATATGAAACATATCCCGGGTGTTGATATGTCCAGCGGTTCTCTGGGACAGGGAATCTCTGCAGCAGTTGGTATGGCGCTTTCTGCCAAATTAAGCAATGAAAGCTATCGTGTATACACCTTATTAGGTGACGGCGAAATTCAGGAAGGCCAGGTTTGGGAAGCTGCTATGTTTGCAGGCTTCAGAAAACTGGACAATCTTGTAGTGATCGTGGATAATAATGGACTTCAGATCGACGGTAAGGTTGATGAAGTATGTTCTCCATACCCGATTGATAAGAAATTTGAGGCATTTAACTTCCATGTGATTAACGTTGCAGACGGAAATGATATGGATCAGTTAAGAGCTGCTTTTGATGAAGCAAAAGCTACTAAGGGAATGCCTACAGCTATCATTATGAAAACTGTAAAAGGAAAAGGTGTTTCCTTTATGGAAAATCAGGTTGGATGGCATGGAAAAGCTCCGAATGACGAGCAGTATGCACAGGCAATGGAAGAGTTAGAAAAGGCAGGTGAAGCATTATGTCAGAAGTAAAGAAGATCGCAACAAGAGCAAGCTACGGTGCTGCGCTGGTTGAATTAGGTAAGAAACATGAGAACCTGGTCGTTCTGGACGCTGACCTTGCTGCAGCTACTCAGACTGGCGTATTCAAAAAAGAATTTCCGGAGCGTCATATTGACTGTGGTATTGCCGAGTGTAATATGATGGGCATTGCCGCAGGTCTGGCTACTACAGGAAAAGTTCCATTTGCCAGCACATTTGCAATGTTTGCAGCAGGACGTGCTTTTGAGCAGGTTCGTAACTCTATTGCATATCCGAAGATCAATGTAAAAATTGGCGCTACTCATGGCGGAATTTCTGTAGGTGAAGATGGTGCTACCCATCAGTGTTGTGAGGATTTTGCTCTTATGAGAGTAATTCCGGGAATGGTTGTTGCCTGCCCTTCTGATGATATTGAAGCAAAAGCTATGGTAGAAGCAGCTTATGAGCATGTTGGTCCTGTATATATGAGATTTGGACGTCTGGCAGTTCCGGTTATCAATGACAGACCGGACTATAAATTTGAATTAGGCAAAGGTATTGTCCTTCGTGAAGGAAAAGACCTTACGATCATTGCAAACGGTCTCTGCGTAGCTCCTGCTCTTGAAGCTGCAGAGAAGCTTGCGGCAGACGGCGTAGATGCAAAAGTAATCAATATCCATACGATTAAGCCTCTGGATGAAGAACTTGTAGTTGCAGCAGCCAAAGAAACAGGCAAGGTTGTAACTGTAGAAGAGCATTCAGTAATCGGCGGACTTGGCGGAGCAGTATGCGAATGCCTGTCTGAGAAAGCACCTGTACCTGTAAAACGTATCGGTGTAAATGATGTATTCGGAGAATCCGGTCCTGCCACAGCTCTTCTTGAGAAATATGGTCTTGATGCAGAAGGCATCTACAAACAGATCAAAGAATTTGTATAATTTACGATTCCCTGTGTGATGGTATCTGCCAGAGAGATTACCGTAGACAGGCGGGTAGTCTGAAGGGTTAGCTGTTCCAGTACACCTGCAATGTTTACAATCCCTGTGATATGGATATCACCAACAGGAGGAAGTTCTTTCTGAACTGCAGCACCTGGGTAAAGTGCACCATCTGCGATGGTCACATACCCCAGGTGCTTTTTTTGTCCAAGAGAGGCATCCACTGCAATAACCAGACCTTCGGGATGCAGAATTTTGATCTGGCGGGAAATTCTGGAAAGATTTAAAGCATGTACGGGGCTTTTTAGGGTACCGTAAACATAAACGCCATGAGTGTCCGTATTCAGATGTTCAAGTAACTGGTGTCCGATATAGGGACCGAGACAGTCTCCTGTCACGCGGTCACTTCCGATACACAGAAAAACCAGTTCCGACCATCTGCCGGGATATTGAAGAATACATTTATTTAAAAGAAAAGCGATTTCCTCAGCAGAACTGCTTTTCTGTGAGTCCACATAAAATACCATAAAACCTCCCTGATCGTATTTATGTACTCGCAGAGTCTCTATTGTACCTGCACAAAAAGATTTCGAGAGCACATTATTGATTATATCTTTTAATTGCTATAGTCCCTTTGCTTCATAACAACAAGCTGCGAAGAGGCTTCTGATAACATCATATCCTTACCGGGATAAAAATATGCACTGTGCAAAATCTGTCGCCAAATTCTGGTAAATTCCTCTTACAATGTGATAAAATCTGCAATTTATCTGTGTTATCCTGATACCCGAAGGGGTGATGAGAGATGATAGAAGTAATCTATAAGGACGAATCTCAGGAAGGACAAAATGGTGAGGAACCGTTTGGATTACCCAGAAATATACGCCAGATCGGCCTGGCAGCCGAAGATTACAGGATTTATATGGAGGACTATGTGTACACATTTCTGGTAAGACTTGCCAGAACGGAAGACTCTCTGGGAGAAGCAAAAACCAGAGTGGCAGTTCTTACAGGAAATCTTAAATGGCGTTCTCAGACAGCTTATCTGTTTATCAAAGGTGCTATTATAGCGGAGGAGATGGAGGCAGCACCTGATCATATCGATTTTTCGGAAAATCAATGGAAGCAGATACAGGAAGCCCAGAAGGAGTACTTCGAAGATCAGGAGATTGTGGGATGGTTCTTTTCACAGCCTCAGCTTCTCCTGAAAGTATCGGAAGTGATGTCAAAAGTACACATGAAACATTTTGGAGGAGAAAAAGTCCTGATGCTTATGGAACCTCAGGAAAGGGAAGATGCTTTCTTCCGTTATGAAAACAATGAAATGGTGCGTCTGGGAGGGTATTATCTTTATTATGAAAAAAATCCCGGTATGCAGACGTATATGATCGACAAAAATGAAGAACTTCAGCCGGAACCTCAGGAAAAATATGAAGATCAGGCTGTGAAAGATTTTCGCAAAATAATTGCAGATAAAAAGGAAACCAGGAAGGAGCCGGCAGCTCCTTCTGTTTTTTCATATGGATTAACTGCATGTCTGGCAATTGCAGTACTGACAGTGGGTGTTAATTTTTACAGAAGTTACCAGAATGTAAAACAGAACGAAAAGGAGAGCGCGACGGTTTCTTCAGTGATCGTTGAGGAGATAACGCCGTCTCCTGTTGTCGGGACTTCGAACAATGAAGCTGTCAGGCAGCATAAACAATACCGGACAGATACTATACAAAATGATGCAGGGAAGAATAAAAAGAATAATGAAGAGAATGATGAAGAGAATAATCAAAGCACCAGTGAAAAAGAAAATTCTGAAAAGAAAAACAATACTTCAGAGAAAAAAATATCAGCAGAGCAGACAGATACAGAACAAAAATCGGACAAAACAGAACAGCTTCCGGATGTAAAGACAGAAAAAGCAGATAAAACCGAACAAATCTACCAGCAGGAAGCAGATGAACGTAAAGCACAGAAACGTGTCAGGGAAGCTGTGCAGAAGGAAAACAGCGAAGCAGCGGGAAAAGCCCATGAATCATATGTGATTCAGCCCGGCGATACTCTTTTTCAGATAAGTATGGACAGATACGGAAGTATCGAAGCCATAAGTCAGATCTGCAAATTGAATGGGATGTCAGCGGACGAAATCATTTATCCGGGACAAGTAATTGTATTACCTTAGAAAACTGTGCTATAATAAATGGCAAAAACTGAAACCTGATAATCAACAAAATGAAAGTGAGAAATAAGGTAAAGGCTAAAATGGCAAATACATTTAAGAAAATAATAAAAAAACATAAAAAGAAAAAGCTTCAGGCAGAGAGAAACAGAAAAGCGAAAGCCCGGGAGAGAGCTGAAGAGGAATATGCAGATGATTATGAGCGCAGATTGTCCCGCCACAAAAGAAGTGTAGTGAAAAAGACAGTTATTACAGTGGTGGCGATAGCTGCTGCTGTAACGGCTGTGGGATTTTACATAGAGAAGAGAAGCTATCATACTTATAAAGTAGTCCAGACAAGTGAGCAGGAGGATATTGTTTCTACAAATTATGTTGAAATGGACGGAAATATCCTTCGATACAGTCCGGATGGAGTTTCGCTTGTTTCTGATAAGATGAGTACATTATGGAGTGAAACCTATCAGATGCAGAATCCTGTGGCAGATGTCAATGGAACTCGTGCGGTGATTGCGGATAAAGATGGAACAACTTTGGAGATTTATGATAAATCCGGAAAAACAGGCAGTGTAACTACTTCTTACAGTATTGTCAAAGCAAAAGTATCCAAAAGCGGTCTTGTTGCGGCAATCCTGGATGGCGGAGATGATACATGGATTGATTTTTATGGTACAGATGGAAGTCTGATTGCTGAAAATCAGACGAAGATAGATGATCCGGGATATCCCCTTGATATTGCTGTATCTGAAGACGGAGTGATCATGATGGTAACCTATCAGTTCGTAGATGGAAGTGATACGACCAGTTATGTGGCATTTTACAATTTTGGAGATGTAGGACAGAACGAGGATGACAGAATTGTCAGTGGATATAAGTATGAAGGCGTGGTAGTTCCGCAGATCCAGTATCTTGATAATAACCGGTCTGTAGCACTTAAAGATAATGGATTTACAATTTATCATGGAAGCCAGATTCCGAAGGAAGTAAAAACAGTAAAAGTAGATAAAGAAATTGTCAGTACTTTTTATGATAATGATATGATTGGTCTTGTGTTTAAGAATGACAGTAAAGACAAACAGTATACAATGGAAGTTTATACTACAGATGGCAAATTGAAATTCAAAGAAAACTTCAATATTCCATATACGACGATTAAATTAAGCGGTGGAAATATTCTGATGTACAACAGTTCCCAGATGTGTGTAATGAACAGCAGGGGAGTACAGAAATATCTTGGCAGTGTGGATGGAACAATCAAAGATTTCTTCAAAATCGGAATGAACAGATATCTTCTGGTATTGGACAGCGGTGTAGAGATAATAAAACTTAGTTAGGAGGATGAAAATGGCTTTAACGTGGGCCGGAGTCATTACGATACTTTTTCTGGCGGCTGCATGTGTCAGAGGTTATAGGCGGGGACTGATAAAAGAACTGGTTTCGCTTGTATGTGTTTTTCTGTCGATGGCGATCGTGTGGTTGATAAATCCTTATGTAAATGAGTTTATTCGGGAAAATACATCAATTTATGAAAAAGTACAGGAAAGCTGCCGGGAGTTTGTAGGAGAGGAATACAGCACATGGACAGGCAGTGGAGAAAGCCAGACTGAATTTATAAATGAAATGAATCTCCCGGAGCTGCTGAGGAATGGACTGGTTCAGAATAATAATTCTGACAGTTACCAGTATTTGGCTGTAACTACATTTTCGGATTATATTGCTCAATATCTGGCGAGAATGGCAGTGAATGGAATTTCTTTCCTGATTTCTCTGCTGATGTCGACGATTATGGTGAGGAGTATCACATGGATGCTGAATCTTGTGACGAGATTACCTGTGTTGCATGGCATGAACAAGGTAGCAGGAGCGTTGCTGGGGGCAGTTAAATTCCTTATAGTAATATGGATTATCTTTCTGGCTCTCACCATTGTGTGCAATACAAAGGCTGGTGAGGCGGCCCTTCAGATCATTAAGAAAGATTGCATCCTGAGTTTCATATATGACAGAGATATCCTGATCAGGATATTTATGAGTATCTTCTATTAAAAAGGTTTGGTATCTGTGGACCGTAGGTATCGGATCCAAATGTCTTCCTGCGCAAATGCGAACGATTTTTAAATCTTTACTCTGATATTGGGTCGTTAAAAATGAGGATATTATAGCGATATCGGAGATAGTGTAAAAAATATGTAAAAAAATGTAAAATAATACTTGACGCAAAAAGAAAATAATGATATGATAAATCCGCTTCTGAGTGAGGCGGATTTTTTTTGACAGACAACAGAGATTTGGTTGAATAAAGTTGAAAAAAATATAAAAAAAGTGTTGACAGGAAACTGAAGACATGATATTATATCAGAGTTGCTGATGCAGATGAAAAAAGAACTTAAAAAATAAAATAAAAAAGTTCTTGACAAAGCAAAAAGCAAGTGTAACAACATCAAAGGAATGCTCTTTGAAAAGTTTCCTTGCTTTCCAGATTGCCTGCAAATTCCGAGGGCTTGTCAAATTTTTTTCAAAAGGCAGCGTGATCACAAAATCCGCAAAGGGAATTTCCTGACTGCTACTTGCAACGACCCAGACTTCGTACCCAAGGGAACGAAACGCTTGGAGATAGGGAAGATGGAAGTGCAAAATATGTCCCAAGGTAGATGCACAAAACAAAATTTTGGGCTTTCGATTCAATGCCATATAAGACCTCTTACTATTTATTTTATTATGATTTTATCGTTAAGATTCTATTCATTGGAGTGATCTTTTCTTTGGGAATCCTCCTTCAGATTCGTGACGGCACTCCGAGGTTTTATGTGGGCCAGTGGATTCGCATTTGCCGCTTGTTCCATCTGCTGGTCGGATAGATGCGTATAGATTTCTGTCGTTCCCAAATTTTCGTGGCCCAAAATATCTTTTAAGACGCGAATATCCACATGGCCATGCTGATACATCAAAGTAGCCGCAGTGTGTCGCAATTTATGAACGGAATACCCTGTAAATTCTACGGGCTTATTATAGCGATCGGCTTTTTG
>OGWV01002494.1_pt1 | contig 11244 bp, 5 predicted proteins | sample 1576081 | NCBI WGS metagenome assembly OGWV01 (sample SAMEA3541541, study PRJEB24748) | human gut metagenome | biome: human gut; feature: human-associated habitat; material: faeces | place: China | collected 2012 | reverse complement strand
GTTGCGCCGACGCTTGGAAGCGGCAGTGCGACCGTGCAGCCGTGAAGGCCGTCGGCAACGAATACCGTAACTGTAATAATAATTGGTTTTAATAATGGCATAATAATACTGAAAAATGTTCTTGTAAAACTACAGCCATCTATTTTTGCTGCCTCATCCAATTCTTCCGGTATACCTTCCGCAAATCCCTTATACAAAAATACAGCAAAAGGAAGATTTAATCCTACCGCTATATATGCAACCATCATCAGATTATTGGAAAATCCAAGTTGTCCCGCATAGATTTTAACCAATGGAATCATATACACCTGGAATGGAGCGACCATTGATGCTAAAAATGCTGCGAATATAACTTTATTAATTTTCCATTTTTTCCGTGCAAAGAAATATCCTGTCATAGATCCAATGAGCATGTTTACTGCAACTGACGCAACAGTGATAGCAGCTGTATTTCTAAGAGCCGACCAGAAATTCATTCGCTGAATTGCAGTTTTAAAATTTTCAATATTGAACTCTTTCGGTAATGAGAATGGGGCTGTAATAAATTCGTTCGTCGTTTTAAATGAATTTATTACAAGTACAAAAAAAGGTACCATAAAGAAAATTAATATTATAAATGTGATTAAAAAAACCACTCTTTTTCTTGTCTTTGCCATTATTTTTCATCCCCTCTCTTAGTAAAGTAAACCTGTAACAGAGAAATTGTTGCAACGATCACAAATAATACAATTGCCTGAGCCTGTCCTTTTCCGAATTCCATACTTGTAAATGCAGTCTGATAAATTTTATAGGCAATTAATTCTGTGGACTTATATGGTCCTCCTGCTGTCAGTGATAAGTTCATATCAAATGACATAAAGGTTCTTGAAATAGATAAGAAAATACAAATTGCTGTCGTATTGCGGATTAATGGCAATTTTACTTTCATAATCGTCTGCCATCCGGTTGCACCGTCTACACGTGCTGCCTCGATCAGCTCTTTTGGAACATTGGTTAAACCTGCAATATAAATTACCATAAGATAACCACTCATCTGCCAGGAACTTACGATAATTAATGCGATCAATGCCCTTGTAGGATGTGTCAGCCAGGATGTAGACATCCATTCGACACCCATACTCTTTCCAACTGCTGTTAATACATAAGAGAATATAAAGTTCCAAATATATCCAAGTATAATTCCACCAATGATATTCGGGGTGAAGAAACCGGTACGGAACAATCCCTGACCTTTAATTCCACTAGTTACAGCCAATGCAATACGAGCGCGAGATGGCGTTCTACAACTGCACCCCGCAGACCAGTGCCTTTACGCTGGGTCTGGCTGCCTCCATGGAAGAGCAGTACGCCGCCGACCGTGAGAACTTCAACCCGGAGACCATCAACGCCGTCAAAACCTCGCTGATGGGCCCCCTGTCCGGTGTGGGCGACTCCTTCTTCCAGGGCACTGTCCGCCTGATCGCTTTTGGTCTGGGCATCTCTCTGGCACAGCAGGGCAGCGTTCTGGGCCCCATTCTGGCTATGATCATCTCCATCGTCCCCTCGGTGCTGGTCACATGGTTTGCCGGTAAGCTGGGCTACACCATGGGCAGCAAGTACCTGACCAAGCTCAACGGCGGCATGATGGACAAGCTGATGTACGTCTGTGGCATCGTAGGCCTGATGGTCATTGGTGCCATGGTGGCAAGCATGGTGGGTCTGACCACCCCCATCACCTTCGCAAGCACCGGTCTGGTGCTGCAGGATGTGCTGAACAGCATTCTGCCGAACCTTCTGAACCTTGGCATCGTGATGCTGATGTACACCCTGATCCGCAAAAAGGTCAAGACCGGCTGGCTGCTGGGCATCTGCATCGTGGGCGGTGTTGCCATCAACGCCCTTGGTCTGTTGGTGTAACCGGGTTTCCGGCTTACATAGATATCCGTACGCCTGTAATTTGTGATTCATCAGAACAAAAAGAAAAATAATTTGGAGGATTGCATTATGTATAACATTGATCTGGCAAACGTCAAGTCCATCGTGGCAGACATCGTGGCAAAGCACAACGTGGAGAACGTGGCCTTTGTTGGCTGCGGCGCTTCCAAGGCTGTAATTGTAAAAGCTACTATTCTAGTGAAAACATCAAGCATTAAGCCTATAGACAGAATACTTTGTAACTTACTAACTAACATGAATTTTAGAAGTAATGCATTTAATAAAAACAACGTAAAAGTCGTCGTTATTGAAATAGCAATTATACTAAATATCTGTGAAAACAATCTTATTTTCCAGTTAGCACAAATTAGTGATGAAAACTCATCCTCACCAAATTGATAATCAGTTGCTATAATTAATGCTGATAATATAGGCAAAAATAATACGGTTGCCTGATAAGGAGACGATAAAATAGCATCTCTCACCGTTCTATAAGGAGTTTCAATTACATTTGGATCAATATTTACTGAGTTTGCAGCACCGCTGTGTAGTGCATTAATGACCTGAATATTTTGATATGTAAAAAACAAACTAACTACAACTAAGATAAAAAATCCCATTTTAAATAAAGTTAGGTGACTATATTTATATAAATACCCCTTAATAACTTGACTTAACATTTTACACTACTCCTTTCGTGTACAGAGCTAAAATAGGCATTTTCAAAACTATCATATTGCTTCAATACTTGCTCACGTTTGTCATTTAGAACAACGTGACCATTTGAAATACCAACAACTCTATCTACGGTTAATTCAAGTTCGCTCATATAATGGCTAGTTAATAGTACTGTTTTTCCTTGTTTCACAAAGTCTTTGAGAAACTCTCTTAACCAACGGATTCCTTCTGGGTCTAACCCATTAATAGGTTCGTCTAAAATCAAAATATCTGGGTCTGCAAGTATTGCTGTTGCTAAACCTAATCTCTGCTTCATTCCTAAAGAATAATCTTTGATTTTTTTCTTACCAACATCTTTTAATCCAACAATTTCTAAACATTCAATACAACGTTGCTTACTGAGTCCACAAGAAAGTGCAATCCATCTTAATTGCTCATAACCAGTTCTACTTGGATAAGGTTGATAACTATTTAAAAAAGTTCCTACTATAGAGAGTGGCTCAGCTCCTAACTCACTATATGTTGTTCCCAAAATAGTTGCCTTTCCACTATCAGCTGACTCCAATCCTAATAGTATTTTTATTAGGGTTGATTTTCCAGAACCATTAGGTCCTATCAAACCAGTAATCTCACCTTTATTAGCATGAAAAGTTATATTTGATAATACAACTTTGTCATCATATGTTTTATTTAAATTAGTAATATTAATCATTTTGCTTTCCTTTGACGAATAGAACCTTTTGAAATTTTGACAAACTAATACTCTCACCAATAGGTTTACCATCAAGTTCCACCCATGCATATGCATTAAAAGAGGAAGTTTTAAAATCTGAAACCCAATCTGGAGAACGTCTTTTATAGTGAAGGTACCTTTCACTATAATTGTAGTTTATCAATATATTTTCGGAAAAAAATCAGAGTTAATAGTTTTACATATTTTTAATTAAAAAATGTTCTGAGATAGTCTTTAAACATCTGATTTTAGATAAGAAACAATCCACAAAAAAATCCCAAGTGCACTAAGCAACTTGAGATTTTCTTTCTGTCTGGGCATGCCTGAGTCATTCAGGGCTTTATATTATTTATCCTTTTGATCTTTGTGATCTTTTTTATTTTTCTTTTTACGTCCGTTGCGGCCAAGTCCTAGACCTGTTACCGATACGGTGAAGCCTGCGATATTGATGGTTTCTTCAATCTTACCTTTACTTGCTTCTTCCTCATTTGAGAGATTAATTGGCATCTTGTGTTTAGAGCCTTTACCCTCAGCTTGACTTGAAACAGGTGCTTCAAAGTCATCGCCTGGTCCATAAGTGACTGGTCCATCATGAGATTCCACTTGCTCTTCGACTTGGTCGAGAACTTCTAGGTCTTCAATCTCTTCAACAACGATATCGTCTGCCTTGTCTTCCTTAGGTTTACCATTGATATCGCCTGTTAATGGGATATAAACAACGGTTTCTTCAAGGTTACGTTGACCTACTGTCTTACCTTCAACCTTATCCTTATCAGCGCTATAGCCTTCTACTTCAGGAGTGATGACTGTTTCAAACTGACCTTTGTTTGAAGTCCAGTAGCTTGAACCAAGCTCTTCACCTGTAACCTTATCAATAGTCAAACTACGTGTCCATTGAGCAGTTTGGATGTTATTGGCAGGAAGTTCTGCTTGTCCATCGCTAGATGTGTAGAGAACTGTGAAGGTTACGTCTTTGATGTAGCTTTCGCGTTCTGGCCATTTGGCACCATCTGGATTTGCTGGGTTGATTGGTGTACCAGCTTCTTGGATGTTATCTGGACCTACTTGAACGGTACCATGACGAAGGGTAACCATGAAGTTTTGGTCAACATGTGAATCGCCATCAAAGATCACACCGTTTGTGAAGCCATCAGCAAGAAGGGTATAACCACGGTCGCTATAGTACTTGATACGTTCGATTGTTGAGTATTCAATCACTTCACCTGATTTACCAAGCAAGTCGACCACTTCAAGTTTCTTACGAGTTGTACCGTCAACATAAGTGACTGTAGCTTTCTGAGCATCCTTGAGGTAAGTAACCACTTCCATGATTTCAGGAGTTTCCACAGAAACCTCTGTCATTTCAGCGACTTCCATACGGTCTGGTGTAAATCCGACAACCTCTGGTGAAGGAACCGCTGAGAAGCCAGCTTGAGTACTTGACCATGCTTCATAATTGATAGCGCCTGTCACAAGGTTAACATTAGCCAAACGTTTGAAATCAAGAACTTCAACGTAGTCGTCGCTAGCCAAGCCACCTTCTTCGAAGACATACTGGATGGTACGTGTCACATCGGCACGGTTTTCAAGCATCTCTACGCTATTTGGCCAAACTGGGCTATTCACATCATTTGGATCTACGACTTCACCTGCAACTGGTGCTGGCATATCTGGGTCGATAAGAACCAAACGTTCACGAAGAACCACTTCGAAGACTTGGTCAAAGTCAGAGTCACCATTGTAAGTGTGGTCAAAGGCTTCTGCATAACCATCGTTGACAAGTTCATAACCTTGTTTGAGCAAGTTTGCGATTTGTTCATCAGTAGAGTAGTCAATCTTCTCACCTGAGCTTCCGACAACAACATCACGAGTCAATTCTGACTTATCAAGCTCATTCATGTAAAGGATAATAGCTTTTTGCTCATCCTTAGCATAAACCACGTTGGTATCTTGACCTGGGTGTTCTGGAGTAATAAAGGCCTTTTCAGAAATGTAACCAAGAACATCTGGAACGACTGTTTCCATAGCCATGGTTGGATCTTCAGGATCGTTGTTGTAGCTTGGAGTAGGTGCATTTTCAATAGGTGTACCATACTCATCTACTGGAATAATCTTACCAAGTTCTGTGTAAGTAACTGTATCTTCCACTTCTGGAAGGTCTGGGCGAACTTCAAGTCCACCAGCTTGACGTTTATCTGCATAGAAGCCTTCAACTACTGGAACTTCTACAACATCATAAGTGAAGCTTTCTTGATCCCAAGTGCTTGTTTGTTCCACTTGGTTAAACTTACCGTGGAAGCTGAAGCTATCTTGAATGTTGATAACTGGATCTTTGTAGCCTGCACCTTGGAAGGTAACCGTTTGTTTCGTATCTTGCGTGATATCATCCAAGATTGGTTCGTAAACCAAGGTTTGGTCCAGGCTGAGGTCAATTGGCAATACCAATTCACTTTCAGCTTGGTAGCCAGCAACTTGTGGTGCTGGTGTTTCAATAACTTGCGTAGCATCTTGAGGATCATTAGCATAATGAACTGGTTCTGCATCCGCGATTGGATTACCAAAGGTATCAACAGGGATAATCTTACCGAGTTCTTTATAGACAACACTGTCTGTAGCTTCTGGTTTATCAGGTGTAACAATCTGCATACCAGCCACTGCCTTGTCCGCATAGTAACCTTCGATAACTGGGACATTAACCTTAGCAAAGGTATAGCTGTCTTGATCCCAAGTGTAAGTGTCTTCTGCTTGGTTATATTGACCAGTGAAGGTGAAGTCAGACTGGATATTAACAGACGGTGTTGCTTCGCCAGCTCCTTTGAAGAAGACCGTTTGCAAGGTTGGTTGCGTTACATCTTCAAGGATTGGAGCGTACTCAACAAGAATATCGTCTGTCAAGCTCTCAGGCATGACACTTTGTTGCATTGGACGATAACCCGGAATGTGAGGAACAAGTGTCTCACTAACCTTAGTTGGGTTATTGGCATCGTTGTTGAAGGTTGGCGTTGGAACGTTTGGAATCAAGCGTCCATTCGCATCAATAGGAATAATCTTACCAAGTGGAACGTAGGTAATGGTTTCTTCGATGTTATCTTCAGTAACCTCTCTACCTTTTACTTCTACTCTATCGGCAAAATAGCCTAAAACAACTGGAGCATAGATGTCATAATACTTGGTCTTGTTTGGTGACCATTCTGTCTCGTCAACAAGCTCACCTGTGACCTTGTCAAAGGTAAGGGTACGGACCCAATAAGCCTTTTGCACATCGGCATCCGGTAAATCCGCATTGCCATCTGTACTCTTGTAAAAGACTGTGAAGCTTACTTCTTTCTCGTAAGCATACTTAGATGGCCACTTAGGTCCATCTGGATTATTAGGATTGATTGGAGTATCTGGGACTTGCTCATGGTCAGGCCCTACCTTGGCAACATCGTGTTGCAAGAGGACAAACCACTCTTGATCATCAATATCCTTATCATCAAAAATGGCATCTTTAGGGAATTCGTCCTGAATCAAGTCATATCCCATGTCCTTGAAAGTCTTGATACGTGTTGCTGTTCCGTATTCAATCGCTTCACCCAATTCCCCGGTCAACTGGTCACTAACCAAGTAAGCACCGGTAGTTTCATCAATATAAGTGATGCTGGCTTTCTTGAAAATTTTACGATACACAACCGGAGTATCCCCTCCTGGTTTGTTCGGTACTACACTTTTAATATCTGTCATATAATCTTGAACAGCTGGTGTTGCTGTCTCACCCGCCTTTCGTGGATCTTTTTTGTTATTGTTATATTGCTTAGTCAAAGCACCTGGAATATATTCCCCATCTTCTGTCACAGGGATAATGCGTCCCAATTTCCTATAGGTCACATGTTCCGTTACCGTTGGCACATAGGGTGTGACAACGTTAAAACCCGCTTCTTTTTGGTCAGCGAAATAGCCCTGGACAACTGGTACCGATATCTTAGGATAGGTATAACTGTCCTTGTCCCATTCGATTAAGCCAGTCTTCCTATCTCTAGTCCCCGTAAAAACATGATTTTCCATGACTTCAGGGTCTGGAGTTTTAGAATCTGCTCCTTGAAAAATAATCTCTTGCTTAGATGGAATCCTCACGGTTTCCGATTGGGCATGATTATCAAAGAGGGCTTCGTCAGCTCTAGCAAAATCTAATGGAGAGGGGGCACTGTGGTCAGAGCGACTTTTTGGGTTAGTCAATAATTTAGAAAGATCTATAGTATCAACTAAATCAGAGTCCGCTGATTTATGTGCAATATGCTCTTCAGCAGTTCTTGCTGCTGCTTCAGTCGCATCTTCCCTATAGGCTCTCAAAAATACTCCCCCTTTCTTCTTTTTATGAGAAATAAAATCCTATACTTGCTAAGTTCTCATGGAAATCTTTTCTATTAAGATTTCATTTTCCCTCGGAGAAGCTAACAAGTTCTTATCAAAGATTAAAATTTTTGATATCTCTTATATATACTATAATACGAGAATCGAATTTTTACAAGTAAGGTGTAAGAACTTTAATCATTTTAACCCCTAAGTGAAAAAATAGTGCTTTAATGTGCAATATCTATCAAGTAGTTTATGAAAGTGACATCAAAATGAGATTAGCTCGATAACTTAAATGATGACTCTTTAATGGAGTTTTCTCTCCCTAAAGACACTCTCATAAGAAATAGACTATAAACTATCACAACTACTTCTCATCTTTGAATGGCTAGAGCCTTACTGTATTTGTTAAAGAAATGGCCTATTAGGAATGACACAGGCCAAGCCTGCGACTAGTCCTCGACTAGGGATACCAATAAATAACTGGTATTACTCCTAGTATAGATTGACTTTGACGCTTCGTCAATAGATTGGAACCATTTAATGAAAATCCCTAATTTTAAAGCTTTCTCGTATTAAATTGTGCATTAATAATAGTCATTGAGATTAGGCTATTTTGCTGTCATTCTGGGCACCAAATAGTCATAGGTATTTCACAACTCAGCCAAGAAAAGGGTTAAATGACTATTCACAGTCCACATTTAAGTCTTTACGGAAACCCAGTTATGCCATAAAAACCGAGACTACTGTCTCGGTTCATACAGTTTGGAAACGATTAGATTTGTCCTCGGCCTTGAGCATCAAAGTAAACCCACCATCCTGGACTCACTTCAACCCAACGGTTAACAGCCATCTCACCTGAATTTGGATCATAGTAACGAACAACGCCGTTCACACGAACCAAATGACCTTTGATTTGCTTACCATTGTTATCAAAGAGGAGGTTTTGACCATTGATAGTAACCATGCCTTTGACAGCATTACCATTACCATCGAAGTAATACCAGCTACCATCGATTTCATGGAATTGATTACGGTAAAGCTCACCTGAGTTTACATCATAGTAACGAAGGTTGCCATCAACATTAGCCAAAGCACCTTTCACTTGACGACCATTTTGATCAAAGTAGAGGTTTTGACCATTGATATTTTGTGAACCTTTTACGGCTGCTCCATCATTATTGAAGTAAGCCCAAACACCTGGTTCAATTTCAACAAAACGGTTGCGAGCCATTTCACCTGAGTTTGCATCATAGTAACGGATTGTTCCATTCTCGTTAACAGTACGCCCTTTAACTTGGACACCATTGTTATCGAAGAAGAGTTCTTGACCATTGATGTTTTGGTGACCTGTCACACGTTTACCATTACCATCGTAGTATGCCCAAACGTTATTACCAATTTGTACGAATTGGTTGCGGCCTGATGTATTGTTATTGTTGTTATCTGGTTTTGGATCTTGTTTACCGTTTGCATTCAAGACACCGTTTTGGTCGTAGTAGAATACTTGACCTCTACGGTTTTGACGGTAACCATCACGCAATTGCACCCCATTAGCGAGGAAGAAGTATTGTTTACCATCGATAGTCTTTTCACCGATTGCCATACGGCCTGTATTATCAAAGTAGTAGACATTTCCGTCGTTATCTTTGATGAAGGCATTCTTAGCATATTGACCATTGTTATAACGGTATCTTACAGAGAAGAGACGTTTTTCAAACTTACCACTACCATCACCGTTTTGGTTATCACCATTAGTTGATTGGTTGCTTCCGACAACTTTTGGAAGGCTAACCTTACCACCATTTGTACCGTAGTAACCGTTGAGACCATTCTTAAGCACGTACTCTGAACCACGGTCAAGAATGTTAGTACCATTCATGTACTTCGCAGACCACTTCGTAATCTTCTCGTCAGTAGTCATGCGTTTACCGTTAGAGATTTGAACACGGTCAAAGATTTGTGGGTAGAGACGTTTCAATTCATCAAGGAAGGCACCACCATATTTACCTTGGTAGTCATTACCAAAGGTACGTGTTTTAGCGGCATAGAGGCTGTGGTTGATGATTGCGCCATCTTTAGTTTCACCATAGTTATTAACACGAGTTGCAGTAACTACTTCGTCACCTGGAAGGTTGTAGATTTGGTCTGGAACCCAGTCAGCAATCGCTGAGATACCTACAGCGTGGAGTGATTTAAGAGCTGCTTTCAAGTCAGCCAATGAACCGTACTTGTTGTCCTTACTCATACCAATATCATAACGGTCTGTAAAGGCATAACCATTTTGGATGACTGAGTCAAGGAAGCTACCGTCATCACTTGAAACGTACTGTGGTGCAAATTCGAATGATGTGATACCCCATGATTTGAAGAGGTTTGCATTTTCAGCAATCTTCTTATTAGTGTATTGTGATGGATTTTGAACGAAGTCTTGGAAGTTAGAGAAACCTTCGTAGATAACTTGTGAATCAAGGGCAGCATTTGATTCGTAAACCAAACCACTGCTGTTCTTTTCTTTACTTGGTGCTACACGCACGTCTTGATTTTCAGAAGCACCTACTGGTACCCAAACGGCAAGGTAACCATCAACTTGAGGGTTACGGATACCACGGATTTCGTTTGCATTAAATGTCAAATTACCATTACCATCAGTGTATTTGACAATGCCGTTAGCATCGCTATCATTCAAGTAAGTAGCCACACCATCGTTTGTTGTCAAAAGCAATGGACGATAAGCTTGGTTACGGTGAGCCGCACCCATGTTAATTGTCAAGTTGCTTGTCAAACGAAGGGCTGGTTGGTTTGAAACGATAACTGCCATACCTTGGTTGCGTGTTTCTGCTGTACCAGCATCAGAAGCACTGTTAGCCCCTGTACCATAACGTACAGATGTCAAGACACCTGCAGCATCCCAACCATTAGTATTACCATAACCGATGTAGTTAACCTTCATATCTTGACCACCGGCTGCATAGCGGATACGACCTTTCAAGAGGGTTTCAATAGCATCATAATATGGTGATTTTTTAGCCATATATTGACCATCATCTGTGTACATGTCTCCATAGTAAACACGTGGCACAGTGTCCTTATGCGTAAGCATCAAGGCATATGCTGATGGGATGTTATATTGTGTGTATTGCTTGTTAGCACTACGCATGTCTCTGTTGTAGATTTCAAAGGCTTTCTTCATTTCATCAAGAGTGAAGGTATTCCCTGTTGATTGAGGGTTGATTTCATTTTTGATGATTTGACCAATGATTGATTGTACCTCTGAATCGTGGGCACGAACAAATGAGTAGTTAGCCATACGTTTAGAGTTTTTACCACTTTCAGAACGGTCATTTAAACTATTTGAAATGAGTGGTTCAACTCCTGAACGGTTACCAATTGGACGCAAGAGTGAATATACCAATGCCAAGTGCATAGGGTCATCCATTGGCAATTGAGCACCTTTGGTGTCTTCATTGTAATAGGCATCATTGTGAGACCATGCTTCCAAGATAGACAAGTGCTTAATAGCTTGTTCTTGGCTTTGGTCAGAACCATACTTAGCTTTGAAGTAATCTGAAGCAATTTGGAGAAGG
>OGWV01002489.1_pt1 | contig 11264 bp, 4 predicted proteins | sample 1576081 | NCBI WGS metagenome assembly OGWV01 (sample SAMEA3541541, study PRJEB24748) | human gut metagenome | biome: human gut; feature: human-associated habitat; material: faeces | place: China | collected 2012 | reverse complement strand
GTTCTGTTGAAAATTCATCCTGTGACTTAGTCGCAAGAGCCCCTGTTTCAGCATCAAAGTAATAAGACTTACCATCTTGCTCAAAGACAAAGTTCTTACGCACACTACCGTCACTATTGACATAGTATTGTTTGCCGTTGATCCATTGGATTCCAGTCGCGGTGTTTGTGTTGGCTTCACGAGTTTCTGCCAAGGCACGACGACTACGTGTACGAGCTTCTGTATTTGCCGTATCCGTTGTTGCTGCACGGTCTGTTGTAGCAGCATTAGTATTAGTATTTGTATCTGTAGTTGTAGCACTCGTATCAGCTGCAGCTGGTTGCACATTTGTGCTTGGTGCTGCTTGACCTGAGTTGGTGTCAACTGTTGCTGCGTTTGTGGTAGGTGCTGCTGCTCTATCTGTGACAGCTGTTGTCGTGCTAGTAGTATCTGCAACAGGGATGTTGACGCTAGCAGTATTGGCATCTGTCGCGATAGTTGGTGCTACCGTAGTTGCTGCATCATTAGTTGTGGCAGGTGTCTCTTGAAGCAAATCCTGACTGCTATCACCCGACTGATTCGCAGGATTTTGCTCATCGGCCTGAACCTGTTGATCCGCCAACAAGGTTCCACCAGCAACAGTAACCATTGAGAGTGCTGTTACCCCAATTGTCACCCAATTCTTCTTCACTTTATGCATTTTAAAGCGTACTTTTTGTTCCATATTATATACCTTTTTCCCTTATATTACTTCTATCATAAGCTATTTGACAAGGGAATACAATTACACAACTATAATGTCAGCTTAATGTATCTACCTTCGTTTTCTCAGAAATCGTCCTTTAATAATCAGCCTAATAAATGCCCCTTGTGAACAAATGCACTAAGGATAACATAAAACCAGCTAAAATCCTTAGGATTTAGACTTTTTTAGACGATAGAATCATCCTACAATATTAATTTATTTTTAAATAAAAAAACCTTCATTTCTAAGATGAAATAAAGGCTTAGCTAGAGGTATTGACATATGACTGTGAAAGCCAGCATGATTAACTCATTCGAAGGTCAGGGTGCTTTCCATATTTAGTAGTCCACAAAACTCTTGATTGCTATTTTTTACTCATTTTCAATGTACTACCACCTACTAGTGAAAAATGAACCTATGGTTTTAATAATTGCATAGAGGAATGCTTTTTTTCGTGTTCTGGAATCTGTTTTATAAATGTAATAATTTGAAATTAAAAGAGATAATATGACAATGATAATCCAAGCCAAAATAACCATAATTTCTCTCCTTTAAGAAGTCAGTTACACCTAGAGCTTAACGAAGATGGTTCCCCATAACTACCTCTAACTCTATTTTCTACATACAAATATAATACCCATTATAACACGGCTATGGCTTCTTCTTGTGAATATGAGAGGGACAAAATTATTAGGATTTAAGCATGAAAAAGCATCTGGGTGTACACTGACAGTTTCTCTAAAACAACTCAAAAACCAGCTAATGCTGGCTTTTTCGTTTATTTAATCATCTAGAGTTATGATAGGAAAATAATAATAATTTAGATAGGAAAAGGAAAAATTCGCTCTAGATTTTAAAGTACATATTAATTAACGACGCTGTCTCAATTCACCAGTTTTGGCATCGCAGAAGAGGCGTTTACCACCGACATAAACATAACGTCCTTTCACTTGACGACCTGAACCGTCAAAGTAAAGCTGTTTGCCATTGATGACCTGTTTTCCAGTCACTGCTTGACCTGCTGCGTTGAAGTAATACCAGCAACCACGTCCAGCTTCGACAAAGCGATTCACCACTTGCTCGCCAGTGTGGGCATCAAAGTAGCATTTCTTACCTTGGACAGTGAGCAATTTACCTTTGACTTGAGCACCATTGCTACCAAAGTAGTAAACTTTATTGTTAATGTTTTGAAGACCTGTTACTTTGTGACCATCTTGGTTAAGGTAAGCCCATTGGTTAGCCGCGATTTGAATGAATTGGTTGATGACTGCTTGGCCAGTAACGGCATCATAATAGCGTCCTTCAGCCCAGCCACCTTTTAGTTGGCTGTGATCTTTATTGAAGTAATAGAGTTTACCATCAATCACTTTTGCACCTTGAACGAGGCAACCAAAAGCATCCGCATAATACCAGTTGTTGTTTTCAAAGATAAAGCGTGAAACAGCCATTTCACCTGTTTGAGCTGAAATGTAGTATTGCTTGTTGCCTTGTTGCATCATCTGACCTTTGATTTGACGGCCTTCTGAGTCAAAGCAGTATTCTTTACCATTGATGATACGTTTTCCTGTCACAGCGTAACCATGTTCATCAAGGTAGTACCAAGCTTGGTTTTCTTTATTTTGAACAAAAGTATTTACAGCCATATTACCAGTATCAGGGATGAAGTAACGGATACGGCCATCTGAGAAGCGAATAAACTTGTCTTTAGCTTGGATACCTGTTTGTGTATCAAAGTAGAAGGTTGTGCTACCCATTTCAAGGAGACCAGTAGCCATGTGACCATAACAGTCGAAATAGCGGACATCCTTACGATAACCTGCAAAATCGTAGAAACCGTTGATAGCTTTCACACCATTTTTATCATAGTAATAGGTGTAACCATCGCTACCTTTAACAAGTGAGTCACGAGCTTGGAGACCATTTTCAAGGAAGTAATAAGCCTTACCATCGATAACCTTTTCACCTTTGACCTTTTGGCCATATTGATCGTAATAATACCATTGATTTTCGCCTACACGGACAAATGAAGACTTGGCATTGTTTGAATCAACACTTGGTTTAGTCTCACCTGAGATGATTTGGTAACCTGAGTTATTTTGTTGATTTCCTTGCGAAATGATAGTGACATTAGCATTTGAACCATTTGAATGACCTACTGTCACGTTTGGAAACAGTTTATTTGAATTCGAAACGATAGTAACATTCGGCGTTGTTCCTGAAGCCGTGATGGTAATTGTCGTGTTTCGACCACCATTCCAATGAATGCCGTTTGAGTCAGACGAACTCGTCGTAATTGTCGCAAAACCGCTAGCTGACGATGATGAAGACCATGATGATGACGACGAGTAAGAATACCAAGCTGAACTTGATGAGCTTGACGAACTTGACGCACTAGCACTTACTGATGCCGAGCTGCTACTTGATTGGTAAGCAGAACCCGTTTGTGATGAATTAGAGTTTTGTGTTCCTACTACTTGTGAAGTTTGTGATGAACTAACTTGACCAGCTCCACCACCAACTACAGTCTGAGATGAGCCTCCTGTTGAAACAGATGATGAAGACTCGTAGCCTGAGCTTGTTTGACTGCCATAGTTAGATGACACCGCTGACAAATGGCCAGCATCTTCTGTCAAGGTTGGCGAATAGCTTTCATTAATCAATGATGCACTTGACTCAATGCCTGCATCTGTTTGTTCAAAACCATCTCCATTAGGAAGTGACACTTCATCTGCTTGTGCCGATTGGTCCGCTAAAAGAGCTCCACCCGCAAGTGCAACCATCGACAGCGTACTAACTCCAATAGTCACCCAGTTTTTCTTGACCTTGTGCAACTTAAATCCAACTTTCTTTTCCATAACATACACCTTTCAATATAACTTTATTTCTCTATACTATGTTAAGGGATTTTGGAAGCGAATACAATTACAGATGCATAACTCTAGTCTCATAAGACTAACCTTCTACCCATAATCCATTTGAAAAAACAAGCCTAAGATACATGGTTAACCCTTTTATAAGTTAGAGAACGTTTCCAAAAATAGTTCGGATTTTATTAAATTCACACAGAAATTCCGATGTTTAGCCGTTTTATCTCCCCCTTCATTAGAGGACTGAGTATAGTTTAAAACGAAAGTAAGTAGTTTATTGACGATTCTATTAATCAAACTCATTGTTTGCTTACAATCCACTAGACATTTCGAGGGAAAATGATAAAAGAAAAGTACTTGAAGGAAAATACTTCAAGTACTTAAAAGTTTTGAAATTATGTGGAAAGCTACTGATTTTCAATCTATAAGCTTCTGGGATAGTCCCAAAAATACATTTTTTCTACCTACTTATCGTTTTCTGACCCAAGCTCCAGTATTGGCGTCATAGTAACGGCGTTGGCCTTTAACCCAGACGTAACGGCCTTTGACCTGACGGCCAGAAGCGTCAAAGTAGAGATGTTGACCGTTGATGACTTGCTCACCCGTTACGGCTTCACCTGAGGCGTTAAAGTAATACCAAACACCACGAGAAACTTGGATAAAGCGATTGGTTACGGCTTCACCATTATTGGCATCAAAGTAGTATTTCTTCCCTCTGTATGTCAGAAGTTTCCCTTTAGCTTGGACACCGTTGCCTTCAAAATAGTAAAGTTTACCATTGATATGTTGGAGTCCTGTTGCCTTCTGACCATTTTGGTTGAGATAAACCCATTTATTGGTACCGATTTGGACAAAGCGGTTGCTTACGGCCTGACCTGAATCACCATCATAGTAACGGCCGTTGGCCCAGGCACCCTTGACTTGACTATAATCATTGTTGAAATAATAGTGATTACCATTAATGACTTGAGCACCTTTAACCAACTTACCATTGCCATCGACATAGTACCACTTGTTGTTTTCCGTCACAAAGCGTGAACGGGCAATTTCACCACTATCGCCATCAAGGAAGTAACGTTGGTTATTGATTGTGACAAAGTGTCCCTTAACCTGACGGCCTTCATTGTCAAAGTAATACTGCTTACCGTTAATGGTTTGGAGTCCTGTCACGGCATAACCGTTACTATCGAGGTAATACCAAGCCTTGTTTTCAGGATTTTGCGCAAAACGGTTGACTGCGAGATTTCCTGTATCTGGAATGAAGTAACGTGTGCGTCCGTCCGCAAAGCGGATGAACTTGTCTTTGGCTTGAATACCAGTCTTTTCATCGAAATAGAAGGTTGTGCCATACATGTCGTGGAGACCACGATACATTTGACCGTTGCCATCAAAATAGCGAACGTCTTGGCGAGGACCTGCAAAGTCGTAGAATCCGTTAAAGGCCTGAACCCCTTTAGGATCGTAGTAATAGACGTGACCATCACTGCCTTGGCGAAGGACATGGCGTAGCTGGAGACCATTGTCTAGGAAGAAGTATTTCTTGCCATCAATGACCTGTTCACCTGTGACCATGTTGCCGTTCTTATCAAAGTAATACCACTGGTTGGCACCGATTTGAATGAAGGTATTCTTAGCAAGGTAACCACTCGTTGAGAGGTATTGGACCTTATCTCCCACCCTACGGAAACCAGTTGCTGTGATTTCAGTCATTTGTTTAGGAAGGAAGGTTTGACCTGCCTTAAGGCTGAAGTATTGGTTGGTAGCGTTATCTTGTAGGACATAGCGAGCTCCAGTACCTTGGATATTGCTTCCATTGAAATACTTGGCTGACCATTGCGTGATTTTCTCATTGGTAGTCAATTTACGGCCGTTTGAAATCTGCACGCGCTCAAAGATAGCTGGGTATTTTGCCTTCAATTCATCAAGGAAGGCACCACCGTACTTGCCTTGGAAGTCATTTCCAAAGGTACGTGTTTTAGCTGCGTAGAGGCTATTGTAGATTTCCGCATTTGGACGTGGCGTTCCGTAGCTGTTAGTACGAGAAGCTGTTACCACTTCTTTTCCAGGAAGATTGTAAATTTGGTCTGGAACCCAGTCAGCAATGGCTGAGATACCTTCAGCATGAAGGGCACGAAGGGCATCCATGAGGTCTTTGAGCGAACCGTATTTGTTGTTCTTACTCATGGCAATATCGTAGCGGTCCTCGAAGGCGTACCCATTTTCAATGATAGAATCCAAGAAAGTGCCGTCTTGGCTAGACACGTACTGTGGCGCAAATTCAAAGGAAGTGATTCCCCACTCTTTGAAGCGTTTGGCATTTTGAGCAATAACACGGTTGGTGTACTGACTTGGTGTCTTAACGAAATCTTGGAAGTTTGAGAAACCTTCGTAAATGACCTGTGAGTCAAGAGCTGCTGATGATTCAAAGACCTGCTCACCCTTCTTAGTCGTCGAAGCCTTGGTGCGGGCATCTTGGTTTTCTGAGGCACCCACTGGCACCCAAACTGCCAAATAACCCGAAACTTCAACGGTTGAATGACCAGTAATATCGTCTGCCGTGAAGGTCAAGTTCCCTTGATTATCCGTATAGCGAACCAATCCAGCTGGCACATCAGAATCCTTGAGGTAGGTCGCAAGTCCTGTCGATTTACTGAGAAGCAATGGACGATAAGCCTGATTTTTGTGAGCAGCTCCCATATTGACCACCAAACGATCATTTGCTCCCAACTTCATATCTGGACGGTTAGCTGTAAGGACGAGCATTCCTTGGTTGCGTGTTTCAGCAGTACCAAGCTGGTTGGCTTCTTCTGCTCCTTTACCATAACGCACAGATGACATGATTTCATAGCCATTAAGCTTAGTGACCTTCATGTCTTGACCACCTGCTACATATTTAATGCGAGCACGAAGCAGGGCATCGATGGCATTATAGTACGGTGATTTTTGAGCCATATATTGGCCATCGTCGGTAAAGAGGTCCCCGTAGTAAACACGAGTGATACTATCCTTGTTGGTCAACATTGTGGCATAGGCAGCTGGGATATTGTACTGGGTGTACTTTTTATCAGCCTTGCGCATGTCCGCATTGTAGATTTCAAAAGCCTGTTTGAGCTCATCCATAGTGAAGGTGAAACCATCTGTTTTTGGATTAATCTGCTTGCTGATGATATTAGCCAAAACAGCTTGCACTTCACTATCATGGGCACGCACGAAAATATAATTGGCATCACGTGGCGTGTGTTTCTGCTCACTTGAACGGTTGTTAAGAGAGTTAGTAATCACTCGCTCCAAGCTGCCACGGTAATTGCTCTTACGCAAGAAAGTTGTCAAAAGCGTTTCACGTAGTGGATTGTCAATGGACAACTGAGCACCCTTGGTATCCTTGTTGTATTGATGGTCGTTGTAGGACCAAGCTTCAAGGATTGACAAGTGAGCAATGGCGTTGGCTTCATTGTCTGCGACACGGTATTTTTCCTTGAAGTAGTCAGAAGCAATCTGCAAGAGGTCTGCATCCACATTGTCCACCGCATCGATACGAACACCGTCAAAGTTGGCACTTGGATCATTGCCAAGGATAGAACCAATATTCATGATGTAGTGGAGCCAGTTTAGTTGTTCAGCCTGAACAGCTGGGTTAGAGTTGTCGATATCGTTAGCCAAGAGCAACTCGTAACCACCATTTGAACGGTCAATATGGTATTTGCGTGTCCCCGTTTGGTTAGTCGGTGTGCGGTTCATGAGGCGGAAATCTGAATTGGCATGACTTGTCGCACTATTATTTAGGAAGGTCAGTGCTCCTCCTTGCAGGTGATCTTTACCAACTAAGAGATTGTCTTCACTCTCTGAGTTCCAGCCAGGCTGTGTTTTGATGAAGTCTGACATCAACTGGCGAAGCCAAGTGGTATTGCCCTCGCGACCAATACGTTCCTCAATTCCTCGTTGCACCGTTTCGGCAGCAGCTGCCAAGTCATAGCTCATCATGTCAGTCGTATAGGCCTTATCACTAAAGCCTTGTTGACTCATATAGTTGAGGTAGTTGACTTGTGTCACCTTGTCTGGCCACCAAGTCATCAAAAGGGGACGATAATCTTTCTCAGTTGAAGCTGTCCAATTTTTCCCATCCTTCAAAATCTGTTTTGGACGGTACCAGCTATCAGCCGTCAAGAAATTGTCCAAGTGTTCGAAACTCTTGCTTGATGTGTCGTAGGCTTGGTTGTAAACCGCATTGATAGAGTTATTTGGAATGGCATCGGCACGATACAAAGGTTTACTTTGATCCACCATAGCCCCAGTCTCATCGAAATAATAAAGACGACCATCAAGTTCAATCGCTGTGTTCTTTTTCACAACGCCATTTTCAACATAATACTGCTTGCCATCAATCGTCTTCAAGTTGGAAGCTACTGGTTTATAGTCAAGACTTGGCTGACTTGGTTGGATTGGCTTGTTAGGTTGGGACGGTTGACTTGGTTGAACAGGTTTGTTTGGTTGATTTGGCTGCGTTACAATGGTCACATTTGGTCTTGTGCCATTTGGACTTGTCACCGTCACGTTTGGCTTAGGCGTGTTTGGCCCTGTGATAATGGTTACATTTGGTGTCGTACCGCTGGCCGTAATCGTGATGTTAGTGTTGCGGTTGGCATTGATACGAATAGTGCTGTCAGCAGCGCGTGTGGCGATTGCTGGTGCTGCATTGGTCAAGACTCTAGGTCTTGCTTGTTCGGTCACACTTGGAGTAGACTGAGCACTTGTTTGCCCAGCTACTTGAGTTGATGTCTGACCTTGTGACACCTGTTCAGTAGTCTGTGTCTCTTGGCCACTGGATTGAGTTTGCGAAGATACTGCCACTTCTTGACTGGCAACTGGACTAGTTTGTGCTTGAGCAGTTGCCTCCTGGCTGACTGCACTTGTCGCCGCCTGGAAGCTTGTTTCGTGACTTACGCTGGCTGTTGCTACTGCTGACACACTTGCTTGAGCACTAGCTTGCTCAGTAACAGTTGTTGTCGTCACTAGACTGGCAGTCCCATCCTCACTCAGTTGCTGCAAGCCATCACCATTTGGCGTGCTTGTCTCATCGGCCTCTACCTTACCTTGAGCTAGGAGGCTTCCGCCTGCCAAGGCAACCATTGAGAGAGTGGTCACCCCGATAGTTACCCAGTTTTTCTTAACCTTGTGTAGTTTAAAACGTACCTTATTTTCCATCTATATCAATCATCCTTTTTCTGTTGTTGTCTCTACTCTATGATATATTCAGACAAATTACAAATAGGAAAAAATCATCTTCTTTTCATAAATCTCTGCCACAAGCTCAGTTATATTAACTTTGATTAGCGAAAATGAGACCTTACACAACATGTAAGGTCTTAAATAGAAAGTTTTCGATTCTCAAACACCTTCAAACGCTTATCCTTAAAGACTTTTCAACATTAAAGCAAGCTTCAATTAAGCTTAAGAGATAGCAAAACTATGAGAGAAGTAGACCCTAAAAAGACAATTCTGAAAAGAAAATTTTAGATAGAAAGACTCTATTTTTTCATCTGACTAAGATCGTGGTCTGTCTATGAGGAACAAAAATTAAAAATATAAATGATTTACACAGGTGAATTCTTATTTGACTAACGAAACTAAATATAGAATCTTTTATGTCAGTTCTTTAACATTTTTGATAATTCTATTAGTTTCTATTGTTTATTCTTAAAAAAGGATTATAATGAAGCTAGGTGAACATGTAAGCGTTTTAATTTTGCTTTAAAGGACACTTGGGGGATTATCTAAAAGATTGACATTAGTTGCCTAATGCCTAAATAAGAATCATAGTAGGATGACCATTCCTGAGTCACTTTGAACCATCAAACTAGGGCTCATAAAAAGAATACAACATCATTTCAAACTAGAGCTCTAGAGGGGACGCCTCATACTAGTAAGCTCTAGTTTTTTGTGTCTTAGAAGCCCAAAATAAACGAGATCTTCCATGCTTAGAAAGGAGGAAAATTCCGAACGGATCTCGTTTTTCTAGAATCATTTCGTCAGAACTCATGTTTGCCTTGAACAGTCTCGTAATACCGAAATTGAGGAGACTTGGAGAAATAAGGATTGTCATAAAAAGATTAACTTACATCGTTAGGGACTCTACCCAATGCTCACTTTTCATAAACTCTCATGACAGCCCTTATTTTGCAGTATGTAAAAAGTTTAAAATGAAAGGAGAATTATCATGGAAAAGAAAGTACATTTTAAACTTCACAAAGTTAAAAAACATTGGGTAACTATTGCAGTGACAGGACTTGCTTTGGGTTTGAGTTTTGCAGGACTCAGCTATGCTTCAGCTGAAGAACAACCTACCCCCGTTAATGAAGCAACTGTTGAAGCCATCATCAAAGAAGGTGCTATTGACGTCGATGCTCCAGCGACTAGTGAAACCACAGCTAAACCTGCAGAAAACACAGCTACTACCGCTTCGAGCGAGGCTGCCACAGTGTCAGAAACACCAGTGGCAAGCTCTGAAGTGACAAGTACAGCTAGTTCGGAAGCAGCTAATTCTGAAACTACACATTCTGAGGTAAGTGCAACGACTAGTGAGAGTGTTACAGCTGAGAATGTGTCATCTGTTGGTGATATCCCAAACGAAAATACCACGAGAGGAACTGACCGTTCTGCCTTTACTGAAAAAAGGAATGGATTTGTTACCGAAAAAGAAGAACGCATTGAAACAGAAAACTATTTAGGTAGTCTTATTACCACAAGACATCCTTATTACGTAACTTATTACTACGATAACAACGGTAATAAGCTTATGGGATGGCAAGATATTAATGGAGAACGCTATTATTTCAAAAAAGAGCGAGAACATCCTGGTTTCGAAACCATTGATGGAAAACTCTATTACTTTACAGATAGTGCACGTATGCTCCATGATGAATTTGTTGAAGAAAATGGTCAAACTTACTATCTAGGTAGCGATGGCGTGCGAGTTTCTGGCTTACAAGATATCAAAGGACAAACCTATTACTTTAATCCTGATAGAAACGGTCAACTTAGCTATGGCTTGAACGTGGTCGGAGACAAGCTCTATCTGTTTGGAGATGCTGGCAAAGAAAATCCTGGGCAATTAATTAAAGACACTCATCTCAAGAATGGTGACTTCCAACTAAATATTGATGCTAGTGGCGTCGTAACATTAGCTAATAACCATCCAGCTTTTCTACAAGATAATGCTGGGCATTGGTATTATATGAATACAGATGGAAAGCTAGTTACTGGACCACAAACTATTGACGGCTTAACCTATTACTTTGACTCAGATGGTAGACAGGTCAAGGGTGAACGCCGTAAGGTCAATGGTAAATCCTATTTTTACGACCCAGATAACGGCGCCCTTGTGACGAACCGCCTCGTCACCTTCAAAGCTGGACGATTTATTCCTGAAGAAAACTATGCTAAAGAAATAAGATTTGACGAAGCTCCTTATGCAAATTATGATAACAATGAACATCCTGAACTCGAACGGTATTATTTAGGTGCCGATGGCCTACCAGTCACAGGATGGCAAACCATCAATGGTAATAAGTACTTTTTCCAAGATGATGGAAATATGGTCGTACACAGATTTTTCAACAACTATTACTTCTACAGTGATGGTACCATCGCTAGAAATATACGATTGAATATTCCAA
>OGWV01002488.1_pt1 | contig 11264 bp, 4 predicted proteins | sample 1576081 | NCBI WGS metagenome assembly OGWV01 (sample SAMEA3541541, study PRJEB24748) | human gut metagenome | biome: human gut; feature: human-associated habitat; material: faeces | place: China | collected 2012 | reverse complement strand
CTGGTCTGTTTTTCCAGTCGAAAGCGGTGCAATCGCATCCACTACCGTTAAATTCGCCAGTGTATCCGCTGCATCCTGCACTTCGGCGGTGGTGGTCAGCTTCCCGTTGACGGGGTAATCTGCAAAATCACCCTCTAACAGCAATTCTCCGCTGGAACTATAGCTGCCGACCCGATAGAGCTTCCACGTCAGATTGGGAAGAATGGTATCGCCGTCTTTACAGATAATCGTCAGCATTCCGTCTGTAGCAGCTTCTGTTTGCATGGGTGTCAGCCAAAAACAGAGAAAAAATAACAATGCCGCTGCACCATAACGCAAACGAGCAAACCATCTTCGCTGTATCATTCGCAGTTCCTCCCTACTTTTTCTTCTTTTTCGGCGGTTCTTCGGAAAACAGGGACAGCGGGTCTTGATGTGGAAAATGCCGCTTGTTTCGCTTTCCGCTCACGCCCCAGAAAATAAATAATCCCAACAGCAACGGAGCAGACAGACACGGCACGACCAACATCGGATCTAACTGCACTGCATCGGCGGCAACCGTAGCGTGAGATTGGTATTTCGTATCAATTCGCTTGGAACGAATCAATAACCGATGGGTATTGACTCCGTAAGGTGTACAAGTCATCAGCGTTACCATGTCCTGTTCCGGCTCAATATAGAGATTTTCAATCTCCTCCGGCAGGATGATTCGGATTTGTTCGACCTGATAGGTCAGAACCTGATCCAAAACCGTAATCGTGAACGTATCCCCCACGACCAGCTGGTCGATATCGGTGAACAGCTTCGCCGAGGGTAAGCCACGATGGGCGGAAATGACAGAATGGGTATTTGCTCCGCCGACCGGCAGGGACGACCCCTTTAAATGTCCGGCTGCAATATTCAGCACTTCTTCGCTCGTGCCGTGGTAAATCGGCAGCTCCACATGGATGACAGGAATGGTGATATAGCCCATGATTCCCGTTCCGGAGATATTCAAGAGCGAATCATACGCAGAAAGCTGGTCGCAGTTGGTGAACGGGGCGGGCAGGTTGTAAAGGTCTTTGTTGTAGTCCTTTGCCTGCTGGAGCAGCAGTTCCGCTTCGCCGTCGTCCAGTTCCTCGACCGCCTGACTATAGCTTGCAATGGCACGGGTTTGTACTTTGGAATTCCACCAGTCGCTGATGGTTGGATACAGCATTACGGAGAGCCCCACCAGTAAAATCAAAATCAAAAAAATGGTTGAAATAACACCTGTTTTTTTCTTTCTCATGAGGCACTCCCTAATGCCTGCCGACAGGCATACACCCGCCGGCAGACTGTGAAATTAGGATTTTTGAAAACCGGACGTTCCGGATCGTGGTTTATTCAGCGTCTTTCTTTGCCCGCTTCTTGGTGATGAGGATCACGCCAGCACCTGCAACCAGCACACCGCCGCCAACGTAGAACATCGTTGTACCGATACCACCAGTGGACGGGAGAGTAGAACCAGAATTGTTGATAATCTGTGTTGCAGCTAAGCCATCTTTCTTAGTTACAACAAATTTACCTGCTTCTGTATTTGTTGCAGTCAAAGAATTTCCGTCTGTATCCACAACTGTCAGACTCGTCAATGTCGGTGTATCTGATGTTTCGTCATGTTCTGCCTTTACAATGAACTCTAATTCATCTACTGTATTAAAGCCCTTTGGTGTTGTAGTTTCCACCAATTTGTATTGACCAGCGTCAACGCCCTTAAATTCAAACGTTGTAACGCCAGTGATTTCAGTGCCAACTGCTTCATAAACTGTGCCATTATACTTATACAGTGTGAATCATGCACCTTTCAAAGGCTTCAATGCATTATCGACCTTGTTAACAGCCAGCTGATAAGTAAAGTCTACAACCATATCTTCTGGTGTCTTACTGGTAGTATCTCCTTCACCAGTATGATAGGGGTTGTTGGAATATTCCAGATAACCACTGTTCCAGTTACCAGCTTCGCCCATGTTTGCTGCTGTCAGCAATTCAGCCTGATATTCAACAATAATCTTATCGCCTGCCTGCAATGTTACATCGCCAGTTGCGGTTTTCAAATTAGCGATATTGATTTCCAGATTACAGGTCTTATCACCATGTGTATCTGCAAAGCCATCATCAGCAGTGTTTGGGTTCGAAATGGTGTACTTATCAGAACTAATCTCTTTTGTAGTGTCACCATGCTTATAGTAAACCTTTACATTTTCCGGAGAACCATAAACGCCATCCTGCAAGTTATCGTGGAATACCATCTTATACTGCTTATAGGAAGCATAATCACCCGGCAATGTACCAGTCAGCTGGAATGGAACTTTATCGCCGAAATCGTGGTCAGCACTATCCTGCCATGCACCATTTGTAGAACCATCCTGAACGGTCGTTCCAGAGTCATTGCTATCCATAATCTTCTTTTCAAAAGTTGGAAGTGAAGATTTTACTGTAATTTCTGCACCAGCAGAAGCATCATAAACACCAAGCAAGTGTGCTGTCATTGTGCTTGTTCCAGCAGTAACACCTGTTTCTTCGATTACATAGTAACCATCTTCAGCAGCAGTAATGGTAGAACCAGCATCTCCAACAGCTTTCAACTTCTCCTTATTTGCAATTGCCAAATCTGCAAATGCCTTCGCCTTAGCTGAATTTACTGAATAACCCTTCAAAACATCAGCAACAGCAGCAGCAGTTGTGCAATCTGCAAAATCAGTACCAATTGTTGCATCATCCTTTAATGCAGTTAAAAATTCAGCTGCTCCAGTCGAATTTGCCCACTGGATACCCTGCAATTCAGCAGCACCGCCAAATCCATTTGCTACAGCTGTACCAGAAAAAATCATGTATGCCTGATAAGTATGTGTGCCGGTTCCCTCCTGTCCAGTAAAGGAAATTGTATTTTCAGTAGCTACTGCACTTGCAGAGAACGAACTACCCATCGGAATCGCTGCACAAGCTGCCATCACTACGGCTGCGGCGAACGCTGCGGCTCTTCTTGCTCTTTTTGTGTTTTTCATAATAAACGCTCCTTCTTTTCTGTGCCGGTTCTGTGTCAGCTTCCGGTCACATTTTAATTTTTTGTTACGACGGTATGTTTTCCGTTCCGTACATGGTTCTCTGTTTATTCAGAACTCCTTGATGTTATTGTAACACAAGTCCATGCGTTTGTCAAGGAGTTCTGAAACTTTTTCCAAAAATGTCAACAAAAGAACTCTAATTTTGTTTATTTTGCACAATTTCCATGGCGTTTCCGCCGAAATTGATAACAAACTACCAGTCCGCTGCCACCCATCAGCAGCAAGCCGATGAGATAATAGCGGGTCACGCCCGTTCCGCCGGTGCTGGGGAGGGTGTAGGAGGTATCCTGCTTGGTGTTCAGGACGATGATGTTTGTGCCGTCCGCCTGTGCATCTGCCTTGATGGCGTTGCTCTGCGAGCCGTCAGCATCCTGGAACAGATAGCTTGGCGTATAGCCCGTGACAGGTTCTTCCACCGCCCAATAGTAGTAGGTGTTGCCGTTGCTGTCGGTAACCGGAAGATTCGTCACGCTGCCCTGCCAGTGGTCAGTTGCATCGATTTCGAGCAGCAGACCGCTTGCCCAGTCGCTATCGGAAACTTCGCTTGCGTCAATGGTGTTTTCGAGAGCCTGTGTCTGAACGCCAGCGGTTTCGTTGGTGGCAGAGAGCAACTGTTCCGATTCGATGACAGCCGCTGCTGCAACGGCTCTGCGTGGGGCTGAGAGGGATTGGGGGGTATATGTTTCTTCAAAGTTTGTAATGGTGTGTGTTTCTCCTGCTTCGTTTATGATGCTAATTTTTGTAATTGTACAGTTTACAGTATCTTTAGCTTGAAAAATAATTTTTTCATTTTTAGATGCTGAATTTTTTTCCCAAATAGCAGTATTACCATTAACAATACCAAATTGATAATTCACTTTAGAAAAATAATTGTTATGATCATTAAAAATATAGAGATTTTTCATATTTCCATTGCTTCCATCAAATTCAATCCAACTATTTGGTTGTGTATCTATTGCATTAGAAGCATTAAAATAAACATTAATTCCAGCATTATTAGTAGCAGAATAATCCGCAAAAGAAACTTCTAACTTTTTAATGTTATCTTGATATTTCTCTGGAATATTGAATGTATAGACTTCATTACTTGTCAACACTTTTCCAGTGATATCTACATCTGTAACAGTTAGATTGATTGTTCCATCTGTATAACCATTCTTCTTCGCAGTAATCGTTACTTCACCTACACTAACACCGGTTACAAGTCCAGTTGTCGCATCTACAGTAGCAATCTGTGCATTCGAGGACGAATAGGTCACACCTGTTACATTTGATTTTATCTGCAAAGTCTTTTCTGTTTTTACAAATTTAGAGGAAGCTGTCAGTGTAATTGGAGGGTCAGCATCTGTGATTTCAACAAAGTATTTCTTTGTAATACTTGTTCCAGAAGCATCATTATATGTTATGTTAAATCCATTATCATAAGCACTTGGATTTTTATATTGACCTACTCCCACTGTAAATGTTTTCTCATCAACTTTATTTACAGATATAAACCAACCATCTGTAGTTTCAACATTGGTAAATGGTATACTTGTTTTAAATGTTACAACAGTACCATTTTTCACTTTAAACCTATCATCATAAGATAAGCCTTTATTTGTAACATCCACACCATCTTTATAGAGCTTAAATTCAACACTCTTTTCTACAGTAACCAAAACCGTCTTTTCCTGTCCGTCCGAATCCTTTACAGTGAAAGAAGTCGAACCCGCTGCAACACCTGTTACAGTAATGTTTTTTCCACTTACAGAAGCCGTTGCAATGCTGGCATCTGGATTTTGTGAAAGTGTCACAGTTCGGTTTGCCTGAATCGTAGCCGTATCGCCAACAGAAACAGTCACATTGTCTTTATCCAAACTCAGCGGTGGTTCTGTAACGGTAATGGTAACAGGTTTTGATGTTTTGCCGTTTCGCTCTGCAACAATGGTTGCTGTTCCGGCTTTCGAACCAGTAACTGTATTACCGCTAATCGAAACAACATCAGTACCTTTTGTAATCGAATAAGTAACACCGCTACAATCGCTTCCATCACTCATACTTGGTGTCAGAATTGCAGTTTCTCCAACTTGAATGCTTTTCGGCTCAATATCCAGATTCAAAGTTGGTTCTACCGATACGATAACAGAAATCCGCTTTTCCATCGTTCCATCGGTAACTGTAATGGTGGTTTCGCCTGCTCCTTCACCAGTAATGGTCAAGGTTTTTCCGTCCTCAGAAATAGTTGCATTTGCAATTGTGTCATTTGCGATTTCCTTTACAGTAATCTTTTTGTTTGCAGTAACCGTTGCCGTTCCATTGACACCAACAGAAACCGTTTCCGGTGTAACCTGCAAGGTCAGATTTGCAGTTGGAACTTTTGTTTGATCGGTTGAACGATAAATCCGAACTCGAACTGCATCCTTCAAGTGCTGATTCGTTGCACCATCCGACCACTGCTTTTCAATCTGCAATGTAATCGCACGGGTATTGGTTACATGCAAGGTTGCAGTTTCGCCAGCTGCTGCAGTCACGCCGTTTTCTTCTCCAGCTCCATTAAGACCATAAGAAACGGTATAGCCGCTGACCGCTGCTTCCTGTACCTTGTAATAGTAAGCATTTCCAAAAGCATCGCTTGCCGGAAGTCCTGTATAGGCAAACGTCCACTTGTTGCCGTTCTTTGTCGGTGTTGGCGTTGAAATTCTGAGTTCTTCCCAGAACCATTCACTTGTGTTTGCAGCATCAGAATTATCCTGTTTCTTGCGATTGCTTCGCAGCAAAGTCAGCGAAATGCTGTCTGGTCGATTAGATGCATCATCTTTCGCCCAAGTCTTTTCTACTGTAAGATCGATGTCAGTCGGCTGCTTCTGGTTCTTCACCAAAATTGGTGTGGTTCTGTTTGCCTGCTGTGCGTTGTTTTCATAGGTGACATCCCAGCCATCTGGAACATTCACTTCTTCTACACAATAGGTATCATTGCCAGCCGGAACATCAATCGCAGCACGCCAGTTGTTGCTGTTGTTCAGCGTAATGGTCAAATCTTGACCATTTTCCTGAACCGGTTCTTTGTTGGTGTAGTAGTCTTGAATTGCGTTGGAATAAGCGGTTGCAATTTTCGTGTAACCGGTTTCATTTGGATGACAACCATCCGCACGAATATCATCATCTGTTACAACGCTGCATACATCCACAAAGTAAACACCTGCTGTTTCTTCTGCATATGCTTTGATTTTTGCATTATACTCATCAATGAGGCCATTTGGCTTTGCACCGTCATTAACTGCATAACCTGAGAGCCAATTCCACCAGTTTCCGCCTGTTGTTAATGTTTCATTTTTGTAGAAGTCAAAATGCGGAATGCTACCTACAAAAATCGTTGCATCTGGTGCTTGCGTTTTAATTTCGCTAATCAATCCTTGCAAACGGTTAAAGACTCCATCAGGGTCGCCCTTTACAGAACTGCCGCCTTGATGAATATCGTTCGTACCGCCTAGTAAACATACAATCTTAGTATCAGCTGGAATATCGCTTGTTACTCGGCTGCGGAATCCATTCCCAGCTTCACCGATTTGCTCTCCACTATTGCCCTTATTTGCAACTGCATCATTTTTTAATTTGAAACCAGCTGCTGTAAGCATGGTTGTCAGTTTACTTGGATAACACTTTTCATTTTTAGAACAGTTTAAGCCACCAGTCTCCCATGAATTATTATATCCATCTGTAATGGAGTCCCCAAAGGCAACAATGCCAATTGGATCTGTTGGAACTGTTCCAGTCTTTTTATAAACCTTCAGCGTGATTTCCTGCAAATTTGCCATATTATTTACGATCAGATTTCCATCTTCATCATACAGATTGGTAATCAGATTTCCATCTTCATCATACCACTGCTTCTGTACTGTAATCGCACTTCTGCTGTTGGTGATGGTGTAGTTGGTCTTGTAGGCTGTGCTGTTGCTGGATTTCGTGTAAGTTGCTGTATACTTATCCTTGTTTGCAACGGTACTATTCTGCAAATCTTCCAGCACATAGTAATAATATGGCTGCTTGGTTGCATTCTCCAACGGCAGACCCGTCCAAGTATACGTCCATTCATTATCCTTGTTCAGCTGAACGGTGTATGTTGCTGTTTCAGTATCTGTCATTTTGGTTGCATTTGCTGTAATCCAATTTGCATCCAATGTCATTCCAGATGGAAGAGCTGTTGTCGACTGATACAGAGAAACCTGTACAGACTCTGATGCATGCAATGTTTCGCCATCGCTCCAAGCTTTCTGAACTGTTACAGAAGCATCCGTTGGCTGTGTGCTTTTGTTGGTAACAATAATTTCACCAGTATTCTGGTTTAAGTTAAATACGCAGCTGATAACCATGTTGCTGGTATCCACGCCTGTTTCTGTTACCTCAAACCGCTTGTAAACACTCAAATCTTTATTGCCAATCAAGCTTGTAATATCTAGCTGCCAGCTGTTCGTATCGCCCAGTGTAACTGGATTTGTAAACAATGCTTCTTTGGTTTCATTACCAGCAGAATCTACTTTAACACCGTAAACTGTAACATTGACAGAACTCGACAGCGGATTCATATCCTCATTGTTGATGTCTTTCCACATCTTTTTCAGCATCAGACGCTGTGTGTTCTGAATCTGAACGGTTGCATCTCCATTGGCTGCATTGTTCTGATAAATCGGCAAATATCCGCCGAGGTCAGAACCAGATTTATAGCTGCCACCTTCCTGCAAGGTATACGTGTTACTGCCATAAGTATAAGCAGTTTCCTTTACATAGTAGTAAATCGGCTTGCCAGCTTTTCCGTTCGGCAAATCTGTCCAAACTTTTGCATTTTCTGGCTTTGTCAAAGTCTTTGTTGCGGTAAAGCTGCTGTCCAGAATGCCTAAATCTTCAGCTTTTGCCAATGTTGCACTGGCTGGAATGCCGCTGGTACTCTTTTCATATGACCAGTACAGTTCTACTGTAATTGAAGCATTTTCTGGAATTGTATTGGTACTATTCACCCACTGCTTATTGACGCCAATGTCAATCAATTCACTATTCGGAATATTGAGGTCATCACCCGATTTAATCTGTTGAATCTCGCTTTGGCTCACATCATGTGGAATATGGTTTCCGCTGACATTGCTGTTAAAGGAGAAGTAATGATTCGGGTTATAATGATTCAGGAATGTAGCATAATCCTTATTGTTGTACGTTGTCAGATTGCTGTTCAGATAGCCAGTCACCAATGCTCTGAAATCTGTAGATGACAGATTCAAGTTCGAGCCTTCATAACCTGCCGGAACAGAGATTTCCACCAGCTTATAGAGCACATTTTGTTCCAAGCTGATTTTCGGCTGTGTTCCTTCCACTTTGATGACATATGCATCTGTTGCATTTGTTGCAGGGACATTTTTACCATTGAAAGACTGCTTGCCCCAAGTAATCGCTCCATCTGCATTCACATTCGATGCATAATACCAGTTTCCAGATTCATACTTTGCCAGCAAGAAGCTTGCATGCAAAGATTTGATGGTATAGTCACCAGTATTGACCTTATAAATCTTTGGAATCGGGTTGGTAGAAATCGTACCGCCAGACTGGAATACGGTATATTCCTGATTGTTATGAGAAGATTCTCCGGAGGCACTGTCTGCTTTCAGCTTTGCCGTGTTGGAGAAGGTAATCTTATCGCCTGCTGGCGGAACAAGACCACTTTCCATTGGCACATAGCGGCCATTTTTTCTGACTTTGCAGCCATGAATGACAGATGGTGTATTCTTGTTGGCGATGATTTTATAGGAATAAGTCACCTGCAAATGGGTTGCATCCGGAACCGTCAGTTTCAGAAGAGCTGCACCCTTTTCGTCATCACTCTGCACACCATTTTCGCTGCAATCGAACTGCAGGGTATACTCACTGGCAGAGAGCTGCTGTTTGTCGCCGTTTGCATCAATCTTGTAAATATTGATGTTTCGCATCAGGACATCGACCAGATTCGTACCAGTTGTAATTTCATTGTTCCGATCACTATCACAATAGCTAACGGTTTTGAAGAGGTCTTCGATGTCGATGGTGTCGCCGCTGGAAAGGGTTTTGCCCTGTGGGTTAATATCCAAGGTATAAGAGATATAACCCGGAAGAGCGGCTGCCTGATAGGTTTTTGTGATGAGGTCGGTTGGGGTTTGGTTTTTGATGATGAGAGAAGCGGAAGCATTCGATTTTTCATCTGTAATTACATTATCTTTCATTAAGTATCTATTTGCATTATTTGTAATCACATAATTCCCTTGCTTAACTTCTCTATCTAAATCTGTGCACTTAATTTTTGTACTATAACTGATAAATGGGAATTTTGCTCCATTATTTGTAACTGGTCTATTAAATATTACAACAGCATGACCTTTAAATTGTTCATTGCAAGACTGATCATAACTATAGCTTTTTCCATTATAAGATAAACTTACTGCCATCATAATTATCAGTATAATAATAAAAATTATTTTGATATGCATTATCCCATAGTTCTGCCTCTGTATATTTTTTCTGCATATCCATCGCAAAATTTTCTCTCCAAGTAAAAAGAGGAACTGGATAATAAGAACCTAATTTACTATGAATTTCTTTTAAACAATCTGAAACATTTGAAATACCATTTAATGTTATATTTACCGATTGAGTACCTTCGCACAATGTGAATCCATCAGGAAGAACATCAATAACTGGTGTTAATCTTGTATCTGTTGATCCAGTACATGTATCTGATACATCAGACTTAAACCGAACCAGCCAGTTAAAAACATAATATTTCTCACCATTTTCTTCTATTGTCGTCCATTTTTTTAAGTCTTCTGCATCAATAGATTGAATTTCCTTTCCTTCTTTATCAATTACACTTTTTTCCATACCAACATCTTCTTTAAAATTGTTGGTAAGCGTCAATGTTCCATTGCTACCAAAACTATTTTCTGTAGAAGTAAAAGTATACTTACCTGTAATACCATTTGCAACAATAACAAATGAATTTTCATTAGCACTGATAGAAGCAGATGTGCTGCTTCCATTTGGAACATAGCTTGTTTCAATCAAACGATAAGAATACGTTGTTTCTGTATAAGAACCATCCGCATTTACTTTGATTTCTTTTGCAGGAAGGTCTGTGAACTTCTGATTTGATTTCCAAGTAATTCCATTCCACTCTGTTGATACCGTAGAATTAGACGTGTTTAATGTAATCGTTTTTCCCTCTACATTTTTCCACTCGCCATTTTCTCCAGCTTTTCTTTGCAGCTGTAATGTAATGCTTGTTGGACGAACGGTTTCATTATCTCCTGTCCACTTCTTTTCTGGTGTCAGTTCAATGGATTTCAGCGACTCATAAGTATTGGTAATCGCAACAGTTCCATCTTTTGTCAGTTCCTGATTCTGATAAGTTGCTTTATAAAGTCCATTTGCATTTGCAAGAGCAAACTTATCATTTTGAAGTGCAATGGTTGTTCCATCCGCTTTGACATAGCCAACTTCTACAACCCGATAGGTATAGCTGATTCTGCCAGTACTGTCTGCGTTTTGATTTGGCAGATTGCTCCAGCTTGCGTGCCAGCTGTTAGAATCATTTAAGGTTTGTTGTGATTTTGTGGTATCGTTTTCCGGATATGCTGTCCAGTCATTCAAATTGCTGGCTTTTCTCTGCAATTCTACGACAACGCCGGAAACACCATCCGGCTTTGACGGATTCCAACTCTTTGTAACACCAATCTGAAGATTCTTTGTTTCATAGACGGTGTTGGTGACAGAAATTGTTGTGTCCGCAGTCGGCTGAACAGAATTGCCGAGCAGAGTTGCCTTATAATACGTTCCGTCTACTGCAAAAGACATTTCCTTATTATTGTAATCTGTGCCACTATCCGAAACAGAGAAGAGATTTTTTGTTGTCCCATCTTTCAGCTTAACCGCTGTTTCGATCAGGAGATAATTCTTTTCGCTGGACAGCCCGTTCCAGGCAGGCAGCTTCTTGCCCCAGTCGTTGCTTGCATTCAGAGTTGCTGTCAGCTGATTTCCATTGCTGTCCTTTACCGGATAGAATTTTCCATCGCTTTCTTTGCTGACCAGAACAACGGTGATTTCTGTAATATCGCCAGTATAATTGGTGATGTCTTGATTGTTGCCGTCTTTCCAATATTTCACCGGTTGCAGAGAAATATTCGGATGATACTCGTTGATAACCTG
>OGWV01002486.1_pt1 | contig 11266 bp, 10 predicted proteins | sample 1576081 | NCBI WGS metagenome assembly OGWV01 (sample SAMEA3541541, study PRJEB24748) | human gut metagenome | biome: human gut; feature: human-associated habitat; material: faeces | place: China | collected 2012 | reverse complement strand
CTCCGCCTGCGAAAAGCTGAACGACAGGAGCCAGCTCGCGCCGGCCAAAAGGCAAAGGACACTGCCGACGAATCCATCCGCAAGTACAACAAGTGGATGAAAGGTTCCGGCATGACAAAAGAAATGGAAAAAGAGCGTGCAAACCTGCGCAAAGCGCTCAACGAAACTGAGAGCGAACTGACGATAGAGGGAACCAAAAACACACCAAAGAAAGCACCGGACAAATTGCAGATTGGTGACATTGTTATGGTTCATTCGATGGGTATTAAAGGAACCGTGAGCACGCTTCCAAACAGCAAAGGAAAATGTTTTGTCCAAATGGGCATTTTGCGCTCGGAAGTTTCCGTAAGCGACCTAGAACTTTTGGAGCAGGAAACCAAAGCTGCCAAAAAAGAAGCATCCATTACCCATGCAAGAAACATGAAAATGGCAAAGGCAATGACTATTTCACCGGAAATCAATTTAATCGGAAAAACGGTGGACGAAGCCCTTTTTCTGCTTGACAAATATTTAGATGACGCCTACCTTGCCAAACTCCATCAGGTAACCATCATCCACGGAGTCGGCACCGGTGCCCTGCGAAACGCTGTCCAAAACCACTGCAAAAAAAGCAAGTACGTCAAAAGTTACCGCATGGGAGAATACGGGGAAGGCGGATATGGCGTAACTGTAGTTGAATTTAAGTGATAAAAGACACATAAATCCAAACAGAGAAAAGAGGAATCATTTATGGAAAAAAGAAAAATTCTAATCGTCGATGACGATGCCAATATTGCAGAGTTAATCGCATTGTATTTAACAAAAGAATGTTTTCAATGTGAAATTGCAGAAGATGGCGAAACCGCCTTGGAAAAGCATCAAAGTTTTCAGCCGGACTTAATTTTACTCGACATCATGCTGCCCGGTATTGACGGCTATGACGTACTGCGGGAGATTCGCAAGCAGTATACGACACCGGTTATTATGCTGTCTGCTAAGGGAGAAACTTTCGACAAAGTGTTAGGACTTGAACTTGGTGCAGATGACTACATCATCAAACCATTTGAGCCAAAAGAAGTTGTGGCACGCGTGAAAGCCGTTTTACGCCGGTTCGACAACCAGCAGGCAAGAGTGGCTTCCGCTGCCAAAGACGAGCCGAAAGATGTCGTAACTTACGATGGTCTTGTTATCAGCCTTGCAAACTATTCTGTAACCGACCATGAAAAACCAATTGAAATGCCGCCAAAAGAGCTGGAGCTGTTGTACTTCCTTGCTTCTCATCCGAATCAGGTATTTACAAGAGAGCAGCTTTTAGACCAAATCTGGGGGTATGAATATATTGGTGAAACCCGAACCGTGGATGTTCATATCAAACGAATCCGCGAGAAATTAACCGAGACCCCGGCATGGTCTCTTACGACTGTATGGGGCATTGGCTACAAATTTGAAGTAAACGCATAGGAGACTTCGTATGAAAAAATACTTAAAGACGACCCTCGGTCGAAAGTTATTAGCATTTTATCTCGTCCTGTTTGCCATCACTTTTTACCTGATAACAACCGTTGGACGCGACTATATTTCGGAGCGTGTTGAGTCCGAAAGCATTAGTAATCTCCGCAGTGTCGGAATCACGCTGCTTGGCTCGCACATCAATGAACAGCGCTATACAAAAACGACCATTTTATCGTTACGGGACCAGTTGAAAATGGCGTCCGAAGCCGCTGAAGCAGAAATCTTAATTGTGTGCAGCGATGGCGATGTAATTCTCAACACAGACACTGAAAAAACGTATAATATCTATCAGGGAAGTTCCTCTTTCCTTCATGAAGACGTGATTAAAGACACGACACTCAGCGGTCTCTTGTCCGAGAATTCAACCTGTGTCATTCTGCCAATGGAACAGAGTGCCTACTTAAACGGCTACCTTGTTCTCGCACAGCCGAACCAGTTTATCAACAATCGTGCCATATATTACACCAATATATTAACAACCTTTTTCTATCTGATTATGGCAATTGTCGGTTTTGTGTTCCTGCTCATTTACGTTTTCAATGTACGCCCTTTGCACAAACTGCGTAAAGGTGCCAGCCAATTCTCGATTAACCACGAAAATCCGCCGATTCTCATTAAATCTCAAGACGAATACGGCGAATTGGCAAAAACACTGAATGTTATCGGAGCAGAACTCAGTAAATTTGATGAGTACCAGCGAAAATTTATTTCTAACATTTCGCACGATTTCCGCTCCCCTTTAACAAGTATTCAGGGTTATGTTCAGGCGATGAAAGATGGCGTGATTCCGGCGGATAATCAGGAAAAATATTTAGATATTATTTTGTATGAAACCGAGCGGCTGACGAAATTAACATCAAATTTAATTGATATGAACAACTACGACCGCGACAATATTATGCTGGAGCAGGAATCATTCGACATTCACAAAGCAGTCAAAATGACCTGCGAAAGTCTGGAAGGAACAGCTTCCAATAAGCAAATCACCTTCACTTACGATTTCTGTGAGCCGGAAGAACTTCTTGTTTACGCCGATAAGCAAAAGATTTTACAGGTTCTTAGAAATCTCTGTGATAACGCAATTAAGTTCAGCCACGAAGAATCGGAAATCTGCCTGCATACCTTTACTAAAGGGGAAAAAGTTTTTATTTCGATAAAGGATTCCGGCATCGGGATTCCGCGTGAGGACCTAAATCTGATTTGGGACCGTTTTTACAAAACCGATTTATCCCGTGGCAAAGACAAATTAGGCTCCGGACTGGGGCTTGCCATCTGCCGGGAAATCATAAACGCCCACAAGCAGACAATTGATGTTGTCAGCACTGTAGGCGTTGGTTCTGAATTTGTATTTACTTTACCAAAAGCATAAAGAAAGGGGATTATTCCTCGGATGTGATTTTCAATAGACCTTGCAGCGTTACGGAAAACGATGTGCTCATTTTGACCACTTGGTTTTCCGTAACAGGTCGATGAATTTCCGTTCCCGCGTTCGGGAGGAGATTGAGTTTCATTTAGCAGATGCGTTACGCTTAACCAAGTGCTCATTTTGAGCACTTGCAGCATCCGTAACACGTTTTCGATAGTCTTTTTGCCGGCAGGCATTGCTGCAATAACGGGCACCTGCACGTTTAGGCGTGAATTTTTCGCCGCAGCACTGGCAAACTAGATCCTGACGGTGCATTTGACGATATTCCCGCTGCCGCCGACTGTTGGCCCGATTGCCGCACCAGTAGCTATGACAGTATTTTTTGGAACCGGACGTGGTGTAGAATACTCGACCACAGCCGCCGCAGATGATTTTGCGGATAGCGTATCCTCCGGCAGTAAAACCTGTTTTCTCATACGATTCTTTCAAATAATCCTGATTGTTTTGCTCCCATCCTTCATTTGTCATATACATGGAGATTCCCCTCTCTTTTCACTAGCGTTACGGGAAATCAATGTGGTCAATTTGACCACATTATTTTCTGGTAACTGAGGAATTAACGTTTAGCCGTTCTCCCTGCATTGATTTCCTACCCCCTTCCGGCGGCGTTTTCCGGCTCTCCTTTTCAGGGTCTTCGCCGTGTATCCCATGCAGACGGTCATGCGGTTTTCAAGGTGCGGTGCTGGATTTGGCAATAAAAAATCGCCACACAACAACCTGAACCTGACCATCCCTTCCGGGATGGCCTTGGTTCGGGTTCGTTATGTAGCGATAAGAAAGTCAAAAACTTGCTACGGCTCCTTTGGGAACCGAGCTGGAACTCTAAGTAAATATGTTATATTAAATTGTTGGAATAGATTACCACAAAAATCGAGCCGTGTCAACAAAAAGTTTTGAGAATACGTTACTTTCGGCAGATTGCGAGAAAATGTTCTGAAAACTTTGGCGAAAAGAGAGAGCCTGATGGCTCGTTTTACTTATTTGTTTTTTACCAGCAGTGCCTGATACGGCTCCAGCTCCACATCCGCCAACCAGACGGAAGTGCCCTCCGGGGTGTGATATTCGCCGCCCAGAGCGTCCAGACTTGCCCCTGCCGGGTACTCGGTAAAGTTGAACAGTCCCACCAGCGTTTCCTCGCCGCGCTTGCGCACCAGCGCCAGCACACCGGGGTTGTGGCTGTCCCATGTGGTCACCCACGCATCCGGGGCAAAGCAGGGGTCTGCCCGCATTTGGCGCAGCTGCTCCATGCCCTGCCACAGCTGGTTTTGCAGCGTGCCCTTTTGGGTGCGCTGTTTTGCGTCCTCCCAGTTGAATTTGCTGCGGTGCAGGTTGCGGCTGTCCTCCACACGGTCGGGGTCGTTTTTGTAGTCCCAGCCGTTGCGCTGGGCGATCTCGTCACCGCAGTTCAGCATGGGGAAGCCCTGCAAAAACGCCATAGCAGTGTGCAGCAGCAGGTCACGCTTCACGGCGTAGTCCAGTGCGGTCTTGTCGTTCTTTTCCAGTGCCTGCTCCACGCCGCACAGGCTGGCGGTGGTGCCGCAGCTCCGGGCATCGCCGGTGGCAGGGTCGTAATTGTACAGCTCGCCCTTTGCCCAGCTGCCGGGGAAATTGCCCTCATAGAAGTGGTACAGGTATTCCTTGTGCTTCTGCGGGTCGATGCCCAGCCGGTTTTCCGCCGCTTCGTCCAGACCCCAGCCAATATCATCATGGCAGCGCAGATAGTTCACGAACCAGCAGTTGTCCGGCAGGGCATGCAGAGCATCCAACTGCGCTTTCAGCAGCCGGGTGTCCCGGCTGGCAAGGGCACCCCACAGGTTGACCATGGTGGACACGTTGTAGAGCATGTGGCATTCTGGCTTTTCAGGTGTGCCGAAGTATGCCGCCAGTTCTTTCGGAGCCATGACCACTTCGCCCTTAAGGATGACCGCCGGACAGACTACTTCCAGAACCATGCGCAGCATCCGCACGATGGTCAAAAAATACTACGATCCGGAGATATTCTGTGCCGCCGGAAAGCGTATCCGTGCTATGGCTCGTGCTGCCGACAAACTCAGTGTGGAGGAACGCATTGAGCGCATAACGGATATTTTTAGCACATTCCGTAATCCGGACAAGGAAACGGTGCTTACTCCTTGGCGTGTGGTAAACATGCACCTTGGCGACTGCTTGGGTGGATACAACTTCTTTGAAAAGGGGTATGAAACTACACTGCACGAACCTCGTTTCATCGACAAGGGCGAAGTGACCGCCAATGTATTTGCCGAAGATTCTCGTATTCTTGAAATCAACTCAAAGTCGGGGTTATATCCTCTCTATATGGCATACAGCATCTACCGCACACGTGTCAAAAACTCGCTGTTTTCGGTGTCAAGCATTGAAGACGAACAGCGGATATGGGACAAGATAGTCGCAGAAAACATCTTTGTCATCTGCAAAACTCCGATGGCAAAGAGTATCACCAAGCGAACCCTCATCGGTTTTCGTAAAGCAAAGGCAAACACCAGATACTTTGAGGACTTAATCAATCAAATCAAAAACAAGCCTGAACACTTTATCAAGCAGATTGATAAATTCGTTTCAGAAAGAACAGGGATAAAGAATATGAAATTCAATGCAATAGTAGGGAATCCTCCGTATCAAGAGGTTGTTGCCCAAAAGGAAACAACCAACGGACAAAAACGTAGTTCAAGTATATTCCAACATTTTCAAACAATAAGCGACCGATTGGGTAGATATACTTCACTAATCTATCCTGGTGCAAGATGGATTCATCGCTCAGGGAAAGGGCTTGAACAATTTGGCCTTTCGCAAATCAACGATCCTCATTTGTACTTTTTGAAATTCTTTCCAGATTCAACGGATGTGTTCAAAGAAGTAGGTATTGCAGATGGCTTGTCTATTGTTATGAAAGATATATATAAAGAAAGTAGTGGCTTTAAATATATCTATTCTAAAAATGGGAAAGAAATAGCAGTTGATGCTGATAATCCTAAAGAAGATTTATTTCCATTAAATCCTCTTGATAATGAAATCGTTTCTTGTTTAGATGCCATTATTAGTAAATACAAAAGTTTACACGAGTCAGTCTTGTCTCAGAAACTATTTTCTATAGAAAGCGACTTCGTAGAACGACACCCCACACTTGTAAGAGAGTACAGTGAAGGAGACTATTTCAATTATGAATCAGAAATAAAGTTATTTACCAATGATAAAGCAGGTAAAAGCGGTAGAGCTAAATGGTATATCGCAAACAAAGGTGTTATTACAACGGGACTTGAATATTTGAACAGATGGAAAGTGATAGTTTCAAGTGCCAATGCCGGGGGACAAAAGCGTAGCAATCAAATCGCCATCGTAGATAACCATAGTGCATTTGGGCGATCTCGCGTGGCATTGAAAACTTTCGCCACAGAACAAGAAGCCAAGAACTTCTTCAAATATGCTACAAGTGAAATTATTCGCTTCGCCTTTTTGCTTACAGACGAATCCTTGACCTCTTTGGCAAAGAAAGTGCCAGATTTATTGGACTATTCCGATGCCAATGGCATTATTGATTATTGTGGCGATGTGAATGCCCAACTTTATAAGGAGTTCGGTATTGATAATCGGAATCAACAATATATAAAAGAAGTACTTGCCTCAAAACCACTTTAATTGGGGAGTATTGCGTCTTGACTCATTCTATACCCCCCTTAGTTAAATGGGCGGAAACTTATAAACTTGTTTCCGCCCAAGGTTTTTGATGTACTAATCTATAAAAGTCAATTCACCTTGCAGGTTGATATTACGAATATCTATGTCCACCCCAGCCAAGGCTCTCCTAATATTTTCATCTGCTATAGACTTGGGGACTGCCAATGCCAGAAATTGCCTAGCCCTCGAACAAGCTACATATATCATTCGCTGACTTTCAGTCATGACTTTAACTGCACTGCGTGGAAAATCATTCAGCGAAACACTTTGTCCCCTGCTATCAGACGACAGGAACAGAAGTACTGCATCCAAAGTTGCTCCCTTTGCAGCATGTATCGTATCTATACTTTTATGGTATTCACTGCCCTTATTATTTGATTGGTGATATTGCTCTACAGGCGCATCTGCCATCTCCTTCATCTTATATCCCGTTTGCCTTTGATATGGAACAAAAACAGGTCTCTCTTCAAGTTCCCAATAATCCTTTAATAATGTACAGGTCTGTTCTGACCAGTCTTTGAAACTCAATGAAAATGCAGGTATTTGTTTTAGAAAACTAAATATCCTTGTATTCCAGTCCACATTACGTTCAATTTCTTGCACGAACTTACGCCTTGCTTCAGGGTTATTACCAGCCAAAAGTTCAGCTAATACAAGTCTTATTTTCCTAAAAGCATAGTCCATATCTCCCGAATCGAATGCGAAGGCGGCATCTATTATCAAATAAGGCAGATGTTGTTCTGCTTTCCAGTACTTGAAATCGACATCCTTAACACCGGCTAATTTCTTACACTTATTTACTCCACGTGCTAATATAATTCTACTTGGCAAATCATTATTTTCACAAACTTGGTGGAAATTCCGAATAATATCCCTAACATTCCCGTCATCATACTTATATACTACGATGGGAATTTCTTTATCCTCCACACCATGTGAAGTAATAGCCGGCACATCGCTTGATTTCAGTTTACTATACAAATCTATTATACGTTGGTTAGAACGTCTGCATTCAGATAGTGGCAAAACGTTCCATCCACCTTCTTTCATCATGCTTTGTAGCAACTCTGGTCTCGCATTGTTAAATCCATAGATAGACTGACAAATATCTCCCACAAATTCAAGATTTTGCAAACCGGCTCTCTTTAACAGCTTGAAAAACTCAAAATGCAGTTCAGAATTATCCTGTGCCTCATCAACGATGACATAAGGGAAACGCATTACAAGTGCTTTGGCTATACCTTGATGATGCTCCAATATATCACATGCCATCCATAGTGCATCGCTGCTTGAAATAAAACCTTTTTCTAAACGATATGTAAAAGCTGCATTGCAATAGGCAATTTCATTTGCATCAATCACTGGTTTGTGCTTCCATTTAAAGGCCGTCTTGTCTCTTGATACTAATGATGGATTCTTACGGCGCATCAGACTTGCGTAAGTTCGGAGTGCCATCATGTTCTTCTTACTTTATTAGATAATCTTGGATTTACTGATAATTACATGGAATGTATGATTCCTACCGTTGGTGTTTATCCTATCGCAACAGCAAATGATAAGAGCCAGATCAGCAGTCCGCTGATGTCCCGCTTTGCTGTTATTGATATTCCAGATTACACGCCAGAAGAAAAGAAAGCGATCTTCTCCAAATTTGCGCTTCCAAAAGTTTTGAAACGAATTGGACTTCGTGAGGGAGAATGTATTATGACGGACGATGCGTTAGATGCTGTTATCGACATTTTCTCTGATACAACAGGTATCCGTGATTTAGAGCAGGCCGCAGAGCATATTGTGGCAAATGCGCTGTATCAGATTGAAGTTGATCATTTGGAACAGGTGACATTTACTGGAGAAATGGTAAGAGAGTTATTACTTTAAATTCTGGTTTGCCGCAGGCAAGGGAGGCTTATATAAAGGCAACAAAGGTGATAGTAAAATAATTTGAGATAAAGAGGTGTTTTGGTGAAAAAAAGATGGTTTGCTCTGTGTATGTGTATTGTTATGCTCGCAGGAATACTAACGAGTTGTGGTACAAATACAGGGAAAATTAAATTTGGTGCAGCAGGTCTTGGTGGAACGTATCGTGTATTTGGTGATACGTTTGCAAATCTGGTGACATCAAAAAATAAGAAGTACAAGATGGAAGTGAAGACAACGGCTGGTTCTGCAGCGAATCTTCGTCTGCTTTCGGATGGTTATATCCAAATGGCGGTTGCACAGACAGACTTAACAAATGATGCCTACGAGAGAACGGGTATTTTTGAGAATGAAAAGCAGCATGGAGGTTATAGTGCAGTTGCTGCATTGTATACAGAAGCGTGTCAGATTGTTGTAAAGGCAGATTCCTCTATTAATACGGTAGAAGATCTGCAGGATAAGAGAGTCAGTGTTGGTGAGGAAGAGTCTGGTACAGAGCAGAATGCGAAGCAGATTCTTGCAGCGTATGGTCTTAATGACAGTCTGGTTGATGAGGTGAATCTTGACTATTCCAATGCAGCGGAAGAACTTAGAGAAGGTAAGATTGATGCCTTTTTCTGTACCGCCGGAGCACAGACAACAGTTATTGGAGAACTTGCAAAGAAATGTGATATTCGTCTTCTGAGTATTGATGAGAAGAGTGCGGAAAAGTTAAAGGGAACATATAAGTTTTATACGGACTGTACGATTCCAAAAGAGACGTATAATGGACAGACAGAGGATGTTAAGACGGTTGGTGTGAAGGCTGTGCTTCTTGCAAGTGATAAGCTTTCTGCTGATACAGTAAAAGATATTACAAAGATTTTATTTGAGAATAAGCAGGAATTACAGTATGCTCTTCCAGTAGATATTTCGCTTGATGAGAAGTCTGCGGTGGAGGGAATCACGATTCCGTTTCATAAGGGAGCTGTGGCATATTATGAGGAATGTGGTATGGATGCAGCAGAACTAACAACAGAGAAAGAGAGCAATTAGTGGCCGAAGGTAATAGTTTATGAAGATTCAATTAGATATGTACCAGACAATTGCCGTAGCGGTAGTTGTTCTGATGTTAGGAAAGTTTTTAAAAGAAAGGGTGGAACTTTTAGAGAGGTTCTGTATCCCTGCGCCGGTTATCGGTGGTGTTATATTTGCGATTTTTACCTGTCTTTGCTATGTAACAGGTATCGCAGAATTTTCTTTTGATGATATTTTAAAAGAAGTTTGTATGGTATTTTTCTTTACATCAGTAGGATTCCAGGCAAATTTAAAGGTATTAAAGAGTGGAGGAAGGGCATTGATCGTATTCCTTGGACTCGTAATCACACTTATTTTATGCCAGAATTTCCTTGCAATCGGACTTGCAAAGCTTTTACATATCAGTCCGCTTGTAGGACTTTGTACAGGCTCTATCCCAATGATAGGGGGACATGGAACAGCAGGTGCCTTTGGTCCGGTTCTTGAAGACTTCGGGGTAAAGGGAGCAAGTACGTTATGTACAGCAGCAGCAACATTTGGCCTGATTGCCGGAAGTGTAATGGGCGGACCAGTTGGAAAGCGTCTTATTGAGAAGAAAAATCTTTTAGATACCGTTGTTGTGGAAGATGATAGTCTTTTAATTGAAGATGAGAGAAAGCATGAACGTCATGCAAGTATGTATCCAGCAGCAGTATTTCAGCTTATCATTGCCATTGGTATTGGAACGATCATTTCTAAGCTGTTATCACTTACAGGAATGACTTTTCCGATTTATATCGGAGCCATGATTGCAGCAGCCTGTATGAGAAATATTGGAGAGTATTCAGGAAAGTTCACGATTTACATGGGTGAGATCAATGACATCGGAGGTATCAGTCTTTCCCTTTTCTTAGGAATAGCGATGATTACCTTAAAGTTGTGGCAGCTTGCTGATTTGGCACTTCCACTGATTACGTTGCTTGCTGGACAGACGATTCTTATGTTCCTTTACACATATTTTGTTGTATTTAATGTTATGGGAAGAGATTACGATGCGGCAGTACTCTCATCGGGAGTTTGTGGATTCGGTATGGGAGCCACTCCAAATGCGATGGCAAATATGCAGGCAGTATGTGAGAAATACGCACCATCTGTCAAGGCATTTTTATTAGTTCCACTGGTTGGAAGTTTATTTGCAGACTTTCTTAACAGTTTGGCGATTACGTTTTTTATAAACTTTTTATAATTATTAAGAGCTGTCAAATGAGTAATGAATATGTGGATTGTTCAGAAAATTAAGCGGGAATCTTTGGTGATTCAATTGCCAGATTCTTCACTTACAGAGCTTAATAATTATAATTTTTACAGTATGAAAGAGGGATTTTTTATGTTTGGTAAAAAGAAAAAAGTAAAACACGCAGAGCGTCATGTAGATTATAAAGTATCTAGTGAGAATCTGGCTATGCCAGAACTTCATATTGGAGAAGATAAGGGTGAAGAACAGCCTGAAAAGAAAGACGATGGATTTATTACCTATGAGAATGTAGCAATTCCAGAGGTACATATTAAAAAAAGAAAGTAAGCAGGGCAATATATAAGAGGGAAGAATATTGCAGAATTAATAGATTTCAGAGCGTGGAAAACTTTTTCTGTTTTATGAAATTATCACAATTTTCTTCCGGAGCATTTCTTAAACACGCTCTAGAGCGTGTTTGAAAAATCATTCCTGCAATCTGCACGTCC